>Ga0163153_10000433_pt1 | contig 74492 bp, 68 predicted proteins | sample OliLakLV19MP6IB1_FD_148629 | JGI IMG/M metagenome (GOLD analysis project Ga0163153, IMG submission 148629) | Freshwater microbial mat bacterial communities from Lake Vanda, McMurdo Dry Valleys, Antarctica - Oligotrophic Lake LV.19.MP6.IB-1 | ecosystem: Environmental > Aquatic > Freshwater >... | reverse complement strand
TTTCTCCGCGCCCATTGCTCCGCGCCCATTGCTCCGCGCCCATTGCTCCGCGCCCATTGCTCCGCGCCCATTGCTCCGCGCCCATTGCTCCGCGCCCATTGCTCCGCGCTGCCTCGGGTCATGAAATCATGAGCGCACGCTCGCTTTGAGGCCGGGGCGGAGCGATGGCTCCGCCCCTACCCTGCCACCTGCCAGCTTCCTCAATATGTTCCGCCCATGCGCATTGCTCCCCTCCTCGCCGCCCTGCTCCTTCCCGCCGCTGCCGCAGCCCAGGCTTCGCCCTACGTCGCACTCGACGACCCGCGGCTGCCGGCCTTCGAGCACCTGATCGCGCTGGGCGACGTGGCCGATCCGTCGCCCATGGTCCGGCCGTTCCGTCGCGCCGATGCGGTGCGGGTGCTGGACACTGCGTATGCCGATCCGGACACTCGCGATACCGCGCTGGTTTCCGAGTTGCGCACGGCCTGGCGGCCGGACAGCGGCGAAGCGACCTGGAGCCTGCTCGCGCGCGCCGGTGCCCAGGCCTACACCGAGGGGCGGCGGGACCCGCTGCACCGCTCGGGTGCGGGGAACGTGGAGCCTTACCTTGAAGTCGGGATGGTGGGGCGGTGGGATAACCTGCTGGCGGTGAGCCGCCCGGCGATCGAGCGCCGCCTGCTCGATGACCCCGACTGGCCCGGGCGGAAGAATCTGGATGTGACCGGCCGGCAGGTCGACGGCTATCTCTCAGCCCAGTTTCGCTGGGTGCGGCTCTTTTACGGTCAGATGGACCGCAACTGGGGACCGGTCGGATTGCCGGGATTGGGCGTCAGCAACTACGGCTACTCCCGCCCCGAGTTCGGGTTTGAGCTGGGAAACGACCGGTTCCGGCTGCGCTCGCAGGCCGCGAGCCTTTCCGATGAGACCGACTCGCTGGGCCAGGTGGTGCATCGCTACTTCTTTGCCCATCGCCTCGATGCCCGGCTGCATCCGCGGCTGCAGATCGGACTGTGGGAGACCGTCGTGCTTGCCGGCGTGGATCGCAGCTTCGACGGCCGCTACCGCAATCCCGTCACCCTGCTGCTGCTCGCCAACCAGTACGGCCTGGGCGATCAGGGCAACGTCCTCCTGGGCCTCGACCTGCAGTGGCGCGCCGGCCGGCGGCTGACGCTGCAGGGACAGTTCGCGCTGGATGATTTCCAGTATCAGAACCGCTCGGGTCCGACCCGGGTGCCCGATCGCTACGGCTTCACCCTCGCCGCCACCGGCCCGTTGGCAGGCCGCATTGGCTGGCGCGCCTCGTACACCCAGGCTTCGAGCCTCGCGTTCCGCGCCAGCGATCCGTTCGAGAATCTGACCGATGCCGGTGTCGGACTGGGCCGGAACTTCGCCGACAACGATCAGCTTTCCGTCAGCACCTCCGCACTCCTCGCCCGTCACTGGCTGGTCGCACCCGAACTCACGCTGCTGCGGCAGGGCGGTGCGACACTCAATGATCCCTTCCCGCAGGGCACGGCGCGCGGCAGCACACCGACGCTGTTCATCGGCACCGTCGAGCGCACCTGGCGCGCCGCCGTTGGACTTTCAGGTCAGCAGGGCCGGCTCGCCTTGCGGGGCAACATGGGCGTGCATCTGATCGATAACGCCGACCATGTCGCTGGGAGGAGCCGCACCCGGTTCGTCGGCCAGCTCACGGCGACGCTCGCGCTTGGCGCGGCGGGACAGTTCTGACGTGACCCGACCGATCGAGGCCACGCCCCTCTCCGCGGCACAGGTCGACGCGCTGCTCCTGAGGATCGCCGGCAAGCGGATCGCCGTGGTCGGCGATCTCATGCTCGATCGCTACCTGGTCGGCTCGGCGGACCGGCTTTCCCCCGAGGCGCCGGTGCCCGTCGTGTCGGTCGCGGAGCGACGAGAGGCGCTGGGCGGGGCGGCGAACGTCGCCGCGAATGTGGCGGCCTATGGCGGCACGGCGCTGCTGGTCGGGGTGGTGGGCGACGACGCGGCTGGCGGCACATTGCGCTCGGCGCTCAGCGCCGCGGGATTGAGCGAGGCCGGCGTCCTCACCGTGCCGGGCCGGCCCACGACGGTGAAGACCCGCATCCTGGCGCGGGGCCAGCAGCTGCTCCGGGTCGATGAGGAGACCGACGCACCACTCGAGGGCGCGCCACTCACCGAGCTCATCCGTCGTACTGAGCGGGCGGTCGGTGCATGCGACGCATTGGTATTGGAAGATTACGACAAGGGGGCACTGGTTCCCGCACTCATCCGGGCCGCGGTCGCCGCCGCCACGGCGCGGAACATCCCCGTCGTCGTCGATCCCAAGTACCGCAACTTCTTCGGGTACGCCGGCGCCACGGTGTTCAAGCCGAACCGGCCGGAACTGGCCGCGGCGCTGGGTGCCGCCATCGACACCGACAGACTCGAGGCGTTGCCCGCCCTGCTGCAGCAGCTCGGCGCGGCGCACCTGCTCGTCACCCTGGGCGCGGAAGGGATGCTGCTGCTGGAACGGGGTGGCGGGATGGCACGGATTCCGGCGCTGTCGCGCGAGGTCTACGACGTCTCGGGCGCGGGCGACACGGTGACCGCGTGGCTGGCCGGGGCGCTCGCGGCAGGAGCATCGATGCTGGATGCGGCGCGGCTCGCCAATCTCGCGGCTGGCGTCGAGGTCGGGAAGCGGGGCGTGGCGGTCGTCACGCCGGTGGAGATGCGTGCGGCGGTCCGGTAGCGGCGCTCGCTGCGGCGCGCGCCCCTACCATCCCGTGGGGTTCGGTTGTAGGTTCTGCGCTCCCAAGCAGGGCGATTAGCTCAGCTGGTTAGAGCGCGCGCCTCACATGCGCGAGGTCGGGGGTTCGAGCCCCTCATCGCCCACTCAGCCAAACGAAAGCCCCGTCAGCGGAGACGCTGGCGGGGCCTCGTGCGTGCTCACCACCTTCGAGTTCCTGAATACGGAGACGTAGAAGTTGGCCGCCTCTTCAGCCTCGCCGTCGAACCAGTGGAACGGCGGGGATCCGCCCACTACACTCCGTCACCCCGACTCCACGCCTCCAGAGGCCCCCATGTCGCTGCCCACCCCGTCGCCCCACCGCTCGCTCTGGCTCGAGCAGGTAGCGGGCGATGCACCGGATGCCCCACCCCTGACTGGTGACGTGCGGGCCGATGTGGCCATCGTCGGCGGCGGCTACGTCGGCCTCTGGACCGCGCTCCGGATCAAGGAGCTCGAGCCGGCCTGTGACGTAATCGTGCTGGAGCAGGACATCTGCGGTGGCGGCGCATCGGGTCGGAACGGCGGCTTTGTCCTCACCTGGTGGCCCAAGCTCTCGACCCTCGCCGCGCTGGTGGGCGACGCCGTGGCGGTGCGTTTGTGTCAGGCATCAGAAGATGCAATCACCGAGATCGGTGCCTTCTGCAAGACCCACCAGATTGACGCCGACTTCCGCCAGGGCGGCTGGCTCTGGAGCGCGACGAGCCGCGCCCAGCTCGGCGCCTGGGACGCCGTCGTCCGCATCTGCGATCGCGCCGGCGTGCACCCCTATGCCGTACTCGATCCGCGCGAGGTCGCGGCCCGGAGCGGCTCGGCGGTTCACCTGGCTGGAGTGCTGGAGACCAGGGCGGCGATCGTCCAGCCCGCGGCCCTGGTGCGCGGCCTCCGGCGCGTGGCCCTCGAGCGCGGAGTGCGGATCTTCGAGCACACGCAAGTCCGCCGCTTCACCCGCGGTCGCCCGGTTCGCCTTACCGCCGACCGCGGCACGGTCCGCGCCGAGCGGCTGGTCATCGCCACCAATGCGTGGGCCGCGAGCGTGCGGGAGTTGTGGATGTCGCTTGCCGTGATCTCGAGCGACCTCGTCGCCACCGCTCCCATCCCGGAACAACTCGACCGGTTGGGATGGCACCGGGATCTGTCGATCACCGATTCGCAGGCCATGGTGGACTACTACCGGGTGAGCCGAGAGGGCCGCGTCGTCTTCGGAAAGGGCGGCTGGTCGATCGCCTTTGGCGGCCGGATCCGGGCCGCATTCGATCGAAGCGCCGCGCGGGCTGCGGAGGTCACCGCCGACCTGCACCGCTACTACCCGGCACTCAAGACGGTCCCGATCACGCACGACTGGTCCGGCCCGATCGATCGGTCCCCGATGGGCTTCCCGCTCTTCGGCCACCTCGGCGGCCGGCAGCATATTGTCTATGGCGTCGGGTGGAGCGGCAACGGAGTGGGGCCGAGCGTGATTGGCGGCAGGATCCTCGCGAGTCTCGCGCTGGGGCGCAGGGATGAGTGGGGCTCTACACCGCTCATCAATCTGCCCCAGGGCCACTTCCCGCCGGAACCGGTGCGCTTTCTCGGCGCCCATCTCGTCCGGGCCGCGGTCGTGCGCCGGGAGCGGGCCGAGAATGCCAATGGGCGGGCCAGCTGGCTGGTCCGCCGGATCGCCGCTCTCGCTCCTGCGGGACTGGAAGACAAGGAGTAGAGGACCGCGCCTAACATAGCGCCCTCAACCCTGCGATGGCATCCTCCATACGGGTGAACACCGGCAATCCCGATGAGGCGAATGCCTGCCGGTAGGGCCCATAGTCGCTCCCCGCATCCACCACCACACCGATCGGAACGCCGTGGCTTTGAGCTGTGGCCGCCAGGGTCTGGGCAAACCGCCTGGCGTCATCCCATCCAGTGTGCAGGCGACGCGTGAACGGGACCAGCCCGAGAATCACGATCGTCGCCGACGTGCCCATGAGTACGTCCACCGCCTTCAGGTAGCCGGCTTCGCTGGCCATGGGCGTGAGATCCAGGGGCAGGCGACTGGCCACGAGTCCCCCAAGTCCCTCCGCTTCCAGCACAGCCTGAAGTCGTGCCGTCGTGGCGGAATCCAGGCTGGCGGGGATGAGGGGCGGCAGCAGCAGGTCCCCGGCGTTGACGCTTTCAAAGCCGGCATTGGTGACCACCGCCACCGGGCCGGGTCGTATGCCGGGGTAGGCGCCTAACCAGGCCAGCCCGGCATCGAAGGCCTGCTGGGTGGGAGCCAGGCAAAACCCCGCCCGCCGCAACAGCGCCTCTTCCACCATCTGGTTGCCCGCGATCGCGCCGGTATGGCTGGCAGCGGCGGCCTGTCCCGCGTCGGAGCGGCCAGCACGATAGACCAGCAGGGTCCGTCCCTGTGCCCGCAGCCGCTGACCAACCCGGGCCGTGGCCGCCAAATCACCGGGCCCGAATCCCTCGACATACAGACCGAGCACGAGGAATTCGGGATGGGCCTCCAGCGCCTCCAGGACATCGGGAAGCGCCACATCCAGCTGATTGCCCAGCGCGAGCGCGAGGCCGACGGGAAGATGTGGATTCCGTGAACGACGGCTCAGCAGGAAGGCCCCGCTCTGACTGAGCAGGGCGACGGGTCCACCGTGCCGGGCAGGCGCTGCGAGTTTCTCCACCGGAATGAACGAGGTGTCCAGGTCCCGGGCCGGCGCCCAGTGACCCACGAAGTTGGGACCAAGCAGCGCCGGTGTCCAACGACCCGTCTCGCGCGCGTGCTGCAGCTCGGCGGACATAGTTACACCCAACCCCTCGGTGTCGGCCCCATCGCCGATACCGCCCGCCACGAGAGCCACCACTCGCGCGCCGCCGCCCCGGGCAAGCAGCCGTGACACCGTCTCTGCCGAGGCTTGGGCCGGAAGCGCGAGGATCAGGAGTTCCACCGGATCCGCCATCAGTGCTTCGACATCCGGCAGGCAGGGGAGACCCAGGAACTGTTCGTGGCCCGGCTTGATCAGCACCAGATGACCCGTGAGCTCGCCACAGCGGCGAAGGTTGTCCAGGATCGTCCGGCCAACTCCGCCCTCCGTCGACGATACCCCAGCCAGCGCCACGCGGCGTGGTTCGAGGAGCGCGGTGAGAAAACCCGCTGGTGGTGCCCCCCTGCGTTGAGGGGCCGTGCCTCGCCGGGCGACGCCGTCGAGTGGACGCGGCTCACCGCTGCTGTCGAGCGCGACGGGATTCAACTCCACCAGATCGAGGCCGTCGGTCTCGGCCAGATCACGCAGCCGCCAGAGGGAGTCGAGGAAGGTGCGCAGCTGAGCCTCGGTCGTCAGCGCCCGGGTGCCCCTGAGCGCACCCAACCAGATGCGGCCCAGCAGGTGCCCGCGCAATTCCTGGAGTGCGGTTCCGGGACTCACCATCGCCATCGGCCAGCACAGCGGCGGTACCTGGTTCGCGATCGCCTCGGCCTGAAGCCCTCCCAACCCGACGAGCAATGCCCAGCCCCCCTCCCCGTTGGTGAGGGAGACAAATCCTTCCGTCGGCAAGCCTTCGATCCTGGCGATGGCAACGCGCTCGCAGACCATCGCCCCGATCCACTCGAAGCCACCGGCGTCGATACGGAGCTTCATCTCCGTTGCGGCGGACTCCAATTCCGGGAGGTGGTACGGCAAGAAGCGAACGGCGCCGAGTTCGGACTTGTGGAGCAGGCCCCTGCCCTGCCCTTTGAGCACGATCGGTTCGTTGGACTCGAAAAGCAGCGGCTGGCCCAGCATTCCGTGACGCGGTGGCTTCAGCCCGGCCCGTGCCAGCAGGTCATAGACCTCAGGCTCCGAGAGGAAGCCGGGCGGCGCAGCAGCAGCGGTCATGCATGTACTTCAGTGGTGTGACGAAGTCCCGCGGCAAAGGCCGCCTCATTGAGCGGGAGAAGTGCGGCTTTGTCCTTGAGCACCGCCTTGAGGGTGGCGAGGAATGTTTCCGGCGGGAACACCCCGGTGGCGGCCTGCAGTGCACCCAGAGCGACGATGTTCTTCACCATGGGTCGCTGCAGATTCGTGGCGAGGGCGGTGAACGGCGCGCCGATCACTCGGCGCCCAGGAGGCATCGGCGGCAGGTCTTCGATGATGGTGGAATCGTAGAGGATCAGGCCGCCTTCCCGCACGCTGGGCGCGAATTTCACCAGGCTCGGTGTATTGAAGGCGACAAGGACGTGGGGGTTCGGCGCGGCGGGATTGAGCACCTCGGTTTCGGCGAGATGGACATCCGCATAGGAAGTCCCGCCGCGGCTCTCGGGCCCGTAGCTGGGGATGAGCGTGGCATCGAAGCCTTCGTCGATGGCCGCCCGCGCCAGGAGCAGGGCCGCGGTCTGGGCGCCGTCGCCACCTGAACCGGCGAGTTTGAAGCTGATGTCGCGGCCACCCAGATGGGTGGGGAATCCTTTCGCATGGCGAGGCACTGTGTCCTGATCCGCTCCCATCATGCCGAGAACTTTTTCAGGCTCGAAGCTGGGCGCCTTGCGAGCCCACCACGGTTCCACGGTCAGGTCCTTCTTGACGCCCAGCGGGTAGATGGGCTCCATCTGCTCCTTGACCCATTCCTCGGCCTCTTCCGGCGTCAGCTTGAGGTGCGTTGGACATTCGGCCAGTACTTCAATGAAGGCATACCCGCGGCCTTCCTGCTGGAGGCGAATGGCCTTTTCAACGGCCTTGCGGGCCCTGACCCGCTGCTGGGGACTGAAGAGCGCGACGCGCTCCACGTACACCGGCCCATCCAGCTGGGCGATCAGCTCGGCGACGCGAAGCGGCTGACCCATCGTCTGGTTTCTGCCCTCAGGGCTGGTGCTGGTCTTCTGGCCCATGACGGAGGTGGGCGCCAGCTGGCCGCCGGTCATGCCGTAGATGGCGTTGTTAATGAAAATGACGGTGAGGGGCAGGCCCATCTGCGCGGTGGAGATGGTCTCCGCCAGACCGATGGAAGCCAGGTCCCCGTCGCCCTGATAGCAGATGACGATGCTGTCGGGGTTGGCCAGCTTGTGGCCGATGGCCACCGCGGGCGCGCGGCCGTGGGCCGCCTGAGTATTGCCCACATCGAAGTAGTAGTACGCAAAGACCGAGCAGCCCACGGGGCTCACGAGGATCGTGCGGTCCTGAATGCCGAGCGCCTCGATGGCTTCGGCCAGATCACGATGCACCAACCCGTGACCACAGCCGGGGCAGTAGTGGGTGGAGTGGCCCTTGAGCCCTTCGCCGTGGGCGTGGCGTTCGAACCGATCGTAGAACACGCTCATCGGGCACCTCCGCTCAGCACGCCTTCGACGATCTCCGATTGCTGCGGCAGGATCCCGCCGTACCGCTGGACCGAAGTGAGGGGCGGCAGCGAGATCCCGGCGTGACTGAGGGCCAGGCGCAGCTCGTCCTCCAGCTGACCTGGACTGGCCTCGACCACGACGATGCGCTTGACTCCGGGCATGAGGGGCGCAAGCGCCTGGATCGGGAAGGGCCACAACGTCACTGGGCGGAAGAGGCCCGCCTTGACCCCCTGGCCGCGCAGATCTTCCACCGCACCCTTGGCCATGCGGGCGGGCGTATTGCACGCCACCAGCAGGATTTCAGCATCCTCACACTCGTAGAGGTCGGCCCGCTGTTCTGCGGCGGTCATCTCGGCGTACTTCTGGGTGAGATGGATGTTGTGAACCTCGAGTTCGGCCTCGGAGAGGTGAATCGAGCAGATCAGGTTGCCCCGATGTTCCCGGTCGCCATAGACCGCCCAGGCGGGAAGGCCGGGCTGCGTCATGGTCCGGGGAAGCCGTACCACACCGGTCATCTGGCCGAGGTAGCCGTCGCCGAGCAGTACGACGGGGTTGCGATACTTGAAGCTCAGTGCAAAGGCGAGGCGAGTGAGATCGAGCATCTCCTGCGGGGTGGCGGGCGCCAGCACGATGGCCTGGGTGTTCCCGTGGCCCAGGCCGCGGCAGGCGAGTTTGATGTCCGCCTGCTCCGGCCCGATGTTCCCGAGGCCAGGCCCACCCCGCATGATGTTCACGAAGACGCCCGGCACCTCCGCGCCGATCAGGTAACTCATACCCTCCAGCATGAGGCTGAAACCGGGACTCGAGGTGAAGGTCATGCAGGGCAGGCCGGCACCGCCGCAGCCGTACATCATGTTCACGGCCGCCACTTCACTGACCGCCTGCACAAACGCCCCGTCGAGCTTCGGCAGCACCTTGGCCATCAGCTCCGCGCCTTCGGTGGACGGGGTGATGGGATAGCCGAACACGTGACGGCAGCCAGCCAACAGCGCACCCAGCGCGGCAGCGTAGGTGCCCTTCAGGACCAGCGAACGCGTCTCGGGGAGCGCGATCTCGCTGCCGGGCCGGTCCACGGGGACCGGCGCCGTGCTCACCTTCGCGCCGAAGAGCGCCTGGGGATCCTCCAGTTCGAAGTCCCCGTCATGCTCATGGGAGCCCGGGCCGGGCTCAGGCCGGAGCCCGAACGGCTCGGGACAGGCCTGCATGCAGAGCTGGCACCCGTTGCAGTTCTCCAGGTGGAGTTCCACCGGCACGTAACCCGTATCCGGATTGATGTGCTCACCCTGGGTGATGCAGTCCTTCGGGCACGCGTCGACGCAGCGCAGACACCCCTTGCAATACTCGGGATCCAGGAATGGCTTGGGTCGAGTCGATGCGCGAACAGCCATCTTCTTGCCTCCTTGTCACACCACGAGAACTTGGGTGGCCCCTTGCATCACGGCGATCACCCCAGGCATTGGTGAGCTCCGCATTCCTGCTTTCGAGATCGGAGTCGGTGACGCCGCGCCCCGGGGCACAGGATTGGCCAGCGAGCGGGATCCGCGGTCGCGAAGCGCCGGCGCGCGGTCCCGCGTCATCTGCCGGGCGCGGCTGCCCATGCGACAACCTCTCTCGCGGATCGGTTCATGGACCCGAGCCGGTCACGCCCCAGCCGGAGCAAGCGACGGATCGACCGCCGAATTCAGGGACCGCGAGGGCGCCACCGAAACGGCGGGGTGACGGTCGAGGCGCCGGGTCCACAGGCCAACACAGTTGCCGCGACGCGGGCTGCCACCGCGGAACACAAAGTGATCCGGGGGGAGAATCCAGTCGGCGAATTGTGCCCGGCTTCCCTCCCGGATGATTCGTGTGCCCTTGACCAGCCCGGCCACCGCTGCGGCGGTATACCACCGCCCGGGAAGGAGCGCGGGATAGTGTGATGCAAACGCTGGATTCACCTGAACTTCACGGAACATGCGGCCCCCGAGAGGAGTGTACCCATAGCGTAATCCACAGCGTTGTAGCGCAGCGTGAGGGATCGATGAAGAAACGGCCATGAGGCATGGATGGAGCACTGGGCATCCGCCCGTCGAACAGTGGTTCACGATACGGGCATGGCGAACTTCTTCCTCACCCGCGCCGTGGAACCGCTGGAGCGCACCCCGACCTGGGAACGCGGTGAGAGGGAACTGCCGGAGACCTCTCCCTCCGGGCTCCAGGTCCGTCGGTCGGAGGAGCCCCGGTACTGCCGGTCGGCATGTGCCGGCTGGGACGCACAGGAGGGATCACGATGGCAACGATGATGCACGCCAGTGTGCGGCAGGTGCAGATCCCGGCGGGGCAAGTCCACCTCGTTATGGAAGCGAGAACGCCACCCACGGCGTGATCATGCGCCTGCCGAACGCAACAGCCCCCCGGCTTTCACCGGGGGGCTGCTCGTTCCTGCCATGCTGTGGGCTGCGGAACGACCGCCGGGCTCAGTTCTCGACGAGAATCAGGTACTTCTCCGCACCCCAGAACTGCCTCGGCGCGGTGATGTGCAGCTGGCCATTGAGCTTGCCATCCCTCACGCTGGCCGAATCCACTGCGGTGAGGTCCTGGCGCGAGACCAGCTTGTACTCGCGGTCGGCGTGCGGCAGGGCGATGCTGGTCGTGGTATTCATATCGACCGCGGTGAACAGTGCCGGATCGAGGCTGCGCGCCGGGTGCAGCTGCTTGCCGCCAAAGAAGAGAAACTTCTTCCCTTCCTTCGTGACGATACCCTTCTCGATCAGTTCGTCTTCGGTGCCGGCGATGTAATAGACCGTGTTCTTGTAGGCGGTCAGGCGGGTGACCGTGTCGGTCAGCGCGCTGTTGCTGGCGGTGAGACCGGCATTCATCGCCTTGGCGGTATCCAGGTCCTGCGTCAGGCCGGCGATCTGCACCGACTGGGAGTCGATGATCGAGCGCAGCTCGGTCTCGGTCCGCAGCGTCGTCGCCTGCAGGCTGTCGATACTCACCTTGTAGGCCTCAATCTGGCTGAGCAGCGTGGTGTTGCGGCCCGACAGGGACCGGGCCCGCTGGGTGCTCTGCTCCAGCCGCTGCTCGGTCTCGTTCAGCCGGGCAACCAGCGCCTGCACCCGGTCGAGGGCGGCGCTCCGGGCGGCGCGATCGCGCTCCGCCGGGCTCGCCCCTTCGGTTGTCGCGGCCGTCGTGACCAGCGCGGTGCGGGCCTTGGCCAGCTCCTCATTCACGCCGTTGACGAATTTAGAGGTCTCCAGGACTTCGGTGATGAGGCTGTCCTTCTCGGCCACGAGGGCCTGAGCATCGGACAGCGCCTTGGTGAGTTCTTCCTTGTTCTGATTGCAGGCCATGGCCAGAATCAGGGGCATCACCCAAAGGGAGCGACGCATATGTACCACCTCCACAAGAGTCCAGTGCGTACGGGCCCTTCCGGCCCATCACGACCGCCCGCGGTAAGGGTGGGCCGAAGCCCCCGCGTGCAAGGTGGGCGAATGTTATACGGACGATTTCTAGTCGCCAGTGACCCGGCTCACACGGGAGGGTGACAGTTCTGATATGGAGGGGAGCTGCCAGCTGGCAGCTATCTCCCCGCCGAATCGGCCTTCGTCGCCCCCAGCACCAGCCCGTACTTCTCCGGATGACTGCAGACGATCGCCGCCGCGAGGATCTTGGGAACGTATTCCCGGGTCTCCTCGGGCAGCAACTTGAGGCGGTAGAGATGCCAGAAGTCGCGCTTGGACTTCTTGAAGCCGCCCGGCGTCTGCGCCACCTTGCGCAGCACCCGGCGTACCCCGTTCTCCCCCTTGTTGTAGCTCGCCATCGCCAGCATGAAGGCGTCTTCCCCGAATTCCGCCAGCAGGCCGGCGAGGTACTTGGCCGCCGCCCGGGTCTGCAGCGGCACATCGGTGCGCTCATCCACCGCACCATCCACCCGGAGACCGAGGCTCTGCGCCGTCGTCCGGGTCATCTGCCACATGCCGCGCGCGCCGGCGCCGCTCTTGGCCAGCGGATCGAATTGGGATTCGGTCCAGGCCACGTAGGCCATCACTTCCGGCAGTTCGATGGCCTGGAACTCCCGGGTGATCTGGGGCCAGTACTTCAGCTTGCGACGGTATATCACCCGGGCCGTCGGGCCGGCCTTCCTCAGCTGCTCGATATGATAGGCGACCCGCTCCTTGAAGATCGGCGGGACGGCGTAGGTGGCCGCATCGAACTGGCCCAGGATCCGGCGGATATCCCGGTCGAGGTCGTCCCCGCTCTCGACCGCCTGCTGCGCCTTCTCCTTGCTGGTGCGGGCCAGGTCCGCCAGCGTCCGCTCGGCATTGGCGGTGGCTTCTCCGAGCTGCCGTTCCAGCGCGCTGAGCCGGACCGAATCCCGCTCCGAGTCCATCTGCAGCTGGATCGCCTGGATCTGCGCATCGAACCGACTCTTGGCATCCAGCAGATGGGCGATCTTCCGCTGCTGCGTCAGGATGACCATTCCCATCACCGCGATGATCACCATCGAAATGCTGGCGACCACCCCAACGATCTTGACCCAGCGCTTGCGGGTCTGGAGCTTCATGAGGTCGCCCACCTCATGAATGGTCTCGGCCATGACCTCCATCGTGCGGCGCGACTTGGTGCCGCCCGCCTTCACCCGTTCTTCCGCCACCCGCTCGGCAGCCAGACGCATGATCTCGACCGCCCGGGTCTCGCGGGTTCGGCTGCCCTTGAGCTCCTGCACCATCTGGGCGGCGTCCTTGGCCGGATCGTAGGTCGGATCCAGCATGACGGCGACTTCGGCCTCGGGACCCTCCAGCCCGCCGAACCGGACCCGGTCCCCGCCCCGCAGCGCCGAGTTCTGGACCCGTTCACCGTTCACCCAGACCCCGCCCACCTGGCCCAGGTCCAGCACGTGGTAGACGTTTTCCTTGAGCACCACGGCGGCGTGATAGCGACCAACTTCGGGGTCGCGCTCGACGTCGAAACGCACGTCACAGTCCCCGCTCGTCCCCACCCGGAGCGAGCGCTTGTCGTATTCAGCGGAGGTGCCGGCGAGGCTGCCGGAGATGTGATTGAATCGGATCATGGCGGGCCAGAGGCCGGTGGGGAGATTACCGACGCACCGGCGAGGGCGCCAGAGTGGCCCGCACGCCACAGGGAGTTGGAGCAATGCCGCAAGTGGGCCCTGCGGGATTCGAACCCGCGACCGATGGATTATGAGTCCACTGCTCTAACCAACTGAGCTAAGGGCCCGGTCGGCTGCAATCTCGGCCGCTCGGGGGGCTGGAACAAGGGTTTGAGCCGATTCCCCCGGGACCGGCGGCACCTCTTGCAATCCAACGGGTTCGCTCACATGCTCGGCATGACGCTTGCCCCAAGTCGGGGTCTCGATTCCCCAAGATCGCAGCAGGCTCCGTTCATCTCTACTGCGGAATACCCATGTCACGCCGCCGCATGGTCCCTCGCACGCTCCCGTTGCTGGTGATCGCCCTCGCCAGCCTGAGCTGCCTCCAGGACAACACCACCACGCAGGAGTCGACGGCCCCGAGGGTCGCTCCCGCCCTGCACGATGGCCTCACGGCGGCGCAGGGAGTTCAGGCCCAGGCCGTCGGACAGTGGTCCGCTCCCTTTGGCTGGGTGAACGTCGCGACCCACCTCAGCCTGCTGCCCGACGGACGCGCGTTGAGCTTTGGCCGGATGAACGGCGGCACGCCCCAGGTCTGGGACCCCGCGACCGGGGCGTTCACCGCGATGAGCGGCCCGCTCAGGCTCTTCTGCGCCGGTCACCTGCTCATGCCGGACGGGACCCTCATGGTGGCGGGCGGATACATCGCCAGCGATCTCGGGGCACCAGATTTGAACTTCTTTGACTTCCGGACCAACACCTGGACCGCCGGCCCCCCGATGGCCGCCGGCCGGTGGTACCCCAGCACCACGTCGCTCGCCAATGGCGATGTGCTGGTGCTCGCCGGCGCCGATGAAGCGGGGAACACCGTGCTCGTCCCCGAAGTCTGGGACGCCGCCAGCGCGGCCTGGCGCGAGCTGACGACCGCCGCGAAGTCCCTGCCCTACTACCCCCGCACCTTTCTGGCCCCCAACGGCCTGGTCTACTACGCCGGCGAGCTCAAGCAGACGTTTTATATCAATCCTTCCGGCACCGGATCGTGGACCTACGTGAACAACCGGGTAGGTGGCGTGCGCAGCTACGGCGCGGCGGTGATGTACCGGCCAGGGAAGATCCTCTACGTCGGCGGCGGGAACCCGCCGGTGAGGTCCGCCGAGATCATCGATCTCAACGTGGCAACCCCGGTCTGGAAGTCCACCAACCCGATGCTGAAGGCGCGGCGGCAATTCAACACCGTCATCCTCCCCACCGGCCAGGTGCTCGCGCTCGGCGGTACCAGTGGCACTGGTTTCAGCAACCTCGCCGGCGCGGTGCGGACCACGGAGGTGTGGAATCCGACGAACGGCAAGTGGACCACCTGGGCGAGCAACCAGGTCCCCCGCCTGTACCACTCGACGGCGATCCTGCTGCCGGACGCACGGGTCCTGCTGGCCGGCAGCGGTGATGCCGTCGGCGTGGCGATCCCGAGCGAGCAGAACGGAGAAATCTTCGAACCACCCTACCTGTTCGCCGGCCCGCGTCCGGTCATCACCGCCGTCCCCGCCATCTGGCCCGGCGGCCAGGCCATCACCCTCGATACCCCCGATGCTGCGACCGTCACCCGGGTCACCCTGGTCAAGCTGCCCTCGACGACCCACAGTCACGACATGAATCAGCGATTCAACGAGCTGACCTTCACCCGCACCGCCTCGTCGGTGGACTTCACGGTGACGGCCAACCGCAATATCCTGCCCCCCGGGCAGTACATGGTGTTCCTGCTGAGCAATCTGGGAGTGCCGTCGGTGTCGCGGATCGTGCAGGTGCAGTAGCCGGGACTGAGGAGCTTCGGCCGACGCGATCGAGCGGCTACTTGGCGGATTCGGGGCTGTAGGCCAGCACCCGCTCATACAGCGCCACATGCCGCTCAGCCATGAGCTGGCGGGTGAAGAATTTCTCGACCCGCTGCCGGCCGGCGTCGCCCATCTTTTCCCGCAGGAACGGATCCCGCGACAGCGCATCCAGCGCCTCCGCCAGCGAACGGACATCGTGGACCGGCACCTCCAGCCCGGTCTCCCCCGGCACATTCACCTCCCGCACCCCGGTCGGCACCGCTGATGTAATGACCGGACGGCTCGCCGCCATCGCCTCCAGCACGACCAGCCCGAACATCTCCTCCACCGACACCGACGGCAGCACCAGGAAGTCCGCCTCCGCCATCCGCCGGGGAAGATCATCATCCGGATACTCGCCGAAAAACCGCACCCGATCGGTGAGCGCCAGCGCCTGCGTCAGGGTCTTCAGGCGCGGTCCCTCGGGTCCGGCGCCGACGATATCCAGCCGCAGGTCAGGCACCCGCTCCAGTGCGCGCAGCAGCACATCCACGCCTTTGTACCGCGCCAGCCGGCCAATGAATAACGCCTTGGGTGCGGCATCGATCGGACGACGCGGTACATCGGCCCACCGGTCCGCGTCGATGCCGAATGGGATGACCTCGGTCTTGTGCTCGAAGCCATCCAGTTCGTTCGAAAGCGCGAGGTGCGCCCGGCTCGGCACCACAATCGCGGCTGCGCGGCGGAGCACCGCACGGGCCAGCAGCGCGTAGCCCGGGCGTCGCCGGCTGTCCTGGTGCTGGGTCACCACCAGCGGAGTTCGCCGGCTGCGCAGCAGACTCGCCACGTCGGCCAGCGGGTGCGGGTGATGCACATGAATGATGTCCGCCCGGCGGAGGGCGGCGGTCAGGTATCCCGGCGCGATCTCTTCCGAGCCCAGCGCGCCGAAAGAGAACACCCGGGTGATGGTCGAGCGCTGACCGGCGCCCACCCGCCCGCCGAGCCGGCTCTCCACCGCGACAACAGAGACCTCATGCCCAAGGGCCGCCGCGCCTTCGGCGAGGTCCTGGACCACGCGTTCCATCCCTCCGGAGCGGGGCCAGTAGTATTTGGCGAGATGTAGGATGCGCATGGATGCAGGGGAAGGTAGCAGGTGGCAGGTAGCAGGTGGCAGGGGGGAGGGGGGAGGGGAGCAGACGATAGGCGATGGGCAAAAGGCGCTAGGCTGACGGCTGATGGCTCACGTCCAACGGCTAATGGCCAACGGCCAACGGCCGGTTACATTTCTCCCCACTCCCGTGCCCAACTCTCCCCCCGCATGATCGCGCTGTGCTACGGCACTCGGCCGCAGGTCATCAAGGCCAGTGTCCTGCGCCGGGCGCTCGCCACTCTGGGGCCGGTGTATGCCATCGACACCGGGCAGCACTATGATTACGCCCTGAACGCGCTGCTCTACGAGCAGCTCGGGGTGGCCCCGCCGGATCTGTTCCTGGAAGCCGGGTCGGCCAGCCACGCCGAACAGACCGCCACCATCCTGACGCGGGCGGAAGCGGCGCTCAGCCGGGTTCGGCCCCGCGTGGTGGTGGTCATCGGCGATACCAACTCCACCCTCGGTGTCGCCCTCGCCGCCGCCAAGCTGCGTCTCCCGGTCGTGCATGTCGAGGCGGGCCTCCGGGCCACCGACCGGCTGATGGCGGAAGAAATCAATCGCCGGATGGTCGATGCCATCGCGACCCTGCTGTGCACCCCCTGTGAGGCGGCGACGCTCCGCATGCGCGCCGAGCATCCCGATGCGACAGTGGTGGAGAGCGGCGATGTCGCCCGCGACGTGCTGGAATCGGTGCGGGCCAGGCTCCCCGCCCCGGCCAGCATCGTCCCCGGACTCGCGTCCCCTTACCTGTTCACCACGCTGCACCGCGCCGAGTTGACCGACGTCCCGGCGCGCCTCGGCGAGGTGGTGCGTGCGCTCGCGGCGCTCGATCTGCCGGCCGTCCTCGCGGTGCACCCGCGGACTCGGGCCGCCCTCGCGGCGCTGGGACTCGATGCCGAACAGCAGGGCGGGCTCCGGCTGGTGCCCGCCGTCGGCTACCTCGAGAGCCTCGCCCTGGCGCGGGGGGCAGCGGCCGTGGTCACCGATTCCGGCGGTCTGCAGCGCGAGGCCTATTGGCTGGGGACGCCGTGCGTCACGGTGCGGGGCGAGACCGAGTGGGAGGAGACGGTCGCGCTGGGAGCGAACGTCCTCGTGTCGCCCGGCGACGCTTCCGCGCGGCTGGCTGAGGCGGTGCGGGCCCAGGTTGCGCGGTGGCGGGGGCCGGCCCGCTGGAAGGCCGCGGTGTATGGTGAGGGCCACGCGGCGGAGAAGGTCACCTCCGCCATCGCCGCAATGCCATGATGAGGTCAGCCCGCTACCGCCCAACGCCTATCGCCACTGTACCTCTCGGACCAGCCTAAGCGACACATGCGCGCTATCATTGTCTCACACACCTACATCGATCCGGCCACCCGCGGCAAGTTGCGCGCGCTGGCCGGGCTCGGCTGCACCCTGACCGTCGCGGTGCCGGCGCGCTGGTCGCCGACCGCGCGGGGGCCGCTGCTGCACGCGGCCTGGGGCAACGAGGCCGGGGTGCGGCTGGTGCCGATCCCGGTGTCCGGCGATCGGGGTGATGCGGTCCATTGGAAGTACCGCGACCTCTACCGGCTGTTCAGCGACTTCCGGCCCGACATCGTGCACGTCGAGGCCGAGCCCTGGACCCCCGCTGCCGCCACCGCCACCGCCTGTGCCGCGCGGCTCGGACTGCCGGCGACCCTCTTTGCCTGGGAGAGTGTCCCCCAGCCCCATACCATCCTGGAGCGCTGGCGCCGGAAACGGACCCTGAAGCGGGTCCGCGCCCTCGTCGGCGGTAACAAGCTGGCGGCCGCGCTGCTGTCACGGGAGCAGCCCGGCGTGCCGGTCGCGGTCATCCCCCAGCTCGGCATCACGCCGCCACTGGAGACGATACGACCGGAGAACTCCACGCTGCAGATCGGCTTTGTGGGGCGGCTGGTGCCGGAGAAGGGGCTCGATGCGCTGTTCCGCGCCTGCGTGAAGCTGCTGGGACGCTGGCAGCTCACGGTGGTTGGCAGCGGCCCGGCGCAGGAGTCGCTCGAGGCACTCGCCGAGCGCCTCGGCGTCTCCTCTCACACGACCTGGCGCGGGGCGCTGCCGCCGGAACGCTTTCGCGAGCTGTGGCCCATGATCGATTGCCTCGTGGTGCCCTCCCGCACCACCCCGCACTGGGTCGAGACTTACCACGGCGCGATGGTCGAGGCGATGGGACATGGTGTCACCGTCGTCGCGACCGATTCCGGCGCGCTGCCCGAGATGGTCGATACCGCCGGACTGGTGGTCCCCGAGGATGACATCCCCGCCCTCACCGCCGCCCTGCAGCACCTCTCCGATGCCCCGCGGGAGCGCATCCGCCTGGGTCGCGAGGCGCGGCTGCGCATCATGGGCGAGTATGTGGACGATGGTGTCGCGCGCCGGACGCTGGAGTTCTGGGAAGGGGTGCTGAGACGAAGGTAGGGCGGCGACCGAAGCGCCTCAGGAGCAGCGGAGCTGCGACTTGGCGCGAGGGAGTGGCGGTTGGGCAGTTGGGCGGTTGGGCGGTTCGGGGTGCGGTGAGGCTGGGTGGGGGCGGAGCTCCAGCTCCGCCCACGTGTTGTCATCCTTGCGAAGGTAAGGATCCCTCAGGACCACACCCCCTACTCGCTACTCCAAATTCCCCACCGCCTACTTCCCCACCCGCCGAAAAGCGTCCATCTTCCCCGCCATGCGTTTTCAATCCATCCGGCTGGCGTTCGGCCTCCTCGCCCTGCTGCTGCTCGCTCCCGTCCCCTCCCTGCTCGCCCAGGTCCCGACGGTGGGAGGGGTCAAACCGACCCCGGCGCAGGCAGCGGAGCTGCTGCGCACCAGGCCAGAACTGGTCCGCCAGCTGCGCGATCGAATCGGCGCCTCCGGCCTGACTCAGGAACAGATTCGCGCCCGGCTCCGCGCCGCCGGCTATCCCGACTCGCTGCTCGATCCCTACCTCGGCAACTTCGACCCGAACCGAAAGGTCACCACTGGCTCCGATGTGCTGGAGGCGGTCCGGGTGCTCGGGCTGGTGAGCAGCGCGGACGCCGACTCGCTGCGGCTGCTGACCGATTCGGCGCAGGCGTTTGCCGACTCGCTCCGCTCCGATTCCCTGTCGGACACGACGCGGGTGCTGAAGATCTTCGGCCTGGCGCTCTTCCGTCGCTCCACCTCGCTGTTTCAGCCGAGCCTCGCCGGACCGGTGGATGACAACTACCGGCTGGGACCGGGCGACGGGCTGGTGCTCATCCTGACCGGCGATGTGGAGATCGCCCATGAGCTGACGGTGACCCGCGAGGGCTTTGTCGCCATTCCGCAGGTGGGCCAGCTCAACGTCGCCAACCTGACGATGGCACAGCTCCAGGACCTGCTCTACACCCGCCTCGGCAAGGTCTACTCCGGCGTGCGCCGCGGCCCGGGAGGGGGGGGGACGACCCGCTTCAGTGTGAGCGTGGCCAACCTGCGGTCAGTGCAGATCTTCGTGGCGGGCGATGTCTCGCGGCCGGGGTCGTTCTCCCTCTCCGCCGCCGGGACCGCGCTCGGCGCGCTGTACGCCGCCGGCGGTCCGACCGAGAACGGCTCCTTCCGCCGGGTGGAGATCCGGCGCGCCGGCAAACTGGTCGACAGTCTCGACATCTACGACTACCTGCTGCGGGGCGACAACAGCCACGATGCGCGGCTGGAGAACGGTGACGTCGTCTTCGTCCCGGTGCGGGGTACGCAGGTGAAGGTCGCCGGCGAGGTGGTGCGCCCCGCGATCTACGAACTCAAGATCGGTGAGACGCTGCAGGACCTGCTGCGCTCGGCGGGCGGCTTCGAAGCGACGGCTTTGCGCCGGCGGGTGCAGATCGACCGAATCCTGCCACCGCTGGAGCGAGGACAGCTCGGCCGGGACCGGGTGGTGCTCGACCTGCCCTCCGACCAGTTTGCCGATGGATTCGGCCCCGCCTTCGCCATGGCCCCGGGGGATTCGGTGACGGTCTTTCCCGTCGCGGACCGGCGTCGCGGCGTGATCACAGTCAACGGCAACGTCTGGACCCCCGGTCCGGTGGGCTACGCCAGCGGCATGATGCTCTCCCAGGCCATCCTGCTGGCCGGCGGGCCCAAGCCCGATGTCTACCTGGATCAGATCCTCATCACCCGGCTCCAGAGCGATTCGACCCGGCTCCAGCTCCGAGCCCGGTTCCTCGACTCCACCGGTGCCGTGGCGCAGGACCTCGCACTCCGGGAAGACGACGAGGTCACAGTCTTTTCCCGCTCCACCTTCCGGCCGCTGCGCTACGTGGCGCTGACCGGTGCGGTGCGGAAGCCGGGCCGGGTCAATTTTCGCGAGGGGCTGACGCTGCGGGACGCGCTGCTGGAGGTGGAGGGGCTGACGGAGGACGCGCTGCTGACCGAAGCGGAGATCGCCCGCCTGCCGGCGGACAGTGTACGAATCAGCGGGCTGGTCGCCGTCGCGGTGCGCGTCCCGCTCGACTCCACCTATCTCTTCGATCGCGGCCCCGATGGCCGCTACCTCGGCCCCCCCGGCGTGGCGACCAGCGCCTCCGGGGCCCCCGAGGTCCTGCTGCAGCCGTATGACAACGTCCTGATCCTGCGGCAGCCGGAGTGGGAGCTGCAGCGCAGCGTCGACATCACCGGCCAGGTGCGCTATCCCGGGCGCTATGCCCTCAAGACCCGCACCGACCGGCTGCTCGACCTGATCAACCGTGCCGGTGGCCTGACCAGGGAAGCCTATCCGGCGGGCATCAAGTTCTTCCGCACTGCGGACCGCGGTGGCCGGATCGGTGTGGACCTCCCGACCGTGATCACCGATCCGAAATTCCGCGACAACCTGATCCTCTCCGAGGGCGATTCCATCTTCATCCCCGAGTACATCCCGGTGGTCTACGTGCGCGGTGCGGTGGCGGCCTCGACATCGGTGACCTATGTGCCCGGGAAAAGCCTGGAGTATTACGTGGGCGCCGCTGGCGGATACCGGCGGGACGCCGATGGTAAGCGCACATACGTCGCTCAGCCCAGCGGCAAGGTGCAGACAATCCACAAGCACTGGTGGTTCCTGCCGGACAGCAAGCCGCAACCGCTGGCGGGCGGCACGGTCTTCGTCCCGGCCCGCGATCCGGACGACAAGAAAGACTGGCTCGGCATCGTGGGCTCGGTGGCGCAAATCATCGCGAGCATGGCGACGATTGTGATTGTGGTGATCAAGACGAAGTAGGCTGGCAGCTGGCAGCTACCAGCTACCAGCTACTTCTCATCAATCCTCGGCCTTCCCCCGCTGTCCTGCCGCCGAGCCTCCTGTTTCACCGGCATGCCGGCGAGTGACGGCTCGTAATCCGGCACCAGCCGCTTGAGCAGGCGGCGCAGCTCCTCGTCCGATTCCCCATCCTGCGCCGCGGCGATGAGATCGGCCACCACGGTGGACACCCCGATCGGCAGCGCGGCGTTCTTCGCCCGCAGGACCTTGGGATGCTCCGTCGGAGTCGCATGTTCCGCTCCGAAGAACAGCTCCTCGTACAGCTTCTCGCCCGGCCGAGTCCCGCTGAAGCGGATTTCGATATCCTTGCCCACTTCCTTGCCCGAGAGCCGGATGAGGTCGGCGGCGAGGTCGGCGATGCGCACTGGGTCGCCCATATCCAGCACGAACACCTCGCCCCCCCGCCCCATCGCCCCTGCCTGCAGCACCAGCTGGACCGACTCCGGGATCGTCATGAAGTAACGTCGCATCTCCGGGTGGGTCACCGTCACCGGTCCCCCCGCCGCGATCTGCTTGAGGAAAGTGGGTACGACACTGCCCCGGCTCCCCAGCACGTTGCCGAAGCGCACTGCGACAAAGTTGCGGTGATGCTCCTCTGACACGCTCTGCAGCAGCTGCTCGGCGACCCGCTTGGTGGCACCCATGACGCTGGTTGGCCGCACCGCCTTGTCGGTCGAGATCAGAACCAGGTGCTCCACCCGCCGCTCGGCGGCCAACTCGACCAGGTTCCGGGTACCCAGCACGTTATTGAGGATCGCCTCCCCGATATTCTCCTCCATCAGCGGCACATGCTTGTGCGCCGCCGCGTGGAACACGCTGAAGGGCTCGAACCGGTCGAACACCCGCGCCAGCGCCGCGGCGTCCTTCACATCGGCGATGACCGCCTCCAGCGGGATATGGGGGAAGTGCTGCGCCAGTTCCTGCTGAATCCCGAAAATCGAGTTCTCGCCGTGGCCCAGCAGCACGAGGCGCATCGGCTCGAGCTGGCAGATCTGGCGGCAGAGCTCCGAACCGATCGAACCGCCCGCCCCCGTGACCAGGACGGTGCGCTCGGTGCCGAGGCCCTGGACCATCTGCATGTCGATCTTGACCGGCTCCCGCCGGAGCAGGTCCTGAATCTCGACGTCGCGCAGCGCGCCCGGCTGCAGCCGGCCGGAGATGATGTCCGAGATGCCCGGCAGCGTCCGGGTGCCGACCCCGGCGGCCTTGGCGGCCCGGACTACGTCCCGCACCACCGCACCCGAGGCACGGGGCATGGCGATCAGGACTTCGGAGACATCGTGATCGCTGCATACCGTGGCGGTGTCGATGAGCGCGCCGAGCACTGTCAGACCGTAAAGCTTGTGCTTGAGCTTGGTCGGGTCATCATCAACGAAGCCGATTGGCTGCAGGCCGAGCTGGGGGCTGCTCCGCAGCTGCTTGACCAGCATGCCTCCCGCCACGCCGGCGCCGGCGATCAGCACCCGTTTGGCTCCATGATCGGGCCGGCCATCGCGATACCACGCGAGGGTGCGGAGCACCAGGCGCGGCAGGGTGACGGCGACGGTGGTGAACAGCCCATCGAGGACCAGGACACCGAGCGAGAGCCGGACCGGGGTCAATCCGGTGGCGGGCAGCAGCCAGACACCGAGGAAGAGACAGATGGCGCCGGAAGCGATCGTGGCGGAAAGGATACTCACCAGCTCCGAGACGCTGGCGAAGCGCCACAACCGGCGATACAGCCCGAAGTAGATCAGCAGCGCGAGCTTGATCGGCAGCGCAAAAGCGAGATAGATGGGGAAGATGGCCGCATACGTCGGGGGCCATTGCAATCCGTCGAACCGGACGACATTGGCCAGCAGCGTGGCCAGCGGAAGCAGCGCCAGGTCCAGCGCCAGGAGATGGCGGTTTCGGAGTCCGTCCCGAAATGGTCGGGGCATGTCATCGGGGTAGAGGGGGCGAGCTATGCGGCCTACCGGGCGGAATGTAGCGGCCGCATTGGTCGAGTCAACCAATGATCAGCGTGTCCAAATGCTTGCCCGCCTATCGGGATGCGGGCTAGGTTCACCCTCTCCTGTGTCGCCCCGCTCCCCTCCGACCCGCACTGACTGATGCCCACCCCGTCGACGTCAGACCTCGTTAGCGCGCACCTGCTCGGCAGCGCCGATGTCATGCGTCGCACCGCCGAGAGCGCCGCTGAAGACCTCGGCCGCGCGGCGGTGCTGGTGGCGGATGCATTCCGGGCGGGCGGGAAGCTGCTGTTGTGTGGCAATGGCGGGAGTGCGGCGGACTGCTCCCACCTGGCGGCGGAGTTCGTGAATCTGCTCGACAGGAAGCGCGACCGCCCTGGACTTGCGGCGATCAGTCTCACTGCGGACGGGGCAGTGCTGAGCGCGACGGCGAACGATCGGGGTTACGCGGAAATCTTTGCACGGCAGGTGGAAGCGCTGGGCCGGCCGGGGGATGTGCTGCTGGCCCTGAGCACGAGCGGCAGTTCGCCCAATATCGTCCAGGCGCTCGCGACCGCGCGGGCACGAGACCTGGTGACCATCCTCCTGACCGGCGACACGGACGGTGCCGCACTGGCTCATGCGCAGCTGAGCATCCGCGTGCCCAGCGCCGACACCCAGCATGTGCAGGAGGCGCACCTGGCGCTGGGGCATGCGCTGGTGGCCATCGTTGAGGGGGCCCTCTTCCCTGCCTCCCACGCCGGCCCCTGATACCGACCGATGGCCAGCCTGAAACTCACTTCCGACCAGCAGGCCCTGCTGCGCTGTCCGCGCTGCACGGCTCCGCTCCGATGGACCGACGACGCGGCGTTCTGCACCGGCCAGGGCTGCGTCGCCCGCTTTCCAGTCGCCGATGGCGTGCCGATACTCCTGGATGAAGCCAAGAGCATCTTTGACATTGCCGATTTTCTTGCCCGCAGGGAAACCACCTTCCGTTCTTCCGATCGCATCCTCAAGGACACCTTCGGCCGGGTGATGCCGCGGATCGGTCACAACATCAAGGCGGCGGGCAACTATGCGCGATTCGCCGAGCTGCTTGCCGCGCGGGCGACGTCGGCGTACCGGGCGCGCGTCCTCGTGGTGGGTGGCAGCATCCTCGGCAAGGGCATGGAACCGCTGGCTGCGCACCCCGCGCTGGAACTGGTCGAAACGGACCTGGCCCATGGGCCGCGCACCATGATGATCTGCGACGGGCACGATCTGCCGTTCGTCGACGCGTCGTTCGACGGCGTGATAGTGCAGGCGGTGCTGGAGCATGTCCTGGATCCGGTGCGGTGTGTCGCCGAAATTCACCGAGTGCTGCGACCGGAGGGGGTGGTGTATGGCGAAACGCCGTTCATGCAGCAGGTACACATGGGGCCGTATGACTTCACCCGGTTCACCCATCTGGGGCACCGCCGGCTGTTTCGCCACTTCGAGGAAATTGAGAGCGGCGCGTCCTGCGGCCCCGGAATGGCCCTTGCCTGGGCGTGGCAATACTTCCTGCTGAGCTTCACGGCTCGGCGCCTGCCGCGGGCCCTGCTGCGCGGGATCGCCGCCTTGACCGCATTCCCTCTCAAGTACCTCGACTATTTCCTGATCGATACGCCGGGCTCGCTCGATGCGGCGTCGGGGGTGTATTTCCTCGGCCGGAAGAGTGATGCGGTCCTGTCCGATCGCGCCCTGGTGAAAGGATATCGAGGCGCGATGTAGCACCACGGCCCGACGCTCTCACATCGGCCGCACCCGCTCCACCAGCAGGTAGCACACCCCACACAGCACAATCGAGAAAACCAGCGCAGTGAGCGGCGGAAGCAGGGCCGCCCCCAGCAGGACCAAGTTGAGCCCGAGCACCGCCGACGTGACGGCGCGGTGCGACCATCCTGCCAGCACCAGTCGCTGATAGGCGTGGTGCCGATGCCCTTCCGTCAGGGGTTCGCGCCGCAGCCCGCGCCGGATCAGCGTTACCGTCGCATCCAGCACGAACACCATCGCCAACACCGCCCACGCCACGATCGAGGGGCCGTCACGGTCTTCCGACCAGATCGCCAGCACCGCGAAGGCGAAACCGAGGAAACCGCTGCCGACATCGCCCATGAAGATCCGGGCTGGCGCCCAATTCCACGCCAGGAACCCGAGGGAGGCGCCGGCGATGAGCAGTGGTGCAGTCACGCCTCCGGCCACTCCGAAACGCATCAGGAGCAACGCACCTCCGGCACCGAGACAGACCGCTTCGACCCCGGCGATTCCGTCGATGCCATCCATGAAGTTGAAGAGATTGATGGCCCACAGGATGCCGGCCAGGCCAAGCATGCCGCCGAAGATGCCGAGCTCGACGCGGTGCGCCCCGAGCATGACATGGGGCAGGCCACCCAGCCACCAGAGCGCCCAGGCAGCCGCCACCGCCTGTACGGCGAGTCTCACTGGTGGTGACACCCCCGCATGGTCGTCCCACCAGCCGATCGCGGCGACGACGCTTCCCCCGCATCCCACCGCCAGCCCGAGGCGGAAGTCGACCAGTCCGAGTGCCACGCCCACCATCAGACCCGCCACCGTCGTCGCGACGATCGCCAGTCCGCCGCCACGGGGCGTTGGCTGGCTATGAGAGCTCCGGGTGGTAGGGTGATCCAGCGGGGCGTGCCGAAGAACCGTGCGAGTCAGCCACCACGCCAGGACGGCGCACCCCAGCGGGAGAGTCGCTTGGACCGGTGTCACCATCCGCCTCCCTGTGCCGCGTACCACCGAGCTGCCTGCATCACACCATCCTCCAATGACTCGACCGGAACCCACCCGAGTGTCCGCCGGGATTTTTCGGCATCGACCTCGAGCGATCCGGTGAGTCGGGCAATCACCGGCCGCTTCCCGAGGACTCGACCGGCCGCGCTAAGGAATCCCGGCGGAACGGCGACAAGGCGCGCCGGTCGGCCGAGACCACGGGCCAGCAGCCGGATCAGCGCTGGAGTGGAGAGCGATAGGGAGTCAGCGGCCAGGAACAGCTCTCCGCCAGCCAAGGGCTCACGGGCGGCGGCGATCAGCAGCGCGGCGAGGTTGCCACGCGTGATCAGGCTCCGACGGTTATCGAGCGCCCCGAGCGGAAGCGGCACCCCGCGACGAATCACCCGCATCAGTCGCTCCAGATTGCCCCCCACGCCGGGCCCGATCACCAGCGGCGGACGCACCACCACGACCGTGAGCGCGCTCCCTGCCGCGGCCTCAGCGAGCGACTGCTCCGCCTCGAGTTTCGAGCGAGCATAGGCGTCCTGAGGTGCCGGCCGATCCGGCTCGCGATACGGAGCACCAGGTCGAGTCTCTTCGCCGTTCACCTTTATGCTGCTGACGTAGACCAGGCGAGTCACGCCGGCCCGCATGGCCTGCCGGGCGAGGGCAACGGTACCGGCAACGTTCACTTCCCGGAAGGTGGCGAGTGGATCGACGGCGGTCTCATGCAACACGTGCGCTCGCGCTGCAAGATGAATGACGCAGTGCACACCGGTCAGCGCCCGACTCCAATCCGTTCCGGCGGTGATATTCCCGACCGCAACCGCAGGCTCGACGATACCCGCCACCGAGCGTACCGCCCGAACCACCTCCCACCCCGCCGCTTCCGCAGCCGCACAGACCCCGGTGCCGACAAAGCCGTTCGCGCCCGTCACCAGCAGCCGCATCAGTCCAGTACCTCACGATACACTGCGAGCGTTTCGCGGCAGACCTGCTCGACCGAGAAGCCCCGAGCCACCGTCTCCCGCGCGGCCGCGCCGAGCCGCTCGCGGAGCGCCGGCTGCAGCAACAGGCGCTCCACCGCCGCGGCCAGGGCTGTCACGTCACCTGGCGGGGTCAGCAGGCCGTTCTCACCATCCCGGATCAGCTCGCGAGACCCCGGCGCATCGGTCGCGACCAGGGCGAGTCCGGCGGCAGCCGCCTCCAGCAGGCTTTTCGGGATGCCCTCCCCATACCGGGTCGGCAGGCAGAACACCGCCGCCGAAGCCAGGATGGCGGGTACATCCTTCCGCTGCCCCCACCATTCGACCAGCCCGTCGGCCTGCCAGGCGCGCAGCTGGTCGAGCGGCACCGCGCCGGGATTATCCGGATCGGGCTCGCCGACGAGCACAAAGCGCGCTGTCACACCCCGGGTGCGGAGGAGCCCGGCAGCGCCGACGAAGTCCCCCACGCCCTTGTCCCACAGCAGCCGCGCCACCAGCACCACGATGGGAGGTGACTCGGTGCGCGTCACTGGGCCGGCATACTCGGCGAGGTCGACCCCGGCACCGCGAATGAGGCGGACCTGCCCGGCCCGGGCGAGATGGGCAGCGATGATCACCTCCCGATCCTCGCGGTTCTGCACGATGACCCGGTGATGCTCGCCACGCAGCACCAGCCGGAGCGCATGACGCAGCATTGGACGCAGCAGGCGGGCGCGGAGCGACGGGGAGCTGAAGACGAATCCGAGGCCCGCCAGAGCGTTGACCCGTGCCGCCACGCCGGTCCACCGGGCCGCGATGCTGCCGAACACCACCGCCTTGAGCGCGACATGATGGACCAGGTCAGGACTGACCTCACGATAGGTGCGAATGATCTCCGCCAGGGCGCGCGCGTGGCTGACGGGCGAGTTGCCCGACCGGCGCCAGGCGAGCGGCACCACCTCGGCTCCGGCGGCGCGGATGACCGCCGCGTGATCCCGCACGCGGGCCGCCACCACCACCCGATAGCCCGCCGCCGAGGCCGCCCGGGCCAGGGGCAGGCGGTGGGAAGCGAAATACCAGTCCTCCGTGACGAGGAAGAGCAGGGTGCGGCGGTGGTCGGCCTGGGGCGAGGTCATCCGGCGTTCGGCGCGGCGTGGCGTCATCCGAGCCGGCGCAGAACTCGCCGATACACCGCCACCGTCTGCTGCGCCGTCCGGGCCCAGGAGAAGGCGCCCAGTCGCTCGGACCCCGCCAGGCGAAGCTCGGCGGCTCGCCGCGGATCGGTCAGGACGCTCGCGAGACCGTTGGCGATCGACTCGACATCCTGCGGATCGACCAGGCACGCTGCCCGCCCAACGACCTCAGGAATGGAGGTGGTGTTCGACGCGACCACTGGCGTCCCGCAGGCCATCGCTTCGAGCGGCGGGATCCCGAAGCCCTCATACAGCGATGGGTAGACAAAGGCGTCGGCCAGCGAGTAGAGCGCCGGCATATCGGCGTCGTCGACGTAGCCCAGCCGATGCACGCTGTCCGTCATGCCGTGCCGCGCGATGGCGCGCTCGAGATCGGTGGTGCCGAAGTAGCGCACCCCGGCCAGCACCAGCGCGTGCGGCAGTCCCCGCCGCCGCAACCCCGCAAACGCCTCCACCGCGCGAGCGAGGTTCTTCCGCGGCTCGAGCGTGCTGGTGCTCAGGACGAACCGGTGCGGGAGCGCATACTTCGCGCGCACCCGCGCCAGCTCCGCGGGCTCCTCGACCCGGGTGAACGACGACCGCGGCGCGAGCAGTGTCACGCTGATCTTCTCCGCCGGCAGCCCCAGCAGTTCGACCAGCTCGTGCTTGGTGAACTCGGAGATGGTGATGATGTGTCCGGCCCGCCGCAGCGACCAGGGCACCGCCACGCGGAGAAAGGCGTGCCGGGCGCGCGGATAGGTCTCCGGGTATCGCAGGAACCGGGCATCGTAGATCGTGACGACGCTGCGTTCAGGCGCTCCCGGCGGGAGGTAATAGAAGGGAACATGGAGGAGGTCGAGCCGGTCGCTGCGCCAGCGCTGCCGCCAGGCCCACCCGCCCCGCAGGATACGCTGGACCCGGTTGCCGGTGGTCCACGGCATCTCCTGCTGCGCCACGGTTCCGCGCACCGGCGCTGAGGCGCCGCGTGCGGTATACACCAGCAACTCAAGCGCCGGATCGATGTCCGGCAGCGTCGCCAGCAGTTGGCGCTGATACTCCCCCGCCCCGGTGGTCTGCGCGCCGAGGGCGGAGGCGTCAAATCCGACCCGCACGCACCCCTCCCTCCTCCATGGTGTCCGGCAGCGATGCCACACCTCCGGCGGGCCGGAGCCGCGACACCAGCATAAGCAGGTGGATGCCCAGCAGGACTACCATGCAGATGGTCACGTTCACCACCACCTCGGTCATGTGATCGGCGATGGGCGCCTCGACCGCCTTGATCATCACTGCGACGGTGAGCATGTAGATCAGTACGCTCGCTTCACTCCGCGGCACCCGCTGGAACCAGGCATACACCGTCCGATAGAGCCAGCCAGCCACGCATCCGCCGATCAGGACGCCCGGCCACCAGAAATTGAGATAGAGCTCGCCGATCATGCTGGGAGAGGCGGAGACATTCGGCGGGAAGTATGCACTTTGCCGCAGATAGGTCGCCCAGAACTCGATCGCATATGTCAGCGGCTTTTCGTGCCACAGCGCCCGGGGGACCCACCACCAGGACAGCCCGGCAAAGGTCCGCCCAAGCTCGAGCGGCCGACCGTGATCGACTCCATCCAGAATCACCAGGAAGCTGTCTGCCCCGAAGGAGCGCTGAAAGAGTCCAGCGATAATGAGATACGGTTCGGACGGTAGCGACTTGATGAGGTGCCAGATTTCCGCCGGTGACTGCCCGTACCTGTACGCCCCCATGATCGGCACCAATAGCAGGCCACCACATGCCGCGACAACCAGCGAACGGACGGTGACCGGCCGTCGGAGATAGTGTACCGCGCCTACGAGAAGCACCAGCGTGTTGGCGACGATGATCTTGGTGGGCAGCAGGGTGAACACGACAAGGGAGATCAGCAGCGCATATCCGCAGGCGGCCAACAGGGGGATTCGTGGCGCCCGACGGGCGTTGTACAGGACCGCGAGATAGGCGCCAACCAGAGCAAAGCGCAGCAGAAATGAAACGCCAGAAAGTCCGCCGCCGCGGGATGTGGCCAGGTAGCTTCCCTCAGCAATAGCGGCGCCGAGTCGACCGCGCAGGAACACAGCTGCCGGCAAACTGGCGAGCAGGGAAGCCACCAATGCAATCGACACTCCGAAACGGGAGAGAGGACGCCAGCGGGGCGCCGGCAGGGCGTTGGCGACCAGCGCTCCGACCCGGGAGTAATACGCCGCCATGAAGGCAGCAAGGAACATCCCGGTGTAGCCGAAGACCCAGGCCATCAGGTTGCGGAATTCGGGGGAACTGGCCCGATACCGCGGACCGAGGATCGGACCGCCGTAGTGAAGGTCCACCCAGCCGCGGATCAGCATGGTGAATATGGTGTAGGCGACGAAGCCGTTAATCGGCTCCAGCGGATCGAAATCCCCGCGCCGCGCGCCCCGCACGAACGGATATGCCGCGATGACCGCTGATCCAAGCCCGGCAGCCACGACGGCATCACCAACCGCCGCTCCGCCTGCCAACACCAGGGCCAGGACCAGTCCGCAACGCACCGGCAACGCCATGGAAATGCCTGGCGGAGCCGGACTCATGAGGGCGTCGCTCGAGCCATCAGCAGCCCGATCTTCTCGCGATGCCCCGGATCCACCAGCGCCAGCCACGCATACCAGGCATACACGAGGAGAAGCAGACCCGTCAGTGCCATGCGGACCAGGACACCCGCGGGCACCATCCAGGTCACGGCCGCTCCGCACAGCAGGACCAGCACCGAGACCAGCAATCCGCGGTTGAGCCGTGCCAAGGCATCAGCCGGCAAGGTGACGTAGCCGCCCCGGCTGGTCACGGCGAAAAGGACAGCAGTCTCAAGTGCAATCCGCCCGCTCCAGACCCATGCCGCGCCGGTGATGCCCCATCGCGTGATGCAAAACGCTGACATGAGCAGGTAGACCGGCAATTGATAGATCCGGATGCGTGCCGGGATGCCGGGCCGCCCCGTCGCCTGCAGGTAGGTGAGCGGGATGCGCGCCAGCGAGTCGAGGAAGACACCGATGGTAGAGATCTGCAGGACCAGCGTCGCCCGTTCGGCAAACGCCGCGCCCATCCAGAGACCCATCAGCGGCCCAGCGAAGGCCTCGAGCACGACGACCAGCGGAACGAAGAGGATCACGAGGTAGAGGGTGCTATCCGCGTAGAGTCTGCCAGAGCGGGTATCAGCCCCGCTCGCCGCTATGGTGAAGATCGGGAACAGCGCGGAGGCGACGCTCGCCGGGATGATCCACAGCCGGGTGCTCGCGTCGTTGGGGACGGAGTAGTAAGTCAGCGCCTCCACTGAGGCGAGCGCGCTGATGAGGAAGCGCTCCCCGTCGATGAGCAGCAGGCCGGCCAGGTTGGTGGCCATCACCAGCCCGCCGAAGGAGAAGAGCGGGCGGGTGAGCGAGAGATCGAGGCGTGGCGTGCGGGCGGAGGGGAACTCACGCAGACAGAGGGCGAGGTACACCAGCCCCGCCGCGAGACGCGCGACCACGAACAGGCCGATGATCGCAGGCAGGGCGAGGCCCGCCGCGGCGCCCACCAGGGGCAGCAGGAAGGTGAGCGTGTTGGACGGTACCTTCACGGCATTGACGAGGTCGAAGCGCTGGGCCGCCTCCAGCGCCCCGCGTACCGCGATCATGAAGAGCAGGACAGGGGCGAGCAGCGCGGCCACCCGCAGCGTGGCACGTCCCTCGATGACCAGCGCCGGGGAGCCCACCAGCAGCCGCTCCGTCACCAGCGGGAGTCCGAGGTAGAAGAGAAGTCCGACCAGTATTCCCAGCCCGACATGAAAGAGCAGGCAGGTCCACAGCACCGCCCCGGCGGAGTCCTTCCGCGCCGGATCGTGCACCGCCGACGCCATGAAGCGAGTCGTGGCGCGTCCCAGCCCGAAATCGAAGTAGTTGAAATAGTCGTGAACCACGAGGATCAGGGCGAGCAGCCCGTAGCGCTCGATCCCGAGCCGCGCCACCGTGGGTGGCAGCGCGAAGAACGCGACCACCAGCGGCGCGATGTACCCGAAGAGGTTCCACAGCGTGTGGCGGGCGACCCGGCGATGGGAGACTGCGCCGTGTGGCGACATGCGTCGGGGTTAGCGCGGCGTCCGCGACAGCCGGGGCAGCAGGCTTGTCAGGCGGGCGTATCCAGCCGGGTCCTCGGCGCGGAGCCGGGCGAGAAATTCAGTGCCCAGCGCGAAGGCGATGCCGCAGACCACCCCGACCACCAGGGTCATGATCCCGTACAGCCCCGGACGCGGGAACGAGCGCTGCTGCACCGGCACCGCAGGGTCGATCACCGTGATGCCCGGCGTATCGTTGACCTCGTCGATCCGCGCCTTTTCGAATTCCCGGCTCAGCGTCAGGTAGAGCTCCTGCTGCACATCCACCCGGCGACGCAACTGTCCCTCCTGGAAGGTCAGCTCCGGCGATTGCTGCCAGCTCCGATTCCGCTCGTAGAACGACTTCAGCACCAGTTCGGCGTTCTGCAGATCCGACGCAGTCGCCTTGAGCCGCCCCTCGACAAAGGCCCGCTGCTCCCGCCCCTTCCCCTGCCGGGTGTTGGTGTTGAAGTCATCCAGAAACTGCATCAGCGTCCGGGCAACCGCCGCCGATAGCTCACGATCCTCGGTGGTCACCGACAGCGTGATCATGTTGGTCCCGGCGTCGACCTGGACCCCCACGATCTGGCCGAGGTATTCGACCCCCTGCTCCAGGCTGTCCGCGGAGTTCTTGCCATCGATCTCAAGCAGCTGCAGCAGCGCGAGGCTGTCGCCCGGCGTGCGCGCGTCGGGAACGGCGAAGCGGGTCCGGAGCACCCGCTCCGACACCGACCGGCTCTTCAGCACATCAGCGAAGAAGCGCGGCGACGTCGTCGCCCCACTCCCGAGCGAGAGCCCGAGTTGCCCCGCCAGGCCGGACAGCCCGGCCGGCAGTCGCTGATCGGAGGAGACTTCCGGGACGAAGGTGGTGACGGCGGTGTACTGCGACGGCAGGATGAGACAGACCAGCACCACGACGACGGCGGCGGCGAAGGGAGCCACCACGATGGCCCGCGGGTGGCGTGCCAGCACGGCGACCAGGTCGAGCAGGCTCGGCTCGTCATTGCTGCGCAGGGGGCGTCCCGCTTCAGGCTCCGGCATTGTCCTCCTGCGGAAGGCCGCTCCGCCGCCCGAACCGAGCGCTGCCCAGAACCATGAGCGACGTGGTAAGATGATAGCGTGGAGTGTAGACCGGCATCAGCCGCCGGAGCCTGATGGGAACAGGCTGGACGGCAAGATATCGGCGGCCTGAGGGAATAGGTAGTAGTCCGTACCCGGCCCTGACGACCCCCTGAGATACCCTGACTTGCCCTGTGCTGCCCGCCAACCGCCCGCTGGAGCGAAGGAGATCGCGATGCTGCACGACCTCACCCGCCGTACCCTGATCAAGGCTGCTGGCGGACTGACGATGCTGGGCCAGCCGTTCGGCGGATGGGAGCCGCCGGCCAGACCCCGACCGGCGCTTGCGGGCGCGACCACCCTCGACGCCGATAGCGCCCCCGCCGACGGGATCCAGGACGACCTGCCCGCCTTCACCGCCGCCTTCAAGGCCACACCCGCCGGCGGCGTGATGCATATCCCCATGGGGACCTACCGGCTGAGCGGCCCGCTGCTGATCGACCGGACGATCACGCTGTCGCTCGAGGCGATGACCATCCGCGCCGACCAGGGCTTCGCCAACGTCACCGCCGATAACGTCTCGATCCTCGGCGCGGGCGGCCGCAAGACGGTCATCAACCAGTCCGCGACCTGGCAGCCCACCGGCAACGATCACTGGAACCTGCAGGTCTTCGGGGTGGACGGCTTCTCGATCGAAGGGGTGGGCTTCGACATCTTCACCGACGGGCCCACCGTCAGCATCACGACGACCGGGGCGATCATCATCCGGGACAATGCCGCCCGGCAGGTGGGCAGCACCAACTTCGAGGTGACAGCATGCTGGTTCCGCACCCGCGGTTCCGCCCCCGGCACCAACAACCGCTTCTTCGGGATCTTCTCAGGACCACCGGTCGGGAAGACGTTCAACTCCGGCGGGCGCGTGCTCAACAACGTCTTCCAGCAGTGCAAGGGTCGCAACGTCGAATTCGGCTACACCAGGAACGCTGTGGCGATGGGCAACGTTTTCCTGGCCCTTGGCGAGGACGGCGCCATCAACGATGCGGGCGGCATCGCCTTCCGCATCCTCGCTGGAGAGAACATCTCGGTGATTGGCAACGTGATCGAGGCGCCCGCCACCAACAGCGGGTTCTATGGGATCAACATCAACGGCAACTGGCTCAACCGGAACATCGTCGTCTCCGGCAATGTGATTCGCTCCTCCGCCGCCCTCGGCGCGGGATGCTACGGCATGCGGATCTGCAACGCCCGCGGCATTTCCATCGTCGGTAACCGCGTATGGTACGAAGGGAATGCGCCCGACAGCCACGGCATCCTGGTCTACACCAACAAGAACTTCCCCTGCGACAACGTCCTGATCGATGGCAACTGGGTGGAGGGATGGCAGGGCCTGCAGATCGGGATCGCGGAGAATGCCGGCGTGATAGCCACCGGCATCGTGGCGAGGAACAACCATACCACCAGTGCCGCACACCGGTACGGGACGAACAACCCGGACCTGCTCACGAATCGGGTCGACTTCTCCGAGGGACACCGGCAAACGCTCTATGGCTGGTCGGTCACCCAGCAGGTGGGAGCAGGGATCACGAGCGCCCCATTCAGCGATGGCATAACGCCCCGTGGCAGGCTGATGCCGCGCGGCGGCTCCATCACGGCACTCGCGGTCAGCCTGGCCGTGAATCCAGCGGGAATCCTTACAGTGGGAGCCCAGTACTCGCGCGACGGGGGGGCGACTTGGCGGCCACTCTCCGGCTGTGAAGTCGTGCTGCCCGCTGGAGCCACCGCCGCGAGCATGGCCTTCATGCCGGGGGCGTACCGCTATGATGCTGGCGACCTGATCCGGCTCACGATGTCATCGAATGTGGCACGAGGCCAGGCGGGGGAAGGGATCGAGGCCTGCCTGGAAATCGAGACGTAGGCAGCGTGGTCAGGATCGGCAATTCCGGAAAATCTCCCGGACCGCCGCTTCGACCTGCTCGGGAGACCACTCGGGGTATTGCCCCCGCACGCCGGCAACCTTCAGCGACCACGCCTGTCGCCAGAGCGAATGCATGACCGCAATCTTTTCTGAGGCGGTCATCTGCCGGAGCCGCGCGGTCTCAAGTTCCAGCACAGAGTTCATGCCGCGATGCCTCTGACCTGCAAATTGACCAGCTGCCTCATCGTCAGGCATCCAGCGACGTTGCCAGCGCCGTCGCCCACTGAGCGTCGAGCCCTAACTCGCGTACTTTCTGCTCCAGCAGCCGCCGGTCGATGAGCGCCTCGCTCACCCGCACCATCCAGGCGATGTCGCGCAGGTGCTTCGATGAATGGCCCTGCTTGAAGTAGATCAACTTCAGGAGGATGACATACTCGGGCGAGGCGACCCAGCCTTCACACGCGCCAAGCGGCATTCTCCGCCGGCATTCCAGCCCCCAGGCCTGCAGAGAATCCTGACCCGCCAGGTAGACGTCGGCCCGCAGCATCGTATCGAGGTCCAGCAGGTTGAAGTGCCCATGACGCTCCCGCGCAGCTTCCTCGCGAAGCGTCTCGATGGGAGGAACGTAGAAGCGATCAGCCGGGAACTCTTTGGCGAGCAAGGCCGCCTCCCGGCCGGTCAGTCGCACCACGAGGTCGATATCGTTGGTCAATCGGGGTTCACCATACAGGATCGCCCCAACCCCACCCGTAACCATGTACTCCACACCGATGGCCTCGAGCCCGGGCAGGAAGAGCGCCGCCGGGTCAGGAGCGTTCATGGGCGAACCATCCCGCCACCCGGCGTCGCACTTCCGCCTCCGCCGCCTCCGGCTCAAGCACTCTGAGCGCCGCAGCCTTGGTATCCCAGGCAAACCGGCGCAGGCCCCACGCAATCGCGAGCTTTCGCGCGGGGCTCATCGCCCGGTACCCCTCCACCTGCAGCTGCAGGACTGTCTCGGAAACAGCCATCAGAGATCCAGCGGCAGCCCCACTGTCCGGCCGTCGCGCGCCGACAGGTAGATCCCGGTCAGCAGCTCCAGCGAGCGCAGTCCCTCGCGGCCATCGGTTTCCGCCGGCGCCTCGCCCCGCAGCGCCCGGATGACGTTGTCGTAGTACATCGAATGGCCATGGCCGTAGACCGAGGTGGTCTCGTAGCTCGCGCTCCGCACCAGCTCGTCATCCGCCGCCGCGTCGGCGAATTGCCAGTGCTGGATCAGGTTCACCGCCACACCGCCGAGCCGCACCGTCCCCTTCTCGCCGATGATGGTGAGCGAGCCCTCGAAGTTCTTCTGGTGCACCAGCATCGTCACGCTCACCGAACCCAGCGCGCCGCTGCGCCAGCGCACGCTCGCCACGCCGGTGTCTTCCACCTCGATATTCCGCGCCAGCGTCGCGGTGAAGGCATGCACGCTCTCCACCGGGCCCACCAGCCAGTCGAGCAGGTCCACATAGTGGCTCGCCTGGTTCATGAAGGCGCCGCCGTCGTACTCCCAGGTCCCGCGCCACGCCGCACTGTCGTAGTACTCCTGCGGCCGGCTCCAGAAGACGTTGACGCTGACCATGTAGATCTTGCCGAACCGGCGCTGATCGATAGCCCGCTTCAGCAGCTGGATGGTCGCGTTCTGCCGGTTCTGCTTGACCACAAACAGCTGCACCCCAGCCTGGTCGCAGGCAGCCACCATGGCTTCGCCGTCGGACCAGCGCGTGGCCATCGGCTTCTCGGTGATCACATGCCGCCCCGCCGCCGCCGCCACGATCGTCTGGGCGGCATGCAAACCGCTCGGCGTCGCCAGCACGATGACGTCGGCGTTACTGCCGGCCAGCAGCGCCTCCAGTGAGGCAAAGCCCGCCGACCTGGTCCGCGACACGGCCCGGGCCAGCGCCGCCACGTCGGTGTCGCAGACCGCGACCAGCTCAGCGCGCTCCTTCTGTTGTTCGAGCGCTTCGAAGTGCTTCTCCGCGATCCGGCCGCACCCGATCAGGGCGAAACGGATCCGCCGGCCGGCGACAGGAAGGGGGGCGATAGGCATGGGAGGGAATGATAAGGACTTGGAGGACGAGCGGGAGGGCGGGAGCGGGCTCAGGACTCCATTGTCCGACGGCGCAGCGCCTCCAGACGGGGGAGGATGTCCGGTGCCTCCTTGGCCTCGACCAGCGGCCGCAGCTGCTCGAGCAGGTACTCCCAGTCAAGGCCGGTACCCTGGCGGATGAGGACGCCCTCAATATCCAGCCAGTCGCGTCCCCGGTCCGCAAACGCTTTCATCACGACCAGGTCTTCCGCACTGCACAGGCGGAGCGGTACATCGCCGCCGAGAAGCACCAGTCGGGACCGTCGTATGGCTTCGGCCTCGAACGGGAGTCCACCCAGCGCCACATCGAAGGGGATACCGGTACTGCTGCGAATGAGAAGGACCCGGTGCCGCAGCGCGAACGCTGCGGCAGAGCTCGCCCGAGCGGGAAACCGCTCCAGCAGCGCCTCGATAAATACCGCCTCCCGCCCGAATCCGGTCAGCAGCGTCGCGTCTACGTCAAACGTCAGCCGTGGCTCGCCCCAGTGTTGCAGCGCCAATCCGCCGATGAAGCAGAAACTCCAACCCCGCTCCTCGCAGAACGCCTGAAGCTCCGTGGCTGCCTCGACCAGCTCGATCATGCGCCTGCCTGATCAGCAATCTGCCGGAACCACATCTGCTGCTCGACCAGCCCCGAACTGGTGCGCTCCCCCCGTTCCCGCAACGTGACCAGCACCATCCCCGCAAACGCCTGGATCGTGCGGACCGTGTCCATCTGCCGCAACTCCGCTCGGCGGATACGTTCCAGTTCCGGCCCGGCCCTGCCCCAAGCCGCAACCGACTCCCGGAGCAGCCGGGCCTCCGATTCAGTCATTCCCTCCTCCTCCTCCGACGAATCGGATGCGGCGTACGGCGAGAGAGCCGGGTGGAAGCGGCATGAGATGGAGTATAAGGAGGAAGTGATGGCGAGGGAATGTGAAACCGCCGACACCGGCTCACGCAGCGCCAGCTCGCATTGTTGCGCCACGGATTGCGGCTGACGGACCGTCCTCCACCGCTCACAGGCGCCTGCATGCTCCTCGCAGCGAAGTGAACAACCCTTACCGCGGAGTCCGCAGTCCTGACGGCGGAGTGCAAAGTCCTCACGGCCAGATGCCCAGCCCTGAAGGCGGAGTGCAAAGTCCTCACGGCCGGATGCCCCGCCCTGACGGTGGAGTGCCCAGTCCTCACGGCCGGATGCCCGGCCCTGAAGGTGGAGTGCGCAGTCCTGACGGCGGGATGCGCACCCCTGACGATCCTTCCCACGCTGTTGAGCAGCTCGTCAGAGCCGATTGGCGACGATTTCGCCATGGCTGATGTCAGATTGTGCCGGATTCCTGCCGATACCTTCCGAGTTGTGGTCGTGGGCGGAGCAGGAGCTCCGCCCCTACCCAGCCTCTCTTCTCTCTAATCACCCAATCGCCCAACCGCCTAATCGCCCAATCGCCACTCCCTCGCGCCGAGTCGCAGCTGCGCTGCTCCTAAGGCGCTTCGGTCGCCGCCCAACCGCCCAACCGCCTAACCGCCCAACCGCCTTCCCTACCCCGACAACCCCACCAGATTGCCGTTCCCCTTGCCCCGCAGCACACCGCGGGTGTCGAGCACCAGCGGTGACTCCTTCAGTACCCGCTTGTAGTCCACCTCGGCGTGATCGGTCACGATGATGACCAGGTCGGCCGAGCGCAGGTTGGCATCCGTCAGCGGCACGCTGTGCAGCGGCAGCCCCTTGAGCAGCGTGTGACCGTCATCATGGATGCTGCCGACGTGGGGATCGTGGAACTGGACCGACGCGCCCTTCTCCTGCAGCAGCCGGATGATGTCGAGCGCGGGACTCTCGCGCAGGTCGCCGATGTTCTTCTTGTAGGCCACGCCGAGCACGAGGACCTTCGTCCCCTTCACCGCCTTGCTGCGCTCGTTCAGCGCATCCGCCGCCTTGCGTACGACATACGCCGGCATTTCGGCGTTGATCTCGCTGGCCAGCTCGATCATCCGGGTCTTGAACTGCAGCGTGCGCATCTTCCACGAGAGATAATGTGGATCGAGCGGGATGCAGTGACCGCCGAGCCCGGGACCGGGGGTGAATTTCATGAAGCCGAACGGCTTTGTCGCCGCCGCCTCGATGACGCCCCACACATCCAGCCCCAGCTTGTCACATGCCTGCGCCAGTTCGTTGGCCAGCGCGATATTGATCATCCGAAAGGTGTTCTCGTAGACCTTGACCAGCTCGGCGGCCTCCGGGCTCTGCACCGGGACCATCGTGTCAAATACTTTGCCGTAGAACGCCAGCGCCAGCTCGTTGCACAGCGGCGTGATGCCACCGATCACCTTGGGGGTATTGCGCGTCTGCCAGGTCGGGTTGCCCGGATCGACCCGCTCCGGACTGAAGCACAGCGCGAAGTCCTTGCCCACCGCCTGGCCGGCATTCTCGAAGATCGGCAGCAGCACTTCCCGGGTGGTGCCCGGATAGGTCGTGCTCTCGAGGATGATCAGCTGCCCGGGACGGAGCGAGTCACGGATCGACTCCGCCGCCGCGACGACGTAGGATAGATCGGGGTCCTTGGTCTTGTTGAGCGGGGTCGGCACGCAGATCGAGATGGCATCGCATTCGCCCAGCCGCTTGAAATCGGTCGTGGCGGAGATCAGCTTGTCCTTCACATGCGTGGCCAGCACCGCCGCGGGCACATCTTCCACGTGGCTTTCGCCCCGATTGATCCCGCTGCAGACCGATTCGCTGATGTCAAAGCCGAGGACTCGGAAGCCGCTCCGGGCAACTTCGACGGCCAACGGGAGACCCACGTACCCAAGGCCAATGATGCCGACTGTGGCATCCCCCCGGGCGATCCGCTCCCGCAACTGCTGTAGACCGTCCGCCATGACCGCTCCCTGCCCTGAAGGAAAGTGAGTGTGGTGTAACGAGATGGAGCCCCGATGGTCGCAACTTAGCGGGGCCTGGTGGTGTTGTGCCAGCGATCCCGGTGCAAACGCCGTGCGCGGTGGGGCGCCCCTGCCCAACCCAGCATCAATGCCGGCTCGGACGATCCGTTTTCACAAGTAGGGGCCGCATGCATGCGGCCCCTACTTGTGAAATATTTCACATTTGATAATTATACATCGTCAAATCCCACAACGCTTCGGCCGGCGCGGTCGAAAAGTCGTGCCCGAGCCGATCACAATCGGTGCCCCACCCGCCGCCGGAACCGGGCAGCCTCCGGACCGCGTCGAGTCACCTCCCCAGGAGATCCATCATGGCCATCCGTGCGCCCTCCGTCAGCAAGAACGCCATCTACCCCGGCACCGAGCTCGCCACCCTGCTCGCCCCCGCCGAACAGGAACAGCCCGGCACCAAGCTCCGCCGCCTGCTGCACGAGGCCCGGGACAAGGGCTCGTTCATTCACTCGGCGGGGGCCTACGACGGCTATACCGCGGCGATCATGACCCGCCTCGGGTTCAAGGCGCTCTATGGCAGCGGCTGGCAGCTGGCGGCGGTGAAGAACATGTATCCGGACATCGGCGTCTATCACTCGCATCAGATGGTGGAGCTGGTGCAGGAGCTGTGGAAGGGGATCGAGGGCGCGCGCCACACCCATTACTACGACACCGAGGGGAAGGAGCTGCTCTCCATCCCGCCGCAGTTCGTGGACATGGAAGCCGGCTTCGGCGGTCCGACCCAGACCTTCACGCTCGCCACCGAGCTCATCCGCGCGCGCGCCGGCGGTGTTCACCTGGAGAACCAGGATCCCTCCAACCGCACCTGCGGCCATATCGTCAATGTCGGGAAGTCCAAGCGCGACAAGGTGCTGGTCCCGCGGGCGGCATGGCTGGCCAAGCTCAAGGCCATCCGCGCGGCGTCCGAATGTGCCGGTCAGGATCTGGTGATCATCGCCCGCACCGACTCGATTGACGGCGCGCTGCCCGGCGGGACGTCGGGCGGGATCCAGATGGCGGTGGAGGATGGCTGGGAAGCGGCGGAGCTCGGCTGCGACGTGATCTGGGCGGAGTTCAATAATGTCGACGTCGAGCAGCCGCTCGCCTTCGCCGAAGGGGTGCGGAAGTACTACCCCAACCAGATGCTGGGCTTCAACCTTTCGCCGTCGCTGTACTGGGGAAAGGCCAAGAAGGCCGGCACACTGATGACCAACCAGAAGCTGGCCGACCTGGGCTACACCCTGCAGTTCTCGACGCTCTTCAACTTCCGCACGGCGGGTATGGCACTCGACAAGGGGCTGCGGAAGTTCCTCACCTCCGGTCTCGATGCCCTGGCCGATCTGCAGATCGCCGAGGATGAAGCGGAGGGCGGCTACCCCATGACCAAAATGCACCAGAAGTTCGCCGGCATGAACCGCTGGCTGATCCTGGAACAGGTGTTGTCGGGCAAGGAATGACCGATCGTGAGCAACGCGGGGTGAGGGCCGACCGGTGGTCGGCCCCAACCCGCCCTCACTACCCTACCCCGCCTTTTCGACGACCCCATCCCACGTCCGGATCACCAGCCCGTCACGCCGCAACTGGTCGATCTGCCAGGTGGCCAGCCGGACCGTGACCGCATGCGCGTCGGGTTCCAGCGTCTGCTCGACGACTTCGCCGACGCGATACAGCGAGGCCAGCCGTGCCCCGTCCGCCAGCGGCACCAGCACGGTGACCGGGGGGCGGAGCAGCCGCTCCCGGCGCCTGAGCTCCGCCTTGACCGCCTGCACCCCATCAATCCTGAGCGTGCTGGCAAAGACCCCCTCGGGGAACAGCTCCCGCGCCCGCGCCTGAAACGCCGGCGCATCCTGGATGGCGTCCATCTTGTTGAACACGGGAATCACCGGACACTCGCCGATTCCGACCTCGCCCAGCACCTGGTCCACCACCAGCATCTGCTCTTCCCACATCGGGTGGCTCGCGTCGACCACATGGAGCAGCACATCCGCCTCGCGGACTTCCTCCAGCGTGGCGCGGAAGCTGGCCACCAGGTGGTGCGGCAGCTTCCGGATGAAGCCGACGGTATCCGACACCCGGGCACGGCAGCCTTCCCCGAGATCGATCTCGCGGGTCAGCGTATCCAAGGTGGCGAACAACCGGTCTTCCACGAAGATGTCGTGCTCGCCTGACAGCATTCTGAGCAGGCTCGACTTGCCGGCATTGGTGTACCCCACCAGCGCCGCGTTGAGCATCGGCGAGCGCCCGGCGCGCAGCACGGTCCGATGCCGTTCCCATTCCACCAGCTTCTCGCGCAGCAGCTGGATCTTCTTGCGGATCATCCGCCGATCCGTCTCGAGCTGGGTTTCGCCCGGTCCGCGCAGACCGATGCCGCCACGGATGCGCGAAAGGTGGGTCCACATCCGCGCCAGCCGCGGCAGCATGTACCGCAGCTGTGCCAGTTCGACCTGCAGCTTGGCCTCGTGGGTGCGGGCACGGGTGGAGAAGATGTCGAGGATAAGCTCGGCGCGGTCCATGACCCGGACCTTGAGTTCCTTCTCGAGGTTGGCCCCCTGGTTCGGCGTGAGCTCCTCGTCGAACAGCACGAGCGTCCCCCGCTCGGCCTCCAGCAGGACCTTGAGTTCGGCGACCTTGCCTTCGCCGATCAGAGTGGCGGGATTGGGCGATGCGATCTGCTGCGACAGCCGGCCGACGACGTGGGCACCGGCGGTGTCCGCCAGGCGCGCCAGCTCGTCAAGATGATCCTGCAGGTGTTCGACGTCCGCACTCCCCTTGCGTGGAGCGCCCACGATGATGGCGCGCTCCTCGGGCGGCTCGATGGTGATGAGGTCGCGAATGGGTCGTGTCCCTCTACGGCTTGAGCAGGGGCACATTCCCCTGGCCTGAGAATGGCACGTCGAGCGACACGTTCGCCGGAGTCTTGACCGTGAACTTGCCGTTGATGCCGTAGTTCACCGCACCGTAATTGAGTATCGACCGCGCGGCGCTGGCGACTCCGCTCCACTGGAAGGTCAGGGGAACCGTGATCACTGTCGTGTCCTTCCCCACCAGCGTGAACGGATTGAGCAGATTCACGTCGCCAAAATGTGAGCCCTCGATATCCAGCGCCGCCGTCAGGCCGGTACCCGGGAGCGCGAAGTTGTTCGGATTGTGGAACGCCAGGGCGACATCGAGCGTCCCGCCAGCCAGTCCGAGATTCCGGACCGCGAGGTGGTGCAGGCGGACGTCGGGCTGGATCAGGCTCGCTGGATTGACTCCGCCGGGGCCACAGGCGGCGAGCAGGAGCATGGGAACGAGGAGGAGCTTTCTCATGGCTGGAATATAGGGGAATGGGTGGATGGAGTATCTACTCGGTCGTTTTTTGACTGGCCCACCAGGCCATCCGCTCCCGGATCCGCTTCTCGAAGCCCATCTCGCCGGGTTCGAAGTAGACCTCGTGACGCAGTCGCTCCGGCAGGTAGTCCTGTGACTGATACCCGGTGGGGGAATCGTGGGCATAGCGGTAGCCGGCGCCGTAGCCCAGCTCCTTCAGGAGTGCGGTCGGCGCATTACGAATGTGCAGTGGCACCGGCTCGGCCGGGGTCCGCCGGGCCGCGTCCATGGCCGCGTCCAGTGCCGCCTTGGTCCGGTTGGATTTCGGCGCCGTCGCCAGGTAGATCGTCATCTCCGCCAGCGGCAGGTAGCCCTCCGGGGCGCCGAGCATCTGGAACGCATCGCGGGCCGCGATCGCAAGCTTGAGCGCCTCGGGATCCGCGAGCCCGATGTCCTCCGCCGCCATCGCGATCGCCCGGCGAAAAAGCGTCATCGGGTCCTCGCCGCCCTCCAGCATCCGCGCCATCCAGTACAGCGCCGCCTGAGGATCGCTGCCCCGCAGCGATTTGTGATAGGCGGACAGGAGGTTGAAATGCCCCTCACCGCTCTTGTCGTAGGCCGCAACCCGTCGCGCCAGAGAGCCGATGACGCCGTCCATCGACAGCACGCCACCTGGTCCGACCTGCCGCGCCGCGCTCTCCAGCACGGTGAGCGCCCGGCGGGCGTCGCCGTCGGACTGCTCCGCCAGCAGCTCGAGCGCACCCGACTCCACGGTCAGCCCCAGGTGGCCCAGCCCGCGATCCGTCTCCGTGAGCGCCCGCTGCAACAGCTGCAGCAGCAGCTCGGTGGTGAGCGGCTGGAGCACATAGACCTGGCAGCGGGAGAGCAGCGCCCCATTCAGCTCGAAGCTCGGATTCTCGGTGGTCGCGCCGATGAGGGTGACGGTGCCGCGTTCGACATGGGGAAGGAAGGCATCCTGCTGCGCCCGGTTGAACCGGTGGATCTCATCGCAGAACAGCACGGTGGCGCGGCCGAGCACGCGGCGGTGCTCCGCCTCCCGCACGATCTCCCTGACCCGGGCGACCCCATCCAGCACGGCCGACAGCTCGACGAATTCCCGCGCGGTATGCTGCGCGATCAGGCGGGCGATCGTGGTCTTCCCGGTGCCGGGAGGACCCCACAGGATGCAGCTGCCAACATCGCCCCGACGAATGGCGTCGCCCAGCGGGCGCCCCGGCGCCAGCAGCGCGGCCTGGCCGAGACACTCCTCAATGGTCCGCGGCCGCATCCGCGCCGCGAGCGGCTCCGGCATGGGGAAGAGCGATGGCTCCACCATCACGCCAGCCCGACCGACTCGATCAGCAGCTGGGCAAGGAAGAAGGCGGCCGCCCCGCTGAAGAACGCGAGCGGTGCCCGCCAGCCGCGCCTGGCCTGGAACTCGGGGACCAGATTCGACGCCGCGACGTACAGGGTGACGCCCGCGGAGATCGCGAGCCCGTGATGCACCAGCGGCTGGCTCACTTCGGTCAGCAGGACGCCGACGACCGTCGCGAGCCCGAGCAGCGCGGAAGCTCCGAGCGCCCGCCCCCGCCCATGGCCACCCGCGAGCATGAGGCTCGCCATGGTCACGCCTTCGGGGAGCTTGTGCAGCAGGACGGCGACGAAAAGGAGCAGACCGAGGTGGGGAGAAACCTGGAACCCGCTGGCGATGGCGACACCGTCGAAGAAGGTGTGCAGCAGCAGGCCGATCAGCGCGGTCAGCCCCTGACGGCGACTGACATGGTGAGTCTCTTCGCCAAAGTGGAAATGCGGCACCAGCACGTGCTGGGCAAGGTGCACCGCGAGATAGCCCAGCAGGATGAAGACCGGCGCATCGCTCCGGCGCGCGAGGGCCTCGGGCGCCACCTCGAGCAGCGTGACGGCGATCATGAAGCCGGCGCCGAACGCGAGGAACAGCTCGATCACCGCGAGGCTGCGCCGTTCGTGCCGCACGACCGCCCACCCGCCCAGCAGGTTGCCGCAGGCGGCCACCAGCGCGAAGACGAGCGCGCTCATGTCATGCCGCGCGCACGCGCGAGCAGGGTTTCCCGCGAATTCAACGTCGGATCATCCACGACCAGCGCGAGCAACCGGTCCAGCAGCGCGCCCATCTGCGGCCCCGGCGGCACACCGAGCGTCCGCAGGTCGGTCCCCGAGATGGCGAGCTGCTTGCGACCGAGCGCCTCGCCCCGTTCCCGGATGCCACGCATCACCGGCTCCCAGTTCGGCGCGGAACCGTGGCGCAGCCACCAGAGTGCGGTCATGTCCTCGGCGGCTTCTCCAACCGCGGCCATCCAGCGCCGCACCGCCACCGGCGATGTTCCCTCGGGCTCCGGTGGCCCCATCACCATGGCGGTCGCCCGTGCGATCTCGGCGTTGGGCGCCTTGAGCCGCACCAGCACCGCGACCGGATCGAGGCAGAAGAGCGTGGTGAGCAGCACGGGATCACGCGGCAGGTCGCCGCCACTCTCGCCAACGCCAGCCGGCATGGCTGCGGCACGGTCCGCCAGCCGGCCCACATACTGGTGCCGCTGCACCAGGGAGGAGCCGGTCGGTGAGACGTCGGGGGTGACGTGCCGCGGTGTGTCGGACAGGAGCTCGGGGATCCAGGCACGCGCAGCACCGCTGGCCCGCCACAGCTCGATCATTTGCGACAGCGAGCGGGCGGTGCGCAATCCCTTGTACCACTCCTCCCGCACCCGCTCGGCGGAGAGCCGGGGAAACCCATCGGCGCAGGCCAGCATCGCCGCCCATGTCGGCGGATCAATGGCAAAGCCGAACCGGCCGGCGAACCGGATGCCACGCAGAATCCGCAGGTAGTCTTCGCGGAACCGGGTCTCGGGCTCGCCTACCGCGCGGATGAGCTTGCGCTGCAGGTCGGCCGCACCGTTGAACGGGTCGCGCCACTCATGCCGCAGCGGATGATGCGCGATCGCGTTGATGGTGAAGTCGCGCCGGGCGAGATCGTCCTCCAGCGACACGCCGAACTCGACGACCGCATGCCGCCCGTCGGTGCTGACATCGCGCCGGAATGTGGTCACCTCGTGGTGCCGGCGGCGGGTGCGGACCGCCACGGTGCCGAACCGCTCACCCACCGGCACGGTGTGCTTGAACAGCCGCTGGACCACATCCGGCGTCGCCGAGGTGGCGATATCGTAGTCGGTGTTGGCCTCGCCCAGCAGGGTGTCGCGGACGGCGCCGCCGACGCACCACGCTTCATGCCCCGCCGCTTCCAGCGTGCCGGCAATCTCGAGGACATCCTCGGGAATATCGAGCCGCGAGGGGAAACTCATGCGCCGTACCTGACGCCGGCCGAGAGCGTGATTGTCAGCTCCATGCAGGCCTGGCCCGGCGTGCGTGGACCCGCGGGGGTGACACCATCGCGTACCAGCCCGGCGCCGCCGCCGGGAAAGGCGTACACCGGCGTCACCAGCCCGCGGGGACAGCGGCTGGCGAGCACCACCGGCTTGCCATCGGCGAGCCAGCGCTGAATGGCGGGAACGGCGCCCGGCGGCAGATTCCCGCTGCCGAAGGCGCCGATCACGACGCCGTCGTGAGTGGCGCGTGCCAGTTCGAGCAGGTGGCCGGTGTCTCCGATCACCATGGGGACATGGGCGACCCTGGCGCCGAGGCTCGGCGGGCAGAGCGCCGCAGCTGCGACCGGCGGTGGCCCGGCGAACTCCACCTGCCCGTGATGGACCCTGCCGATGGGTGCCGCGTGCGGCGCGGCGAATGCGGCGAGCGCGGTCGCCTCGACCTTGACCGCCTGATGCCCCGCCAGGATCTCGCCATTGAAGACCACCATGGTTCCGCGGCCGCGGCTTAACGGGTTCGCGGCCACCCGAGCGGCATCGGTCAGGTTGCGCGGGCCATCCCAGCCGGCGTCACTCGTGGTCCGCATGGCGCCGGTGATCACCACCGGCACGGCCGGCTCGAGGGTGCGCGAGAGCAGGTAGGCGGTTTCTTCCAGCGTGTCGGTTCCGTGGGTGATCACGATACCATCGGGGACGGTCTCGAGTCCCTCACCCCGCTGCAGCGCGGCGACCCGGTCCCGCAGCGCCCAGAGCTTGTCGAGGCCGAGGTGACAGGCCGGGAAGCGCCCCCAATCCTCGATGACAAACGGCCCGACCGTGGCGAGCTCCGGTGCGAGTGCCACCAGCGCGGCGCCGCCATGGGTAGGCACGTTGCCGCCGGCGCGCTCGTCGCGCTCCATGGAGATCGTGCCGCCGGTGAAGAGGAGGTGGAGCATGTCAGGCGGGCGGACGGGCGGACGGGCGGACCCGCGCACGGACCGGCGACCGACCGACAGCCTGACGGTCTGACCGGCTGACGTTCCGACCCGCTACCCGCACAGCACGCTCCCGCCATTCACATTGAGCACTTCGCCGGTGATGTGGCGGGCGAGGTCGCTGCACAGAAAGACGATTGGTCCCGCGATATCGTCCACCGACGCGACACGGCGCAGCGGAATCGTGGCGGCGATGCGCTCCCGGCCACCGTCGCTGAAGGCCTCGTCGCACATCTCGGTCTCGACCCAGCCCGGCGCCACACAATTGACCGTGATCCCCGGCGCGCACTCGATGCAGAGCGATTTCACCAGGGAGATCATCGCGCCCTTCGTGGCGGCGTAGTCGGCGTGAAATGCCTCGCCCCGCTGCCCCGCGGTGCTGCCGACCAGCACAATCGCTCCCGTCGGCTTCATATGGCGCAGCGCGGCACGGGTGGTGAAGAAGATGGCGTCGAGATTCGCCTGCATGGTTCCGCGCCAGCGTTCGGTGGCCATGACGCGGAGCGCGACATCCTCCGTCGGCCAGATGCCGGCATTGCCGACGAAGGCGTCAAGCGGTCCGAGCGCGTCGGTTGCGCTCGCAAACAGGCGGTCAACCACAAGCGGGTCACCCAGCTCACCGGCACCGAACCACGCCTTCCGTCCCAGGCGGCGCACCTCGGCGGCGACAGCTTCCGCCTCGGCGAGCCGGGATCGACAGGTGAGCGCGACATCCGCCCCGGCTCGCGCCAGCAGCAGCGCGGTCGCCCGTCCAATGCCGCGGGAACCGCCGGTGACCAGCACCACCTTGCCATGCAGATCGATCATGAGCGATCTCCCCGGTCGCCCAGCAGCAGCGCCCGCATCCGTTCGAGAAACGACAACCGCCAGGTGAACGGCTCGACTGGCTGTACTGGCTGATCCGCAAGGATAGCCCCGGGGTTCCGCACCGTGAGCAGTTCCGCCTGCATGGCACCCCCCTGGTCGAACAAGGCCGCCCGCGCCTCCGCCAGGCTTCGCTGGTCGCCATGATTGTCGCCCGCAATGATGTCGGCCAATCCATGAGCGATCAGCTCCCGGGCCCGTTCGCCGCGCGGTTTGGGCGACAGCAGGGTCGGTCCGTCCACCTGCATCAGCGCTCCGAGCGACCGCCATCGTTCCACCGCGCTCACCTGGCAGACCCGGTAGCGCTCCGGATGCGCCACCAGCGGCACCAGGCCGATGGCCGCCACCAGCGCGAGCGCATGCTCCACCGTCTGCGCCGCAACGAGGCGGGGAAACTCGATCAGCAGGTATCGCGACCGGTTGAGCGTCACCGCCCGGTCCCGGGCGACCACCGCACTGAGCGGACGGTCAAGCATCACCTCGGCGCCGCGGTACACCCGGATCCCGGGAGGGATGGCGGGCCGGAGCGATTCGAAGGCGCTGTCGTGTGCGGCAGGCACGCCCTCCACCGCCTGACTGGCCAGGAGATGCGGGGTCAGACAGATGCCGGTGACGCCCAGACTCGCGAGGTGGGTGAGCACCTCGACGGATTGGGTGACGCTGCGGGAGCCGTCATCGACCCCAGGGAGCAGGTGACAATGGAGGTCGATCACTCAGGCGATCCGCTCCGCCGCCAGCAGCCCCTGGGTGAACGCCCCGAGGTGTTCCGGGGTGGATTCGGCCTCCGCCAGCAGCGCGAGGGTGATGAGTGCGTCCGCGGACAGGAGGTCGAGCGCGATCGTTCGATCGCCGGGATGCTCCTCGACAATCGCGAGCACCCGCTCCGCCGCGAGCGCGAGCCGTTCGGCGTGTGTCTCGCCCTCGATGATGGCCGCCGCGTGAGCGAGCACGCGAGCCCGGAGCGCCGGTGGTGCCTGGGTGGTGTGCGCTGCGAGCCAGTGATCGAGCGTCATCGGCCCGCCAGCCAGGACTCGATCAGTCCGGGGGCCGCATCGCGCGCGGCGGGCAGCTTCGTGGAATCCCCCGCGCCGGCCGAGGCGAAACCGGGCCGTCCCCCGCCCTTGCCGCCGCTCACTGCGGCGATGCGTCCCACGAGGTCACCCGCCTTCTTCCCCGCGCGCACCAGATCATCGGTCACGGCGACGTGAATGCTGCCGCTCCGGTCGAACAGGAGGTAGATCCCCGATCCGGCGGTCGCGCGGAACGCATCGGCCCGGGCACCCGCCGCCTCACGCTCGATCTGGTCCACCTCCTCGATCACGACCCTCACCCCGGCGATCTCGAGTGTCGTTGCCGAATCGCTGCTATCCGCGCCAATACCGCGCTTCACCGCTTCATCGAGCCGTACCTTGAGCTTTTCCCGCTCCTCGAGGAGCTGGTCGAGCTTCTTCGCGATATGGTCCTTGTTGGCCTTGAGCGTCCCCGCCACCTGCGTCAGCAGCTCCTCCTCCCGCTGCACGCTGGCGTACGCCTCGGGACCGGTGATTGCCTCGATGCGGCGGACCCCGGCCGCCACGCCCCCCTGCCCCGCCAGACGGAAGAGGCCGAGCTGGCCGGTGCTGCGGACATGGGTCCCGCCGCAGAGCTCGATTGACGGGCCCATCTGCACCACCCGGACGCGATCGCCGTACTTGTCCGCGAAGAAGGCCATCGCACCGCGCGCGAGCGCGTCGGGGTAGGCCATCTCCTGGGTATCGACCAGCGCATTCTCCAGCACCTGGTCGTAGACGTCGCGTTCGATCAGCGCCAGCTTCGCGGGATCGATGGGGCCGTGATGCGAAAAGTCGAACCGGAGCCGGCCCGGCTCCACCAGTGAACCCTGCTGCCGCACATGGTCGCCGAGGTGGGTCCGGAGCGCCCAGTGCAGCAGGTGTGTCGCGCTGTGATTGCGTTCGATGTTCCGCCGCCGGGCGCGGTCCACCGAGGCGCGCACTCGTCCGGGCTGGACCTCACCCGTCAGCCGTCCCATCAGCACCATGCCGTGGGGATCCTTGCGCACCCCCTGCACCGCGACCGACCAGCCCTCGCCGCTCACCGTCCCGCTGTCACTGACCTGGCCGCCAGACTCGGCGTAGAATGGATTGTCCGCCAGCAGGAGCTCCGCCAGGTCACCCGACGGGCGCCACGCGACGACCTCGGTTTCCGCCTCGGTCGCCTGGTAGCCGACAAACCGCGAACGTTCCGATGACAGCTCGATCCATTCGGCGCTGCCGCCGTCGGAGGCGACCGGAGCGCCACTCGCGGCCTTCTGCACCCGGCGGACCTCGCGGGAACGTTCGCGCTGTCCGGCAAGCGCCGTCTCAAACCCGGTGATATCGACGGTGGCGCCGCGCTCATCGGCGATGATCTGCGTGAGGTCGATGGGGAAACCGAAGGTGTCGTACAGCCGGAAGGCTTCCGCCCCACTGATTGCTGTTACCCCGGAGGCGAACAGCTCGTCCAGCCGCTTGAGACCACCCTCGATCGTCTCGAGAAAGCGCTCCTCCTCCTGTCGCGTCACATCGGCGACATACCCGGCCTTGGCGACGATCTCGGGATAGGCCTCCCCGAGGTCCCGCACCACGATCGCGGTGAGCGGCGCGAGGGTCGGTTCCCGTCGGCCGAGCAACCAGGCGTGCCGCACCGCCCGGCGGAGAATCCGGCGCAGGACGTAGCCTCGGCCCTCATTGCTGGGGTACACGCCGTCAGTGAGCAGAAAGGTGACCGCGCGGGCGTGGTCCGCCAGCACCCGATACGAGCCCCCCGCCGGCCCGCGATCGTAGGGCGCACCCACCAGCTCGGCGACGCGCGCGAGCAGGGGGAGGAAGAGATCGGTATGGAAATTGGAATCCGCCCCCTGCAGCACCGAGGCGATGCGCTCCAGCCCGGCGCCGGTATCGACCGAGGGCTTGGGCAATGGCGTGAGCGTGCCATCCGCCGAGCGATCGAACTGCATGAAGACCAGGTTCCAGATCTCCAGCATCTGGCCCGATTCGGCCAGCACCTCGAACTCGGCCTGCGGAATGATTTCCGTCCGCCCGTCCGCCCGTCCGCCGGTCCGCAGATCCACGTAGATCTCGGTGCACGGCCCGCACGGCCCGGTGTCGCCCATCTGCCAGAAATTGTCCGTGTCGCCCAGCCCGTAGACCCGATGATCCGGCAAGCCGGCGATTTCCCGCCAGAGGCCGCGCGCCTCCGCATCGGTGTGGTGGACCGTCACCCGCAGCCGATTGGGATCGATGCCGAGGTGTGTCGGGCTGGTGACCAGTTCCCACGCAAAGGTGATGGCCTCGCGTTTGAAGTAGTCGCCGAAGGAGAAGTTGCCCAGCATCTCGAAGAAGGTATGATGTCGGGTGGTGTGACCCACCTGTTCGAGGTCGTTATGCTTGCCGCCTGCCCGCACGCACTTCTGGCAGGACGCCGCGCGGGCGTAATCCCGTCGTTCCAGCCCGAGGAAGAGCCGCTTGAACTGGTTCATCCCCGCATTGGTGAACAGGAGGGTCGGGTCGTCGGCTGGCAACAGGGACGAAGAAGGCACCTCGCGGTGCCCGTGGGCGGCAAAGTAGTCGAGAAAGAGCCGCCGGATCTGAGCTGCTTTCATAGGAAGGGGAATATATCGGCCGTAGGGGCCGAGGGCCAAGCCGGGCTTTCACTTACCCCTCCGCTCCCACTGGCTCACTCGAGAGGACCCGACGCACCAGATCGGTCACCTTGGCACCGGTGAACCCGCGCCGGGCCAGGTAGGCCAGAATCCGGCGGCGCCGGACATCCCGGGGTTGGGCGGCAAGCTGCTTTGCCCGGCGATGGGCCAGTTCCCGTGCGAGGGCGAGCGCGTCCTCCGGCTCGGGCCAGTGAGCCGTGATTGCCGCGTCAATGCTCCGCCGGTCGATCCCAAGGGCGGAGAGATCCCGCCGGAGCCGGGCGGGACCGCGCCCCCGTGCGGCGCGGGAAGCGACATAGTGAGTCACAAATGCGGCATCGTCCAGCAGCTGTACCTGGATGGCTCGCTCGATGGCCAGGTCGACGGCCGCTGCCGGATGGCCGCCGCGACACAGCTTTCGCCGGAGTTCTCCGGTGGCGAAGCTGCGCCGTTCCAGGGCCCGCAGGAGGCTCCGCCAGGCCGCCTCGAGGTCTGCCGCCTCCCCGACCACCCCGGCACGGGGCCCATCCCACGGCTCGCCCACCTCCAGCCCGGCCGTGACTATCGATTCTTCCCCGACGGTGCAGAAAAGGCGCCCATCCACCAGCACCCGGACCGACCCGGGGCGGGCCGGATCGGGTTCCAGTGCGGTAATCCGGCGAGCTGGAGGAGCTCTCATGGTCAGCGACCGGCCGGCCCAGGCTCAGTCTTCCTCTTCGGCGACGGCGCTGGCCACGGCACCGGCCTTCATGCCGAGGAAGTCCTTCACCTTGGCTTCCACCTCGGTGCACATCGCCGGGTTGTCCTTCAGGAACATCTTGGCATTCTCCCGGCCCTGGCCGATCCGCTGGTCGCCGTAGGAGTACCAGGCGCCGGACTTCTGGATGATGTTCGCTTCCGCCGCGATATCCACCACCAGTGAAACGTGGCTGATGCCTTCATCGAACATGATGTCGAACTCGGCCTGCTTGAACGGTGGCGCCACCTTGTTCTTCACCACTTTCACCCGGACGTGGTTGCCGATGATGGCTTCGCGCTCCTTCACCGGCCCGACCCGGCGGATATCCAGCCGCAGCGACGCGTAGAACTTGAGCGCCTTGCCGCCGGTGGTGGTCTCCGGGTTGCCGAACATGACGCCGATCTTCTCGCGCAGCTGGTTGATGAACACCACGGCGCAGTTGGAGCGATTGATCCCGCCGGCCAGCTTCCGCAGTGCCTGGCTCATCAGCCGCGCCTGCAGACCCATGTGACTGTCACCCATCTCCCCCTCGATCTCCGCCTTGGGCACCAGCGCCGCCACGGAGTCGATCACGACCAGGTCGACCGCGCCTGACCGCACCAGGATCTCCACAATCTCCAGCGCCTGCTCCCCGGTGTCCGGCTGGGAGACCAGCAGGTTTTCGATATCGACACCGAGCTTGCGGACGTATTCGATATCCAGCGCATGCTCGGCGTCCACGAAGGCCGCCACGCCACCCGCCCGCTGCACATTGGCGACGAGGTGCAGGCAGAGCGTGGTCTTGCCGGACGATTCCGGGCCGTAGATCTCGGTGATTCGGCCGCGGGGAACGCCGCCGATCCCGATGGCCGCGTCGAGGTTGATGGCCCCGGTGGGAATGGCCGCGACCCTGACCCTCGGACTCTCGGAACCCATCCGCATGATGGAGCCCTTGCCCAGCTGCTTCTCGATCTGGGAGATCGCCAGATTGAGGGCCTTGCGGCGCTCGGCGTCCAGCTTCTGCTCGTCGACAGCCATCGGATCGTCTCGCTATTTCAGTGTGGATGTTTTTCAGTCACATCATGACTGATACGAATGTAATACCGAAAGATAGCCGAATCAATAGTAATTTTATGGATGAAACAACTCCACGTAAAATTCTATCGACTCAACCTCCATGCATCCTCGATGTGGACCAGTTGAGGCCCGCCGGTCCGCCGGCAGTCAATTTCGACCACGTCGAACCGGTAGAGATCCCCGGCCCGACCGTGCCGGAGACGCCAGACCTCCGCCACTCGACCGAGCGCCTGCCGCTTGCGCCAGCCGATCGCCTCACGGCCGCGCCCGAAGGCCTGTCCCTGCCGAGTCTTCACTTCAACGAAGGCCACGAGAGCACCGCGACGTACCACCAGGTCCAGTTCGTTGCGCCCCACGCGGAACCGGTGGGCCTCGACCCGCCAACCCGCGTCGCGAAAATGGAGGATGGCGAGCTCCTCCCCCGCGAGACCGAGACGGTGGCGGGGATCGGCCCAGTCATCCGGCGGGATGGGTCGGGAGTCGGACATGGGGACAGTGTACGACACACCGTCGCGGGCGCGGCACCCTGCCAACGCAGGGGGGCGGCGCGAAAACGCGGCACAGCCTAACTGCAGCCGTAACTACAACACGACACGGCCACCTCGCGGGGTCCCGTGGGACCTCGCGAGGTGGCCGAAGGTCGTGCGGTCGCCTCAGCCTGCCAGTGCGACGTCGAGGAAACTCTTCAGGTCGACCTCATTCACGGCAGGTTCCCCGCCCACGAGGTGATCCAGCAGTCCCGCATCCATCCGCTTTTCCAGCTCATGGACAAGATAGAAGAGGTGCTCGAAGTCCTCGATGACGAAGAGCAGCGGCTGATAGTGATCGATCTCGAAATACTGATTGATCATCCACTCAATCTGTGCCGGGACGCGCTGCACCGCGGGCGAGTCGATGCAGTGGGCCAGTTCGCCGTAGCTCGAGAGCAGTCCGCTCCCGTAGGCCCGGCAGTGGCCCGGGGCGATCGCGACGCCCCGGCGTTCGCGCATCAGGCCGAACTCGATGGTGAACCAGAAGAAGCGGGCCAGCCCCTTCACCACGCTGGTCAGCACCTGGATGCGCTCCGCCTCATCCCGGATCTCGCCGACGCGGCGCGCCGCCCGCTCCGCGCAACCGCCGAACTTGACCAGCGCCTCGGCGAACGCCGGATCGGTGTGCATCGGCACATGGCCCGCCACATCGTGGAAGATGTCGGGCTCGGGGAGGTAGTCGAGGGAGTTTCCGTCCCGCACGGTAATCGTGGTGGGGAACTCGCGCCGTTTCAGGCAGTCAAAGAAGAGGTAGGCGGGGACGTACCCGCTCACCGGCTTGGCGGAGAACCCGGTGCGGGGCTCGAGGAAGCGATTGATGTCCTCCAGCCGGGGGACGTGCTGGGTATCCAGATGCAGGGTCTCGACCCCTTCGAGGAACCGGCGGTTGGCGTACTGCTCCCAGCGGGGCCGCATCCGTTCGAGCAACCGGCCCCAGGTGCGATGGTTGTCCTCGCTGTACAGCTCGTATGGCTGCCCGATATAGAGCTTCCCTGCCGCCTGCATCTGTTCGATGAACGGGGCACGAGTGGTCGTGAGACCCACCGGGATACCTGTCGTCGCTGCGGTCGCCATGATTGAAACTCCTCCTGTCCCTCAGGACCAGGTACCGCCGCGGGGCTCAGCTCCCGTCGGCAACGATCGTCCCCCTGCACTCCCCCAGGCCGATCCGCGCGGCACCCGGCCGCTCGCACCAGCCGATGAATACGACCTCGTCCCCGTCTTCCAGAAAGGTGCGCCTCTCGCCGGTGGGCAGGGTCAATGGCTCCTGCCCGCGCCAGGTGAGCTCGAGCAGACAGCCACGCTCCTCCTTGCCAGGACCTGACACTGTCCCGCTCCCGATCAGGTCGCCCGGCCGGAGATTGCAGCCGTTGCTGGTGTGATGGGTCACCAGCTGACCGAGGGTCCAGTACATCCGCCGGAAGTCGGTCGTGCTGAGCTGTACCGGCGCCAGGCCGTCCTGCCGCATGCGCGCACTCGAGAGGGTCACGGTCAACGTGGCCGCGATCGCACCAAACGCCCGGTCGGCTGGGCCGTTGAGATATGGCAATGGCTCCGGATCGCCTGCGGGGCGCCCGGGGGCGGGCACCCGGAAGGGGGCCAGCGCCTCGGGAGTGATCACCCAGGGCGACACCGAGGTGAGAAAATTCTTGGCCAGAAAGGGGCCCAGCGGCTGATACTCCCACGACTGCACGTCGCGCGCCGACCAGTCGTTGAGCAGCGAGATGCCGGCAAGGTGACTCTCCGCCTCATCAATCCCGATCGTCGTCCCCGAGGCGTTGCCCGGGCCAATCCAGGCGCCGAGCTCCAACTCGTAATCGAGCTGGCGGGTCAGGCCGAATTCCGGAGCGGCCGCATCGGGCGCTTTCCGCTGCCCGGCGGGGCGGCGCACCGGTGTCCCGCTCACCATGACCGAGGAGGCCCGTCCATGGTAGCCGATCGGCACCCACTTGTAGTTAGGCAGCAGCGGATTGTCGGGGCGGAACATCGAGCCGACATTGGTGGCGTGATGGATGGAGGCGTAGAAATCGGTATAGTCGCCGATCTCCGCTGGCAGGAGCAGCTCGACGGCGGCCCGTGAGTGAAGGATCGCTGCCCGCGCTCCGCCGTCGTTCGCCACCGGATGGCCGTCGCACAACAGCGCATGCACCGCGTGGCGCAGCGCCCGGCGGGGGCCAGCGCCGAGTCGCATCAGGTCGTTCAGCCGAGGAGCGAAGACGGCGCAGGCCAGCGGTCCGGTCAGGGCCAGCACCCGGGCCTCGACGGCGGCCTTGAGATCGAGCACCTGATCACCGATGGCCACCCCGATGCGGGGCGTTTCAGCCGGCCCGGTGCGAAACACGCCGAGCGGCAGGCTCTGCAGCGGGAAGGGTGATCCCGCCTCATTGGCGGATCCGACCCAGCTGCGCTGCCGGGGGTCATGGGTCTGATCAAGGACGGGCTCGGCCATGAAGGTCCTCAGGTCGGCACGGCCTCGAGCCGCGCTCCAAGCTGGCCGATTTCGGTGACCGGCTCCAGGAACGAGCAGGAGCCCATCGTATGGGCAAAGTCGCGCCGGGTCGCGGCCAGCTCCTCGGCGGAAACGCGAATGCCTCCCCACTGCAGCGCATCGGGGCCGAAGCGGAGCGTCTGTCCCTCGTCACGCGTCAGGAGCGCACGCACCTCCGACTCGGGCCGCTCATGCCAGAGTGCGCTCGCGGCGAGGAAGACGTTCAGGTAGCCGAACATCGTCGCACCGGCGCTGCCGGTCAGATAGGTGAGTGGCGCCCTCCCACGCACCGGATGATGCAGCCCCGCCGTCGCCTTGAACGGCAACGCCGCGTCGGCGCAGGCGGTGAGAAACGCGAGGACCGCCTCCGGAGCCGGAATGTCCGTCGCCTGCACCCCGCCAGTCCGGATCTTGGCGAAGGCTCCGGCATCCTTCACCGCGTCGACCAGACCCTGCAGTTCGGGCGTGAGCGGGAGCTCGAGGTACAGGTCGTAACTCGCGGGCACTGGGGCGCGGACGGCGTAGACCTGCGCCACCGAGGACGCCTTCCCTTCCAGCGACAGCACCTGCGGGCCACCGGCGGCGTGGCGTTCATTGAACAGCGACACGGCACACATGTCGGCGACGGGATCGCCACCCAGCAGCGCGGTGACCGGCCAGCGCGCCCCACGCCGGACGTCCGCGGGCAACGCCTCCAGCACGGCGGCAAAGGCGTCGAGCCGCGCCACGGGAAGGACAAAGCGACCCAGCGCCCACTGATCCGGGCGCGACTGGTAGGCGGCGTAGTTCTCTACCGCCTTCGCCATGTCCAGGCCGGCCGGGGGGAAGAGACCGGCGTAGTCGATCAGACCGGTCAGCAGGACACGAACCGCCGTCATGAGGCGAGCTCCGCGAGATCGCGGAACAGCTCCAGCGCCTGCGGATTGGCGAGCGCCTCCCGATTCCCGACCGGGCGACCATGCACCACCGCGCGGACCGCCAGCTCCGACAACTTGCCGTTGATGGTCCGGGGAAGATCGGTCACCTGAATGATCTTTCGGGGCACATGGTGCGGGCTCGCGTGGGCCCGGATTTCCCGCCGGATCCGATCGCGCAGTGCGTCATCGAGCACGAGGCCATCCCGCAGCCGCACAAAGAGCACGACACGCACGTCGTCCTCCCATTCCTGCGCGACCACCAGGCTCTCCAGCACTTCGTCGAGCTGCTCCACCTGACGATAGATCTCCGCGGTCCCGATCCGCACACCACCGGGATTGAGGGTCGCGTCGCTCCGCCCGTAGATGACGAGGCCATCGTGGTCGGTCCGCTCGGCCCAGTCGCCATGGCGCCAGGTGTTGGGGAAGTGGTCAAAGTACGCGGCTCGATACTTCGTGCCGTCGGGATCGTCCCAGAAGGCCACCGGCATGCTGGGAAAGGGCCGGGTGCAGACCAGCTCTCCGGGCTGCCCGATGACGCTCGCGCCGTCCGGTCCGAAGACGTCGACCGCCATGCCGAGCCCGCGGGACTGGAGCTCGCCGCGCCAGACCGGAGCGGTCGGGTTGCCGAGCGCGAAACAGGAGAGGATATCCGTCCCGCCGCTGATGCTCGCGAGGTGCAGATCCGGCTTCTGCCGGTAAACATAGTCGTAGCTGTTCACCGCGAGCGGGCTGCCGGTCGAGAGGATGCAGCGGAGCGCGGAAAGATCGAGTGATGCGCCGGGCACGAGCGATTCCTTCTCGCACAGCGCGAGGTACCTGGCACTGGTGCCGAAGACCGTCACCCGCTCCTCCCCGACCAGCCGCCAGAGGATGTCCTTCGCCGGCGCCATCGGGGCTCCGTCGTACAGCACGACGGTGGCGCCAACGGCCAGACTGGAGACCAGCCAGTTCCACATCATCCAGCCGCAGGTGGTGAAATAGAAGATCCGGTCCTCCCGGGTGAGATCGGTGTGCAGCTGCAGCTCCTTGAGGTGCTGCAGCAGCGTCCCGCCAGCTCCATGCACGATGCACTTGGGCAAACCGGTGGTGCCGGAGGAGTAGACGATGTAGAGCGGGTGGTCGAACGGGAAACGGCGGGGCGATCGGGCGCTTGGGCGGTTGGACGGTTGGACGGGCGGCCGGGGATCAAGCCACGATTCCAGTGGGACCATGGGACCGGCGGTGACCGCGGCATTCTGGTCCAGATACGGCACCACCACGATCACCCTCGTCTCGGTCAACGCGGCGGCCACCGCGCGCACCCGGTCGGAGAGATCGATCTCCTTGCCGGCGTAGCGATAGCCATCCACCGCGATCAGCACCGCCGGCCGGATCTGGCCGAACCGGTCGAGCACCGCCCGCTCCCCGAAGTCGGGGGAGCAGGACGACCAGACCGCGCCCAGGGTCGCCGTCGCGAGCATGGCGATGACCGCTTCGGGGATGTTGGGCAGGAAGCCGGCGACGCGATCACCCGGGCCAACGCCGCTGGCCGCCAGTGCCGCTGCCCAGCGGGCCACCTCCGCGTTGAGCTGACGGTAGCTCAGCTCCCGCTGCCGGCCCTGCTCATTCCAGCTCACGAGGGCCGGCTTGTCGTCGTTGAAGCGCAGCAGATTCTCGGCGAAGTTGAGCCTGGCGCCACGAAACCAGCGCGGCCCCAGCACCGCATCGGGTGGGGCCATCCGCTCCCCGCCCTCGAGCACCGCCTCCCACAAGCGGCCCGGCGCGATCTCCTCGGCGATCACGCCACCGAACTCCCAGACGGCGGGCCAGAACTGCTCCGGGTGATCGACCGACCATTGCCAGAGCCGGGCATGTTCGGCACCCGGGAGATAGCGCGCGGCAAACCGGGTGAGGTTGGCCCGCGCGATGCGGTCGGGTGGGGGAGACCAGAGGGGCGTGGTCATGGATGAGGGCATTCAGAGGTGAGGAGTGTGGAGTGAGGAGGAACTGCTTTTCCTCCTTGCTCCGCACTTTCCTCCCCTACTCGCCCTTCACGAGGTGGGCGGGTTGAACTGCTCGTGCTGTCCTTCGACCCAGCTCTGGTGATACCGGCCATCCTCGAACGCCATGGCGGGTTTCGCCACGTGGAGCGGCCGGAACGAGTCCATCATGACCGCGAGCTCGTTGGTCGCCTTGGCGCCGATACTGGCTTCGGCGCGGCCCGGATGCGGCCCATGCGGCAGGCCATCGGGGTGATGGGTGATGCTGCCGTACTCGATCCCCTTGCGGCTCATGAATTCGCTGGAGGCGTAGAACAGCACTTCGTCGGAATCGACGTTGCTGTGATTATACGGCGCCGGCAGCGCGTTGGGATCGAAGTCGTAAGGCCGGGGGCAGAAGGAGCAGATGACGAATCCGTCGCCCTGGAAGGTCTGATGCACCGGCGGCGGCTGGTGAATCCGGCCGACGATCGGCTCGAAATCGTGGATGCTGAAGATCCAGGGGTAGAAGTAGCCGTCCCAGCCCACGACATCGAAGGGGTGGTGATCGAGCACCAGCTCATTGATGGCATCGTACTGCTTGACGAGAATGGGAAAGTCGCCCTTCTCGTCGTGGACGTTCAGTTCCATCGGCCGGCGGATGTCGCGCTCGCAGTAGGGCGCGCCCTCCAGCAGCTGGCCGAACTGGTTGTGATAGCGCGAGGGGAACCGGATGTGCCCCCGACTCTCCATGACAAGGAGCTTGGGCGCCCCCTTGGGCATGTCGAAGCGCCAGCGATGCAGGATGTTGCGGTGGATGACGACATAGTCCCCCGACTTGACCGGCTGGACACCGAAGACCGACTCGAGGACGCCGGTGCCTTCCACCACGTAGACGCACTCATCCGCCTGCGAGTTGCGGTAGAAGTGCGCATCGTTGACGTCCGGCTCCACATAGAGCATGCCGATGTCGCTGTTGAACAGCAGCGGGATCCGGTCCATCGTCGGGCTGCCGCCCTTGCGGGCCTGTGCGGTCCGGAAGTGCCGGTGCCGGAGCGAAGTGCCTTCGTCCTTTTCCCACACGATCGGCTTGATCCGGCGGGCGGATTTCACCGTGGTGGGCGGGTGGGTGTGATACAGCAGCGACGAGGTCCCGACAAAACCCTCGTGCCCCATCAGCTCCTCGGCGTACAGTCCGCCATCGGGCCGTCGGAAGACGGTGTGGCGCTTGCGGGGGATCTGGCCGAGGGTGTGGTAGATGGGCATTGGCATCACTCCGAGTGTGTCGTCGGCCGGCAGCTGTCAGCCATCAGCCGTCAGCCGTCAGCGGCCGACTGAAGGCTGACGGCTATTAGAGATTCCCCCGGGCCGCCTGTTCCCGCTCGATGGCCTCGAACAGCGCCTTGAAATTGCCGGCGCCGAAGCTCTTGGCGCCTTTCCGCTGGATGATCTCGTAGAACAGCGTCGGGCGGTCCTGCACCGGCTTGCTGAAGATCTGCAGCAGGTAGCCTTCGTCGTCCCGGTCCACCAGGATGCCGAGTTGCGCCAGCGGGGCGATGTCCTCGTCGATCTTGCCGACCCGGTCGAGCACGGTCTCGTAGTAGGTCTTCGGAATGGTGAGGAACTCGACGCCGCGCCGCCGGAGCTCGGTGACAGTGGCGATGATGTTGTCGGTGGCGATCGCGATATGCTGCACCCCGGGACCGCGATAGAAATCGAGGTACTCCTCGATCTGCGACTTCTTCTTGCCCTTGGCCGGCTCGTTGATGGGGAACTTGATCCGGCCGTTGCCATTGGACATCACCTTCGACATCAGCGCCGAGTATTCGGTGCTGATCGTCTTGTCGTCGAAGGAGAGGATGTTGATGAAGCCGAGCACCTTCGAGTAGAAACCGACCCACTCATCCATCTTGCCCAGCTCGACGTTGCCGACGCAGTGGTCGACGTATTTGAGCCCGACGGGGGCGGGCGCGAGGGGCGAATCGACCGGGCGGAAGCCGGGGAGAAAGAGGCCGTGATAGTTCCGCCGCTCCACGATCGAGTGAATGGTATCGCCGTAGGTGGCGATGGCGGCGGTGATGACTTCGCCCTGCGCATCCGATGCGACGACCGGCGCCTGCACCGAACGGGCGCCACGCGTGATCGCGTCCGCATACGCCTTCCGTGCGTCGTCCACCCAGAAGGCGATATCCCGCACGCCATCGCCATGGCGGGCGACGTGTTCGGCGATGGGGCCTTCGGGACCGAGCGCACTCGTGAGCACCAGGCGGATCCTGTCCTGCTGCAGCAGGTAGCTGGCGCGGTCCCGGACGCCGGTCTCCGGGCCCCGATAGCCCGCCACAGTGAATCCGAAGGCCGTCCGGTAGTACATCGACGACTGCTTGGCGTTGCCGACGTAGAACTCGATGTAGTCGGTGCCGTTGATCGGAAAGGGATCGACGACCGGCGGAGCGGTGGCAGGCGCGACGGTGGTGGCCATGGGGATCTCCCTGCACGGGCAGCGGGCGAGCGTTGGTCCGACGGACGACAGCATCGAAGCTAGCGTTTCCGCACTGATATGTCCAATATTAGTAATGTATGCTTTCCATGTGATTGAGATATGAGTCTGGCGATCGAACTGCGCCACTTCCGCGCCGTTGCCGCCGTCGCCGAGGAGCTGCACTTCGGGCGGGCGGCGGCGCGGCTGGGGATCGCGCAGCCGCCGCTGTCCCAGCAGATCCAGCGACTGGAGCAGCTGCTCGGCACCCGGCTCTTCGACCGGACCAGCCGGCGGGTGCAGCTCACCGATGCGGGACACGCCTTCCTGGTCGAGGCGCGACGGGTACTGGCGCAGGTCGAGGAGGCAATTGGCGCGGCCCACCGTGCGGGGCGGGGCGAATCGGGGGAGATCAAAGTGGCGTTTGCGGCGACGGTGATGTTTCTCGCCCTGCCGCGGATCATCCGCACCTTTCGCGGCCGCTATCCCTCGGTGCACCTCGACCTGCGCGAGATGCCCACCGGTCCGCAGCTCACCGCGCTCCGGGAAGGGGAGATCGATCTCGGCTTCCTGCGCGAGCCGGCCGCCGATCCGGAGTTCGAGCTGGAGACGGTGATGACCGAGCCGCTCCGCATCACCATCAACCGATCGCACCCGCTGGCGTCGCGCCGCAGTCTCACCGTGGCGGCGCTGGCCGAGGAGCCGTTCGTGATGTTTCCCCGCGATCTCGCCCCGGGGCTGCATGCGCAGGTGATGGGGCTGTGCCGCCGGGCGGGGTTCTCGCCGCGAGTGGTGCAGGAAAGCCGGGAGCTCTACACCTCGGTGAGTCTGGTCGAGGCGGGGGTGGGAGTGTCGATCCTGCCGGCCTCGGTCGAGAAGCTGGGCTGGCCCAATGTGCGCTACCGCCCGATCCCCGCGCCGCACGGGACGACGCGGATCGCGGCGGCGTGGCGGGTGGACCGGAGCCGCCCGGTGATGGCGGCGTTCATGGCGGTGGTGCGGGAGACGACGGGTTAGCTGAGGGTCTTGAGGCGGGGAACCATCTCGCCTATCTCGGTACCTCTGTTTCCTCGGGGAGTCGCGGTTGGGTGACGCGGTCCGCGTCTTCATCGGTTCGCAGTATTCTCGGCGTGAGGAAGAGATAGAGTTCGGTGTCGCTTGACCGCCGGCCGGTGGTTCCGAACAACCCTCCGACCAGTGGCAGGCTCGAGAGGAGCGGAATCCCGGACCGGCTTCGATCACGCTGTTCGTCTCGCAACCCGCCGAGGACGATCGTCTGGCCATCGCGGACCAGCACCTGAGTCACCGCCTCGCGGGTGGAGATGACCGGAGCATCGAACGCCACCTCACTCGTGGCCGCGTTGATCTCCTGCTGCACATACAGCGACACATATCCATCCTCGCTGATCGTCGGCCGCACCACGAGACGCGTACCGACATCGCGATACTGGATCACCTGATCACGTTGGGGGGACTCGGTCGCCAGCGAGCGGCTGACCTGCACGAAGGGCCGCTGGCTTCCGACGAGCAGGCGCGCCTCGCTGTTGTTTGAAGCGAGCAGGATCGGACGCGACACGATGCGAACATCGCCCCGGCTTTCGGAGGCCGAGATCGTCGCATCGATGTCGGCCCGGCCCAGCTTCATTAATTGAACCACCAGGTCGCCCTGGCCTACCGGACGGGTGGAACCCGCAATGGTGCCGTCGCCGAGCGATTGCTTGGGAACGAGGATGCTCGTCCCGAGGGAAAACGACCGGTCGCGGCGCGCCTCCACGATGAGCACCTCAATAAGTACCTGCATGGGCCGCAGGTCGAGCTGGGCCACCGCTTCGGTGAGCACATCAAAGTCCTCGCGCGATGCACGCACCAGCAGGGCATTGGTCAGCTCATCAGGCACGATCGTGACCGGGCCACTCAGGGAGGATCCCTGATCGGAGTTTCGACCAGCCGCCTCACTCGCAGACCCCACCGGCTGTCGCTCCCGCAGCCCACCGTTCCGACGCAGTTCGTCGGACAATGTGCCCGGCGACAGGCCTCGCCCGCCCGCGAATTCCCCTCCCCCACCAAACAGCTGGTTGACCGTTGCCGCGACATCGGCTGCGCGAGCGTGCTTGAGCCGAAGGACGAACAGCTTCACCGGTCCGTCGGCTGTGGACCCTGCGGCCGCGGAAGCCTCAACGACAACCGGAGGCACAACTGACAGCTGATAATACGTCGCCTCCTCCGTGAGTTTCAGATGTTGTGATTCAGCCAATCCGCCGAGCAGGGCCAACACCCCACTGCGCGGAATGGGTGACGGAGTCTCAAGCGTGACCCGCGTCGCAGGCAGTGTCCCCATCACGATCGGTTTGGGAAGGTACCGCCCCATCGACTGAACCACGGCCCGAAGGTCCGCCTCCACGAAGCGAAACGTGACGCTGTCCCCGTCTGATGGTCGACCCGCCGGTTCTTGTGCTGTCGCCAAGGACACCCAGCAGAGCGCCAGGGCCAGGCAGGCGCTGGCCACTGCGCCCAGTCCACGCCGCGGCGGATCGGGAGCGATCATGGCATCCCCATTCGAGTCACCAGGGTTGCCGGAGCGAGAGATTCCAGACGGTGTCATAGCCACCAATCGTTACCTGTGCTGCGGTAATACGCCTGACATTGAGTCCACCCAGGGTGTCGCCTGAGCGGATCAACCGAGGTCCGTCGGCTCCAGGGACACCCTCCAACAGCGCGGAGGGGGACTGACCCCATGCGATGCCCGAAACAAAGAGCGCGGGCCTGGCGGGTTGGACCAGCTCCGCGAACGGCACCGGATTCTGGGCTTCGACCGGATCGTAGGCGCGTCGGAAAGGCCGGCGTTCGACTCGAAACGGATCGCGATCAGCCACCACCCTGAGGGATTCCCCGAATTGCCGCAAATCGAGGACTTTTGGGATCGACCCAGCGGCCGACGACGCATCGGATGGAGCGATGGTGGCGGCGCTGCGCATCCCGAGATAGCCAACCACCAATGCCAGGGCGGCGGCGAACCAGAGTCCGGCTGGAGCTATCCGGTTCATGGGGTTGAGTCCGGCCCAACGAGGTACCATCCCCGCACCTCAAGCTGAATCGCGAGCTTCTCCATTCCGCGCGGGCCCGGATCACCTTCGGCAGCGATGACTCGCAGGCGGGAAGGACTCAGCAGCTCCGGCGATGTGACCATCGCCGCCAGCAGGCCGGCAAGCCCGCGTGCATCGCCTTCAAGCGACGCGACCACGCTGGCACGATGGAGCATGCCCGCGATGGTCACCTCTTCCTGTGGCGTCACCTCTTTGAGCCACAGTCGATGTTCCGCGGCGAGATGGGTCAGCGAACCCACGAGCGCGGCGGCGGCGGCCGTCGGACTGGTGGCAGAGAGGACCTGGGGGGCAACGGCCACGAGCTGTGCGCGAAGACGGGGGGCAGATGCTTCGAGGGAGGGAAGCTCGGCGAGCTCGAGGCGGGCGCGCGCAAGCATCGCCCGCTTGCCCGAAAGCGATTCGCACATCGTGCGTATCTCGCGAACGGACCACGGCACGAGGCGAAGGGCGATCACGCTCAGAATCGCGAGACCCGCGCCGAGACGAAGCGCCCTTCGATCACGCGGTGTCACTGCGGCACTCGAGTGCTGAACAGGAGGGTGAAGCGCACCCACTCCCCGCTCGCGCCAGCCGGCCGAACTGACGCACCATCCAGGCGCGGATGCACGAACTGTGCGTCCTGCTCGAGCGCCGCGGCGACGGCGAGCGGGCGCCGCGCCAGTCCAGTGACCGCCCCGCTCCCATTGGCTTCGAGGGTGATCGACGTAACGACCACCGAGTCCGGCAGCGCTCGGACGATCGCAATCAGCTGGCGTGGAAGCACCGCCGCCGCCACGCGCGCGCGTGCCACCTCCTGGAGCAGGGTCTCGGCGCCGTGTATTTGCAGCCGGGCGTCCCGCACCGCTGCGAGCGGCTGTGCCAGCCGGATGAGCTCCACGTCGATGAATCGTCGTTCACCGATCACCCGCCCGACCAGAAAGAGTGCCACGACGAGCCAGAGACCGGCCACAGCCAGCCCCGCGCGCCGCAATGAGTGAGCCGCCCGGGCGGCGTGCGCAATCTGTCGCGTCCGCGGCAGGAGAGTGAGGCGGGTTTCACCCAGGGCGGGCCCCGGTCGCACGGCCGTCACCGAGAAACCCGCCGATGCCGCGGCCTCGATCACACTCTCCACCAACAACTCATCGGCCGCCACCGCGTGGGCCATCCGTGGCCGCCCCCGCCCGCCCGGCAGCCAACAGGCGTCCGCCACGAGTGGGGACCCATTCTGGCGAAAGAACTGACTCGACTGCTGCTGCACCAGTGCTCGCAGATCCATCGCCCGGACCGGCGGCAAGCCCTGAAGGTCTCGCTGCTGCAGGAGCGGAGGTTCGACAACGATCTCCAGGTCTCTCGTGCCGATTTCCTGTGGTATTCCGCCGGCAAGGACCCCGAGGATTTCGGGAAGATCGGTGGGCGAACCGAACGGCAATTCGGCATGCCACACCGACTCGGAGCCCCTCCAGCCATGCGCCCGCACGACCGAGCGGGACAGGATCAACTGCAGACGACCCCTCGTCCGGCGGATCATTGAGCTTTCCGCCGGGTCACCGCAAGGCGGCTGCCGGCGGCTGTCAGCGTCAGCTCCATGGATCTCAGGATACCGGTGCCCACCACCCCGCCAGTCACGGTGGCCAGCAGTTCTTCGGAGGCGGTGGCCGTCTGTCGTTCGAGAGACTGGTAGGAGGCCATCAACACTTCCCGCGCGCCCGGCTCAAGCGTCCCGGCCAGGTCGCCTAGCCCCTGAATCCGGCGGCCGAGTGCCCGACGGTGTTCGATCTCCGCGAGTGCTCCCCTGGTCATCCCCGGGAGCGCCGCGAGCACGTCCAGCGACGCGCCATTGAGATCCACCGTCCCGTTTCCATCGGTGGTGAGAAGCTCACGCAAGCGCGCCACCGTGGGCCGATCAAAGCCGCGAATCAACGCCAGTTCCTCCATCGATGCCAGCGCCCCGTTGCGCGGCAGCTCGCGGTGCATCGACCGATACCACTTCGCTTCTGCGCCCTCGGGGCGCGCCAGATCATCCGCATCCTCCCAGTCCAGCAGGGCCGCAACCAGGGAATCGGCGCCGATGAGCCGCCGCAGCGTGGCGGGGTCCGCCAGGTTCACATTTGCCTTGGCCGCGATGAGCGCCGAGGTCGCGTGACATCGCACTCCGCCCCCCAGATCCGTCTCCGCCACCGCGAGGCCGACGGGGGTGCCACGCCAGCGGCTGATCAGAATCTGGGCGCAGGCTTCGCGGGCCCATTCACTTCGACGCAGCCAGATCCGGTTCTGACTTGCCGCGAGTCCGATTCTCGCGGCGGCGAGCGCGCCGCCGGCCACCACACTCAGGACGACGATAAGCCACAGCGACGCGAGCAGTGCCACACCACGCCGATTCATCCCCGGCCTCCCATGGCGAACAGCAGCGTGTCGGTGGTCGCTGCGCTGTCCGCGTATGTCAGGCGAAGCCGGATGGCCACCGGCGCCGAGACCGGCGACTCCCACCGGTCGACCCAGCCGCTCTCCGCGCCGGGTACGAGCAGGTAGTCGATGTGTACTTCCGAGACCGCGACCCACAGCTTGAACGAACCTCCGGACCCGAGCCTGACCGAGACCGCCGAGTCCACCAGGGAGAGGTGCAGGTCCGATTGCTCAAGCCATCCGTGGGCGGTCGGCAGCCATGCGGTGAATCGGGCCCCATTCGACTCACCCCGGAACGGGGCGGTGCCCGGCGTGCCGAGTTCAAGGTTTCCCAGCGCGCGCCCGAGCCACCGTGAGGCATTCATGCGCCGATCCAACGCGGCACGGTGCACTTCCACCTGCCGTGCCCCGCTCGCCACCGCGCGATAAATCTCCCCAACCAGCATGACGACAATGCCGGTCAGCGCCGTGGCGACCATGATCTCGACGAGCGTGAAGCCTCGCCGCGTCATGGGGCAGGCTCCGGTCGATGGACCACGGTGACCAGACGTTCGGTATAGGGGGGCAAGGTGTCCGCGACGGCGAGACGATAGAGCCCCGCCTCCGGCCGCTGGACATCAACCACAAAATCCCCGACCTGATGCCGTCCGATCCGCATGACGAGGTCTCTCCGGGTGAGCAGTGTCATCGCGCTCAGGAGACGATCCGCGGCCAGCAGCTCGACTTCAGCGCGCTCCGCCAGGCGCTCGGTGGCAAGCGCCTGGGAAGTCGCCGCGGCAAGCGCGAGGCCCGTGGTGCCCAGAATGGTGAGTGCCACGAGCACTTCGAGGAGGGCGATCCCCTGCGTGCGGTGATTCATGGTGGCCAGTGCACGCTGTCCGGCACGCCGGAGAGTGGGTCAATCCCGATACCAATGGCCTGCCCATCGGGGAAGAGCATGACGGAAGACTGGCTGTCCGTCATCTGAACAGCGACAGAGCGCCCACTGCGGATCGCTTCGGTCCGCGCACGGATCAACCGCGCTCGGGCCTCCATCGATGGCGAGGGAGCCAGACTCCAGAATGCGACTGATGAAGTCCCCCACAGCAGTCCCAGAATCACGAGCGCGACGATCATTTCCAGCAGCGTGAACCCGCGGGCCAGTGAGCGCCCCATCGGCGGCCTCACCCCGGCCTCAGCGAATACACCGCCTGCAGCAGCGCGGCCGCGACGAAGGCCACCAATCCACCGAGCGCGATCACCAGGCCGGGCTCGAGCAGACCCACCGCCATGCGCAGGGCGCGTTCTGTCTCCGCGGCCGCAAGGGTACTGGCTCGAGCGGCCATTGAGGCCAGTTGACCGCTCTGCTCGCCGATGTGCAGCAACTGCAACGCTGACGCCGTGAGCGCCGCCTCCTGCGTGGCGGCGACCGCCAGTGGCTCCCCACCGCTGACCCGTTCCCGAACCGCTGCCATTCGCCGATGAATTTCCGCGTCGCTGGCGGCAAGCCCCGCTTCCTGCAGCGCGGCGAGCAGCGGCACGCCCGACTGCAGCATGCCGGCCAGCGCCCCGGTGACACGCGCGGTGCCCAGTCCGTGGCGGATCGGGCCGATGACGGGAAGTCCGAGCAGCACCTGGTCCAGTGCGAGCCGCCCGCTGCCCTCCCGCGTGGCGAGGACCCCACCGATCGCCACCGCCATGGCGCAGACCAGGACCAGGACGCCGTACCGCTGAGCGAGGTCGGAGACCACGAGCAGCACCCGGGTCGCGGGTGGAAGTGTCTGTCCCACGTCCGTCAGGAGTGCCGCGAAGCGAGGCAGTACACCGAGGGTGATGATCCCGATCGAAACCAGGCCCGCCGCCAGGAGGACCGCAGGGTAGGCCAGTGCCTGACGCAACCGGGCCAGGAGATCGGCCTCGGCCTGGAGTCGGAGGGAGACCTGGTGCAGCGCGATGCGCAGCTGACTGCCAGCCTCACCAGCACGGAGAGTTCCAATGACCGATGGAGGAATGAGGCCCCCGGAGCGCGACAGGGCCGAGGAGAAGCTGTCACCCTGGCGCAGCGCCTCACGCAGCGATGGGAGCAGCGCCTTGAATCGCGCCGCTGCCATCGCTTCGCTCGCGGCAAGCGCACGGTCCAGCGAGACCCCCGCCCCGACCAGCGCATCGAGACTCTCGAACAGCATGGCGAGATCCCGTCGACTGGCGGGAGCACGCGCATCCTCCGCCGCCGCCGTCTGTTCCAGCCGAATCGGGATCAGCCCTCGACCGCGCAGGAGTGCTGCCGCTTCGGGCTGAGTCCTCGCCTCGATCGCGCCCGCCCGAATGGCGCCGTCGGGCTGTGCGGCGCGATACCGATAGCTGGTGCTCACGGCGAGGCTGCCGGCGTCGAGCCTCCCCAGGAGGTCAGATCGGCGTCCTCATCCAGACCACCAGGGGTGGCATCGCGACCAAAACTGAACAGGTCGTAGCCACTCGGCGTCGCCACCCCCGGACTCAGGTAGCGGTAGGGTTTGCCCCAGGGATCGAGCGGCACCTCTTTTCTGAGATACGGACCGCGCCAGCGCCGCGGCGCAGGCTCTCCCGCGGGAGGGGACTGCAGCGCCGCCAGTCCCTGTGCCGTGCTGGGGTAGTAATCGTTGTCCATCCGGTAGCTGTCGAGGGCGAGCGCAAAGCTCTCGATCTGCGCCTTCGCCGCAGTGCTCTTCGCGTCACCGACATTGCGGAAGACCAGCGGACTCACCAGCCCGGCCAGGATCGCGATCACGGTGATCACCACCAGGATCTCGATCAGGGTGAAGCCGTCGTCCGTTTCAAGTGCCAACAACACGGAGCACCTCTTCGATCGTGGTCAGCCCCGCCTGTACTTTGCGCCACCCGTCCTCCCGCAGCGACACCATCCCCTCTTCCCGCGCCAGCTCGCGAATGTCCGTCACATCGGCACCGCGGGTGATGAGGCGCTTCTGCGCTTCTGTGACCACCAACAGCTCGAAGATTCCCGAGCGCCCCCGATAGCCGGTGTGTCGGCAGGAGGCGCATCCCGCGCCGCGCTCCAGCAGCGGCGCACCGATCGGATGGTTTGCCAGCAGGGCGACACAGCCCGGGTCAGGGCGATACCGCTCCCGACATTCGGGGCAGATGCGGCGGACCAATCGCTGGGCCAGCACGCCTTCGAGCGTTGCGGCGATGAGGTAGGGATCCACTTTCAGGTCGCCGAGGCGGGCAATCGCGCTGGCGGCGTCATTGGTGTGCACCGTCGAAAAGACCAGGTGCCCGGTCATCGCGGCCTGAATGGCGATCCCCGCCGTCTCGGCGTCGCGCATCTCTCCCACCATCAGGACATCGGGATCCTGCCGCAGGATGCTGCGGAGCGCGGCGGCGAACGAGACGCCGGCCTTGAGATTGACCGGAACCTGGGTCACCCCGGGAAGCTGGTATTCCACTGGGTCTTCGACGGTGATCATCTTCTCGCCGTCCGGCTGTCGCAGCGCCAGCGCGGCATAGAGCGTCGTCGTCTTGCCGGAGCCGGTCGGACCGGTGGCGAGCAGAATGCCGTGATTACGTCCGGCGAGGCGGCGGAAGGTCTCGAGGGCGGCTGGGGCAAGCCCCAGCTCGTCCAGTCCGACGGGAGCGCCGCCCCGATCCAGGAGACGAAGGACCACCGACTCCCCGTGCAGCGTCGGTACGGTGGAGACTCGCAGGTCCAGTTCGCGTGCCTCCAGCCGCACCCGGATCCGGCCATCCTGCGGTGCGCGGCGCTCGGCGATATCCAGCTCGGCCAGCAGTTTCACGCGGGACACGATTGCGGCCTGGAGGCTGCGTGGTGGAGCGGGCAGATCGCTCAGCACCCCATCGATGCGGAGCCGCACCCGCAATCCCTCCCGTGTTGCTTCGAGGTGGATGTCGCTGGCACGATCGGCGTGTGCTTCGCGGATCAGCAGATTCACAAACCGGATCACCGGGGGCTGGTTGGCGAGATCCCGCACGTCGGCCAGCGGTTCTTCAGCGGTATCGCTGACGGGGAGCACCGTTGCGTCAAGGTCGCGCACCAGCTCGCCGACAGATTCCCGGGAAGCGAACACCCGGCGGATTGCCTCCTTCAGCTCCTGGTCCCCCACCGCGAGAGTCTCGACCTCGACGCCGTAGGAGTCTCGCAGATCCTGGATGGCACCGGGATTTGGCTCGGCGGAAACGGCCACCCGGAGCCTGCCCCCGCTGATCTCGAGCGGGAGGATGCCGTAGTAGGCGAGGTACTCCTCGTGGAACGCGTCGGCGACAGGGATGCCGGGAACCAGCGAATGAACGGACACCGGAGCAGGCCTTCAGCGGAGGTGGCCCTCAGGATTGCACGGTGGATGCCACCCGATCCAGTGTGGAACGCGTTGCCCCGCTGACGGTTACCAAAGCGCTGCGGTTGTTCCAGGTGTCTCGTGAGACAGGTGGAGGGGGGATTGTGCAGTCTTTGGGATCTCATCCCCGGAGCTTTCATGCACGACCATGTCCTTCACTTCCTTACCTGGCTGGTTTCTACCAACCACGCGCCGGCCACGGTGCGGAACCACCGCACCGGACTCCGTCGGTCCCTTGACTGGTGCGATGCGGCGCATATCGGCACGCTGGTAACCGTGACGACCGCGGCGATCGAGGAGTATCGGATGGCGCTCTTCGGGGCCCGCGCACGAGGTGGGAACACCCTGAGCTGGGCAACCCAGGGTGAATACCTTGGCACCGTGAAGAATTTCCTGCGCTGGTGCCACAGGCGACAGCTGATCCTTTCCGATCCCGGTGAGGAGCTGGTCCTCCCCCGCCGCCCGTATCGCCTGCCGCTCGGCGTCCTGAGTGCTGCTGAGGTCGAACTCGTCTTGCGACAGGCGGACCATTGGACCGTTATCGGGCTGCGAGACCGGGCGATGCTCGAGGTGTTCTACTCGACCGGACTGCGGCGCGCAGAGGTGGCCCACTTGCGGGTGGGCGACGTGGATGTGAGCCGGGGGGTGGTGCTGGTCCGCGCCGGGAAGGGCCAGCGTGACCGGGTGACACCAATCGGGCGCCGGGCCATCCGGTGGACCACTCGATACATCAGGCAGAGCCGGCCGAGACTGGTCAGGGAGGCCGATCCGGGTATCCTTTTCCTGACGGCGAGGGGGCGAGGGTTCGGGCTCAACCGCCTGTCAGAGCGGGTGAGCGGGTATCTTGCCAAAGCGGGCTTCCCGCACCGCGGGAGCTGCCATCTTTTCCGGCATACGGCCGCGACGCGGCTACTCGAAGGTGGTGCGGACATCCGGGAAGTGCAGGAGATCCTGGGGCACCGCAACCTGACCACGACGGCGCGCTACACCCATCTGTCGATCGTGCGGCTGCAGATCGTGCATGCCAGCGCGCATCCGGCCGAACAGCGGGGGAGGAAATCAGCGCGGCGGTGGCTAAGCCGGCCCTGAAGGGGTACGGAGAGGCAGATTGCAGGGGATCCTGCTCACCCAGGATCCCATCGGGCTGGCGGGCGGGGTCAACCTGTATGCGTATGCGGGGAATAACCCGATTGCGTTTGATGATCCGTACGGCTTGTCGCCCGATGGTGGAGTATTTGAGATTGGGGTTGGCGGAGCAGCAGCGTTGCTTGGACTCGCTACGGCAGTCTACGCATTTACTCACGGTGATGACCTTGGGGATGCTGCGAACGCTGGTTATCAAGCCGGCAAAGACCTTGTCGTTGGGGTATTTGCAGCGGTCTCCGGCAAGGTCCTCGAGGTACAGGCCAACGGACAGATGAAGCCGGTAATCGAACATTTTGGTAAGCTCGCCAATCCGAACCAACCCGGTGGAAACGATCCCCGGAATAGAGACAAGTGGAAGAATGACATCCGTAAGGCGCTGGAGCGCTTACGGGAAAAGGTCGAGAAAATGAAGGGCAAGCAGAGAGAGAAATGGGACGAAATCCTCAAGCAGAACCAAGACAAGCTTCAGGATGTCAAGTGAGGTCACCAATATGACGATGTCGCCGAGTGAAACCGTCAGGCTAACCCACACGCTCACGGAGTGGCTGCGCAAGGCCGGCGTGGGAGATGACCGGGTTATTGCGGATCTATCGGTCGATCTGGCTGACATCATTGCAGCTGGACACGCAGTGCGCCATGCCGTCGATGAACTCCTCCGCCAAGACCCATTGGATCCCGCCCAAGCCGGGAGGGCCCTCTCGCTCGCAGGCGACTTGGAAGCCCAATTGTTCGGGGAGATGAAGGATCACCTCGCGACTCTAGAGGTTGCTTGGCCAGAGCTTCTTGCGCGATTGGATAAGCTTTCTCCCAGCGAGTAGCGGGCACAGCGAAGTGAACGAGTGTGGAGTTGACCCGGTTTCGTGGACACCTCACTCTTGTTGCAGGAGGATGTCCCGATGCCCCGACCCCGCCCCGCCTATCCGCCTGAGTTCCGTCGCCAGCTCCTCGAGCTGGTACGGGCCGGGCGCA
>Ga0163153_10000430_pt1 | contig 74547 bp, 64 predicted proteins | sample OliLakLV19MP6IB1_FD_148629 | JGI IMG/M metagenome (GOLD analysis project Ga0163153, IMG submission 148629) | Freshwater microbial mat bacterial communities from Lake Vanda, McMurdo Dry Valleys, Antarctica - Oligotrophic Lake LV.19.MP6.IB-1 | ecosystem: Environmental > Aquatic > Freshwater >... | reverse complement strand
CAATGCGATCGACGCCGCCGAGCCCGCTCATCCACGGCTCGAGGATCGAGACGGCAAAGCTGGTCGCGATGGCGGCGTCGATCGCATTGCCGCCGCATGCCAGCGTTTCGGCCCCGATTCGGGCCGCGAGCGCATGTTGGGCGACGACCACCCCGCAATCGCTCGCTACCGCTGGCTTGCGGTTCTGCCATTGCTGGGTCCGGTAGTCGCCGGCCCATTCCTGGTTGCGGTCGGTCATGACCGTTTGCGCTCCCTTGCCGCCCCGAATTCCGAAACCCCGGGCGGCTCCCTGTCCGCGGCCGGGATGATAGAGTGGCTGTCGGACGGGTGCCAATCTTCGGACAAGGATGTCGCCGGCAATGCGGGGAACGAGGCGCTGGCTCGATATCCTGATCCCGGCCCTGCTGCTGATGGGCGCTCTCGCGCTGCGCATCGACGATGGCAGCGCGGTCCAGCGGCTGCGGCTCATGCTGTTCGACAGTTATCAGGCTTTGGCGCCGCGCAGCTATCAATCGGCCCCGGTGCGCATCGTCGATATCGACGAGGAAAGCCTCGCGCGGATCGGGCAATGGCCCTGGCCGCGCAGCGTGCTGGCCGAACTGGTCGACCGTTTGCGCGCGGCCGGCGCCGTCACGGTCGGGCTCGACATCCTGCTCGCCGAACCGGATCGCACGGCGCCGCGCAATCTCGCCGAACAATGGGGCGATGCGCCGGCAATCGCACCGATCCGCGATGCGCTGCTCGAACTGCCCGATCCCGATGTGCTGCTCGCAGCCGCGCTCGCCCGCATGCAGACAGTGGGGGTGTTCGCGCTTGGCAATCAGCCGCGTCGCGACCATCCGCCGCGGCCGGCCGGTTTTTCCTTTGCCGGCGACGATCCGCTGCGCTTTGTGCCGTCCTTCGATGGCGCGACAGCGCCGCTCGCCTTGTTCGGTATCGGTTATGCCGGTGTCGGTTTCTCGAATTTCGTACCCGATCCGGATGGCATCGTGCGCCGTGTGCCGCTGCTCGCGCAGTATGACGGCGACCTCTATCCCTCCTTTGCCGCCGAGATCCTGCGTGTCGCACAGGGCGCGTCGAGCCATCTGGTAAAATCGTCGGGCGCGAGTGGCGAGATGAGTTTCGGTGCCGCGACCGGAATCGTGCAGATGCGCATCGGTGCCGCGGAGATCCCGACCGATGCGAGCGGCAGCCTGTTGCTCTACGACAGCGGTCATCGGCCGGAGCGATTCCTGCCGGCCTGGCAGATCCTCGACGGGTCCGCCGACGCGGCACTGATTGCCGGGCATCTCGTTCTCGTCGGCACCAGCGCCTCGGGCCTGCGCGATATCCGCACCACGCCACTCGAACCTGCGCTCGGCGGCGTCGAGATCCATGCGCAACTGCTCGAACAGATGATCACCGGCGACTATCTCTACCGGCCCGACTGGGCGAACGGCGCCGAGATCGTCTATCTGCTGCTGATCGGCGCCACGATGATCCTCCTGATCCGGCGCAGCGGGGCCGTGCGAACGGCGCTGGTCGGGGCCGGTATCGTCGCGTTGTCCCTGCTGCTCTCCTGGGCGGCCTTTCATTATGAACGCTGGCTGGTCGATCCGCTCTCGCCCTGCATTGCAGCACTTGCCGTCTATCTCGCCGGCTCGCTGCTCGGCTATCTGCGCACCGAAGGCGAGCGCCAGCAGATCCGTTCGCAGTTCCGGCAATATGTGTCTCCGGCCCTCGTCGACCGGTTGAGCCGCCATCCCGAAGCGTTGCGGCTTGGCGGCGAGACACGCGAGCTGACGATCCTCTTCAGCGACATTCGCGGCTTCACCGATATCGCCGAGCGCCTGGATCCCGAAGCGCTGACCCGTCTCATCAACGGATTCCTCACGCCGATGACGCGTGTCATCCAGGACAAGGGCGGCACCATCGACAAGTATATCGGCGACTGCATCATGGCTTTCTGGAATGCACCGCTGAGCGATGCCGATCACGCGCGCCATGCGCTCGAAGCGGCGCTGGCGATGCGCACATCGCTTGCCGAATTGAACGAGAACTGGATCGCCGAGGCAGCGAAGACAGGCGGCGTATTCCAAGCGCTGGCCATTGGCCTCGGTATCAATACCGGCCGCTGCAGCGTCGGCAATTTTGGGTCGGAACAGCGCTTCGATTATTCGGTGCTGGGCGACAGCGTCAATCTCGCCTCGCGGCTAGAGAGCCTGTCGCGGCTTTACGGTATCGACATCGTTATTGGTGCAGAAACCGCGGCGGCAGCGGCCGAGTTCGCGCTGGTCGAGATCGATCGCGTGCGGGTCAAGGGCCGCGCCCAGCCGGAAGCGATCCATGCGCTCCTGGGCGATGCCGAATTTGCGCAGAGCCAAAGCTTCATCCAGACGCGGGCGAAATTTGTGGCCATGCTCGATGCCTATCGAAATCGCAACTGGGACGCGGCCCGGGCCGCGATAAGCGAGGCTCGCGACAGCGAGCCGGCGCTTGCCCCGGTTTACGATCTGTATGAGGATCGCATCGCAGCCTATGAAGGCGACCCGCCACCGGCGGGCTGGGACGGCGTTTTTGAGGCCCGAACCAAGACGGGATGACGCGGCTGCGCGAATCCGACCGGATCGCCACGAGGGGAGAAACCGAATGCACAGGATGAAATGGCTGGCCGGCAGCACGGCCATCGCCTTGCTGGCCGCAACGCCGGCGCTGGCGGAGCCGGAAATCGGTACGGTCTTCGAGCGCGAATATCGCGGCGCCGAAGGCACGCGCGTCGACGGCGAAGTGCGCGACCTGCACTGGAACAATGTCGTGTTCGCCGAGGAAGCGGTAAAGACCGAGACGGATGAAGGGACCGAGCTCGAGTTCCTCGACGGTACGCGGCTTAGCGTCGGCAGCAATTCGGAGGTCGTGCTCGATCGCTTCGTCTATGATCCCGCGCAGAGCACCGGCGATGCCGTCATCACGTTCGGCAAGGGCGTGTTCCGTTTTGTCTCCGGGGATATGAAGAACAAAGACGGATACGAGCTCATCACGCCGGCCGCCACGCTCGAGATCCGTGGCACGATCTTCCGCCTGATCATCGATGCGGCGAACAATGTGCTGCTCTATGTCGAGCAGGGCGCGGTCGAGATGATCTCCTGCGGGGGCGACACCGAGGTGATCGAGGCGGGCGGATCCGGCATCGCCTACGGCAACTGCTCGGGTGTCGGCACCCGCTTTGGTGATATCACGCTGGATCATCCCGACCAGCGCGACGGCGAGACCGCGAGCGGCGGTCCGATCGATTCGGCCAGAACACAGAGCGACAGTCAGAACAACGATCAGTAAACCGGGCTTCGTAGACCAGGCCGGGGTTGCGTTCGCTATCCCGCCGCTATGTAAATGGCGCGCGTGAAAATCAGCTTGTCGTCGCCCGGCGCATAAAAATCGGTGAGGCGCGCCGCGACGCGATAGCCGGCAGCTGCATAGAGCCGGTGCGCCGGCGCGTAGTCGGGCCGCGACGACGTATCGATGTAGATCGCACGGCAGCCTTCATTCGCGGCGGCCTCATGCAGCGCATCGATCAGCGCGCGCCCGATGCCTTGCCCGCGCGCTGCAGGATCGACCGCGATCCAGTAGAGATCCCAGGCGCCTTGCGTGAGCGGGATCGGCCCGAAACAGCAATAGCCACCCAGACTGCCGCCGATATCGCTGCCTCGATCGGCAAACCGGAACTCGTAACCGCTGGCGGCGCCGCGCTGCAGTCGTTCCTCGACCAGTTCGCGGCCGATGGCGATTTCTTCCGCGGAGAAGACGCCAACGCGGCGCAAGAGATCTTCGATTCGAGCGGGATCCTCTGCGCGGCAGATCTCGCGCAGTTCAGGTGCGCCCGGCCCGGCCGCGTCGCCCATCAATGCGGCCGGATGGCGGATGTCGCTTCGATCGTGCTTGCAACACGGCGCGCCGGTGCCGCCGGTTTCGTCGCGGCCAGAATGCGCCCGATGACATCGTCGGGCCTGAGGCCCACGCGTTCGGCTGCCGCCATGAAACCCGCATCGGGCGACAAACAGGGGTTGGCGTTGATTTCCAGTACAAAGGGTTCGCCGGTTTCGTCGACGCGCACATCGACCCGCGCGTAACCGCTCATGCGGAAGAGCCGCCACGTGCCGCGCGCGATCTGCTCGAGCCGCGCCAGCAGGTCGGGTTCGGCATCGGACCAGCCGAAATCGCGCTGCGTGTTCTGTTCCTCGAACGAGCCGTCATGCCATTTCGCGGTATAGCCGACGATGTGCGGCTTGCCCGGCGGAAAATCGACGAAGCACATTTCCGCGATCGGCAGCACCTGCGGCACGATACCGCCGGCCGTCGGTCCGTCCAGCAATCCGATATTGAATTCGCGGCCCTCGATGTAACGCTCGATGAACCATTGACCGCCAAGCGCACGGCGGCGCTTGCGCAGGACCGAAGCGGCGACCCGCCGGTCCGATGTGACGGATGCGTCGTCGATGCCGATCGACGCATGTTCCCAGACGGATTTGACGATATAGGGCCCGGCGAAATCCGGCAGCTCCGATCCGCCATCCGGTTCCCACCAGGGCGCGGTCGCAATGCCGGCGGCGCGCATCGTCCGTTTCGCGACCAGCTTGGAAGAAGAGAGAAACATCGCTTCGGTGCGGGCGCCGGTATAGGTAAGCCCGAGTGCATCGAGCAACGCCGTCGCCAGATGGATCAGCGCCCCGTTGCCGTCGAGCGATTCGACCAGATTGAACACCAGAGCCGGCCGCGCATGCAGCAGACGCCGCCGCGCCGCTTCGAGGTCGAGCGTCAACGGGACCAGCACCGGCTGATACCCGAGCGCGGCAAGCGCGCGCTGCACACCATCGACCTCGACCAGCACGTCCTGTTCGTCGGGTCCGGCATCGGCGCCAACCGCGCCATAGAGAATCGCAACCCGCTTCGGATTGGTGCGTCGCGTGCGCGATTTCTCCATCGCCCTTACTCCGCCGCGATCGCCGATCGGGCAAGCCCGAGCCGGCCGATCGCCGAAGCGAGGATGCGGCCGATCAGCCCGGCGTAATCGATGCCATGCAGGGCTGCGAGGATCGGCAGGTCGGAATGTTCGGGATGCAACCCGGCGAGCGGATTGACCTCGAGGAAATGAGGCTTGCCGGCACCGTCCGATTTGATATCCACGCGGCCCCCGTCGCGGCAGCCGAGCGCGCGCCAGGCATCGAGCGCGACCTGTGTTGCCGCCAAAGCCTCCGCATCGTCGGCGCGGCGATAATGGATGCGCCGCTCGCATTCTTCCTTGTTGACGTACCCATAGGCGCCGGCTTCGGCGTCGTCGGCGAGTGCGATCTCCATCACACCGATCGACGCGGCATCGCGCCCGCTGCCGACGATGCCGACGGTGAACTCGCGACCGGGCAGGTAGGTTTCGACCAGAACCGGCTGCCGGAAACGCGCGAGTAATGTTTCGCAGGTCCGCGTCAGCGCCGCTCTGTCCTCGACCCGCGACATCGGGCCGATGCCCTTGCCGGTACCCTCGGCATAAGGTTTGCAGAAGAGCGGGAAGGGGAGGTCGATCCGCGCCAGATCCGGCATCGTTTCGACCAGTGCGAACCCGGCTGTCGGCACGCCTTCATGTGCGACGACGCGCTTCGCCATCGCCTTGTCGAGCGTGAGGGCCATCACCAGCGGATCGGAGAAGCAGTAGGGAATGTGCCAGGCGTCGAGCAGCGCCGGCACTTGTGCTTCGCGCGCGACACCCGAGAGACCCTCGCAGATGTTGAACACGAGATCCCAGCGTTTTCCGTCGACGAGAGCGGCAGCGAGCTGGCGCACCGTGCCGATGCGCTCGACCTCGTGACCCTGCGCACGGATCGCCGCTTCGAGCGCGTCGATCGTATCCGGCCGGTCGAATTCGGCCGTCTCTTCCTCGCCGTATCCGAGCGCGAGGTAATGCTCGCGCAAATCGAATGTGAGACCGATCATCATCGGTTTAGACCCTCCCGGGTCCGGCCGGCACCGACCGATCCGTCGGGATCGGTATAGCGATAGATGCCGCCTTCGAAGTTGGTGAGCAGCAGTTCGTCGCCCTCACGACCGAGCACGGAGTCGGGGATCAGCGGGATTTTGCCGCCGCCGCCGGGTGCGTCGATCACATAGGTCGGCACCGCATAACCGGTCGTATGGCCGCGCAGGCCGCGAATGATCTCGAGCCCCTTGTCGACGCTGGTGCGAAAATGCTCCGAGCCGGTGATCGGATCGCACTGGTAGAGGTAATAGGGCTTCACCCGCGCCATCAGCAGGCTGTGCATCAGCCGCTTCATCACCGCGACATCGTCGTTGATGCCCTTCAGCAGCACCGTCTGGCTGCCGAGCGGAATGCCGGCATCGGCGAGGCGCGCACAGGCCGCCTGCACTTCCGGCGTCATCTCGTCGGGATGAGTGAAATGGATACTCATCCAGAGCGGATGGAATTTGCGCAGCATCGCGACGAGCGACTTCGTCACCCGCATCGGCAGCACCACGGGCACCTTGGTGCCAATGCGCAGGAACTCGACATGGGGGATCGCGCGAAGCTGGCCGAGCAGCCATTCGAGCTTTTCGTCGGCGAGCGTCAGCGGATCGCCGCCCGAGAGCAGCACGTCGCGGATTTCCGGATGCGCGGCGATGTAAGCGATCGCCCGCTCCCATTGTGGCATCGAGAAGGAATACTCGCCGCCGGCATTGCCGACCATGCGCGAGCGCGTGCAATAGCGGCAATAGGTCGAACAGGTGCCGGTCGTGAGGAACAGCACCCGGTCGGGATAGCGATGCACCAGGCCGGGGACTGCCGCGTCGTGATCTTCGCCGAGCGGGTCCTCGGATTCGCCCGGCGTCTTGAGATACTCGCCCGAGACCGGCACATGGGTGCGCCGGATCGGCTGCATCGGATCTTCGCGGTCGAACAGGCTCAAATAGTAAGGCGTGATGCCGACCGGCAGCGAGCCGCTATGCTGGCGGACGGCGGCTTCCTCGTCGGCGGAGAGCTGCAGGATCTGCTGCAGCCGGCCGAGATCCTTCACCCTGTTGCGGAACTGCCAGCGCCAGTCGCACCAGTCCGCCGCGCTCGCCGCCGGAAAGAAGCGGCGGCGGAAAGCGTGCGAAGCGGGACTGATCGGGAAACGGGGGCGGGGCGTGCTGCGCGCCTTCGACGGCGCAGGTCGGGATTGCGCTCGCGCAAGTTCGGCTGCGTCCCGGGGTGGCGGCGGCGCTGCCGCGTCGGCCGCGTGTCCGGCCGGATTGTCGTTCTGTGGTTCGCCCATGAAAAAAGCCGGCACGGAGGCCGACCGAATGGACAGGGTCTTGGGCGCGAGACCAGCTGTTGTAACGTGGGGAGTGTCGGGCAACCTCGATGGAGGTTCCGCCGCCTCCCCGACGGCTATCGGTTCCATGTCCTCACTGTAAATCCAGCCCGCGGGCAATGCTGCTAACGGCTGGTGACGTGCCCCACGGTTTCTGTTCACCGTCACCGACATTCGCGCACATAATCCTGCTTCATGGGTTTGTCCAGCGCTTCGTGTCGGCGCCTTGAAAATTCCACATGAGGGGAACGCGGCGGGTGTCGGAACGGAGTGACAAAGAGGCACCGGCGAGCGATACGCTGCCTGGCAAGATGCCGGCGAACGACACGCCCGGTGGCTTGGCGCTCGATCAAACGGGCGCGCCGCGCACCGATCTGCTGCGCGCCGCCCCGGTCCGGGGCATCCTCCTGATGATCCTGGCAGGTGCGCTGTTCGTCTGCCTCGACTCGATTGCCAAGTATCTCACCGCCGATTACTCGACGCTGCAGCTCACCTGGGCGCGGTTCTTCTTCCATCTCGCGCTGTTTCCCTTGCTGCTCGGCGCCGGCCGCTGGCGGCTGGTGCTGCGCACCCGGCGGGTAGGACTCCATTTCGTCCGGTCGATGCTGCTGGTCGGGGCGAACTTCTCGTTCTTCCTGGCGGTCAAGTACATCCCGCTCGCCGACGCGACGGCGATCGGCTTCATCTCGCCGCTCCTGGTGACGGCCTGGTCGGTCTTCCTGCTGGGCGAACGAGTCGGACCGCGGCGCTGGGCGGCCGTGGCGGTCGGCTTTGCCGCCGTGTTCGTCATCATCCGGCCCGGCTTTGCCGACGTGCACTGGGCGATGTTCCTGCCGCTGGTCGTCGCGCTCTGCTTTTCGCTCTACCAGATCACGACGCGCATCCTGGGCGCGACCGATCACTGGGTCACCATCCTGTTCTTCACCGCCGGCGGCGGCCTCCTGGTCACGTCGATCGTCGTGCCGTTCAGTTGGGCCTGGCCGGACTGGCAGGGTTGGGCCCTGATGGCGTTGATGGGTGTGTTTGGCGTTCTCAGCCATTGGGTGCTGATCCGTGCCTTCACCTACGCGCCAGCCTCGACGCTGGCGCCGCTCGGCTATGTGCAACTCGTCTGGTCGATCACCGCGGGGCTGCTGATCTTCGGCGATTTCCCCGATCTGTGGACGCTGCTCGGTGCGGCTACCATCGCGGCGAGCGGCATTTATGTGCTGCTCCGCGAGCGCCGCCTGGCGCGGCAATCGAAGGTGCAAACTCCCGCCGATTGAGCCGGTTTCGGGCGTGGGACTAGGAACCCGCCAAAACCGGATGCTATAAATATGGCGGGAGAACAGAGCCCAAAAACCCAAGGAAAATGGGCCTTTCGAAGGCGCCCGCGGTCTGGCACGCGGCGGCGCCGCGACATCCGCATCCGCGCGTTTCGCGCATCGAGGAGGAGCGAGAATGGAACTCGACAAGCTGCAGAAAATGACGACTAAGGACTGGCACAAACTGGCGGACCGGATCAAACCGGAGACCCGCAACTTTATCGACGGCAAGTTCGTCGCGGCGAAGAAAAAGCGGACCTTCGAATCCATCAACCCGGTCAATGGCGAGGTGGTCGCCGAGATTGCCCGCTCGGGCGCCGACGATGTCGACGCGGCGGTCAAGGCGGCGCGCAGGGCGTTCCGCAGCGGCGTGTGGTCGCGCATGGCACCGCGCGACCGTATGGCTGTTTTGATGCGTTTCGCGGATCTGATCGACCAGCATGCCAGCGATTTCGCGGTGCTCGACGTGCTCAACATGGGCAAGCCCGTGTCGGACATGATCAACAGCGACGTGCCGGGTTCGTCGGTCACGTTCCGGTTCATGGCTGAAACGATCGACAAGATCAACGGCCAGGTAGCACCGACCGCCGCGTCGGCATTCCATTACATCCTGCGCGAGCCGCTCGGCGTCGTGGTCTGCGTTGTGCCGTGGAACTATCCGCTGATGATGGCGTCGTGGAAGGTCGCGCCGGCGCTCGCCGCCGGCAACTCGGTCATCCTGAAGCCGGCCGAACAGTCGCCGCTCTCCGGCAACCTGATGGCGAAACTGTTCATGGAGGCGGGCGGTCCCGCCGGCGTGTTCAACGTCGTGCACGGTCTCGGCGAAGAAGCCGGCAAGGCGCTGGCGTTGCACAACGACGTCGACAAGATCGCCTTCACCGGCTCGGCCGAAGTCGGCAAGCTGATGATGATCTATGCCGGTCAGTCCAACATGAAGCGCGTGACGACTGAATGCGGTGGCAAGACTCCGCAGATCATCACCGCCGAAACGCCGGATCTCGAGACGGCGGTCCAGTACGCGATCAACGGGATCTTCGGGAACCAGGGCGAAGTCTGCAATGCCGGCTCGCGGCTGCTGGTCCATCACAAGATCCACGACGAGTTTGTCGATCTGTTCAAGAAAAAGTCGGCCAAACAGTTTCGTCCCGGCGATCCGTTCGACCCGAAGACGGCGATGGGGCCGCTGGTCACGCGCGAACAGCAAAGGCGCGTGCTCAACTACATCAAGATCGGCCAGAAGGAAGGCGCCAGGCTCGAGTTCGGCGGCATCGTGCCGAAGGGTCTGGAGAAGGGCAATTATGTCGAGCCGACCTTGTTTACCGGTGTGAAGAACAAGATGCAGATCGCGCAGGAAGAGATCTTCGGCCCGGTCGCCGCGATCCTGCCCTACAAGACGATCGATCAGGCGGTCGAGATCGCAAACGATTCGATCTATGGACTCGCCGCATCGATCTGGACCACCGACCTGAACACCGCGCACAAGGCGGCCCGCGACATCCAGGCCGGTGTTGTCTGGGTCAACTGCTTCGATCATGGCGACATGACGCTGCAATGGGGCGGCTACAAGCAGTCCGGCATGGGTCGCGACAAATGCTGGGAAGCGATGCTGCTCAATACACAGACCAAGTCGGTCTGGGTCCATCTCGGCGACTGACAGACGTCTGGATCGAAATGAAGAACGGCGGGACCGCAAGGCCCCGCCGTTTTGTTATCCCGTTTCGCTTTTGCAGCACCGTCACGGTGGGATCAGCCGACCGCGCGTTCGATCCAGCTCCAGGTTGGATGCTCGGCATCGAGCGCGACGATCGTCGCGCGCGTCGCGGGTCGCAGCAGCCCGGCATCCTCGTGCAACGCCGACGGCACCAGCGGCTCGATCTGCAGCCGCTTCGGATCTTCGCCCGGCATGCGATAGCCGTGCGGTGCCGCCGGTTCGAAGCCGAAGCGCGCGTAGTAACCGAGATCGCCGACCAGCAGGATCGTGCGCACGCCGGCCTGGCGCGCGAGTTCCATCGTGCGCATGACCAAAGTGACGCCGATGCCTTCGCCGCGCCGTTCGGGTGCAACGCCGAGCGGCCCGAGCAACAATGAGGGCACGCCGGCCGGTCCGACGCGGATCGGCCAATAGCGGATCGTGCCGACCAGTCGCGCCCCGTTGTGAGCGGTATCGTGGGCAACCCAGCAGAGCGCGCTGAGCGGCGGCACGTTCTTGCGGAATCGATAGGATTTCTTGAGATGTCGCTCGGAACCGAAGGTCAGATCGAGCAGGGTTTCGATGGCGGCGTTATCGTGGGGCGCTTCAGGCCGGTAGACGATCATCGGGGGAACCTCGCGAGGGCGGACGGGTCAGGCGTAACCGCACCGCCGGCCCCGCGCCGGCTCCCTTCGAATATCGATCAGGAGGCCGGGCCGGCCGGATGCGCGCGTATCTCGACGCGGCTTGCGCCGCGTCGGGTTCGTCGTCGCTGACCGATCGCTCGAATCAAGGGCCCCTCCTGATCGGCGGCGATGATGCCGGCCGTTTCCCGCCGCTGTCAACGCGGTCTCTGCCGCAACCCATCCGGGGGAATGCCGGTTGGGCGCGCCGGCACGGGCACACGCACCGATCGACCCGCGCAAGAAAAAAGCGCCGACCCGAGGGCCGGCGCTTTGTTCGCTTCGGGCCGATCCGGCCCGCAACCAGGCTTACATGCTGCGGAGCACTTTCTCGCCACGCAGCGCCTTGGTCATGTTGTCGTTCACTTTCAGGGTAGCCAGATCGTCATGGTAGTTATGCGATTCCATGCGCCACTGCCAGATATGCCAGCCGATCCAGCACACCACGCCGACGATCACGAGAATCATCTCGCTGCCGACGAAGGGATAGAGCGGCCCGATCTGGAGGACGTCGCCGGTCCAGCTTTCGAACATGCCTGTAGACATCGTTGCGTCTCCTTACGTTCGTGCGCGGTTATCGCAAAAGGCCGGCGGCACGCGCCGCTTCGATTTCGGCCTGCTGCAACGCTTCCTCGTCGGCATAGCGTGCTGCGTATTCCGAGAGATCGAGACCGACCAGTTCGATTTCCTGCGGGATACGCAAGACCCCTGCGCCCTTCAGGATCGCCCCCAGGATGTAGCAGGGTACGAAACCGAGGACGAAGAACATGATGATCGCGCCGATGAAATTGCCCAGCGGGTTGATCGTCACGTCGTAGAACGGCGAGGCCGGATAGCCCCACAGCATGAACCCGGCAATGACCACGCCGAGGAACCCGCCATAACCGTGCACCGCAACGGCGCCGACCGCATCGTCGATCTTGAATTTGCGTTCGACCCAGAAATGCAGCTTGTAGCAGATGATCGGCACGATACCGCCGATCAGCATCGCCTGTATCGGATGATACAGATCGTTGCCGGCCGAGGCACCGATCACGCCGCAGAGGCCGCCGGAATAAGTCCAGAAGGCGTCGCCGCGGCTGACGATGTAAGTGGCGAGCAGACCGCCCGACAGCGACATCAGGAAGTTGAACGTGATGGCCGATAGCGTAGTCGGCGCCAGATAAATATTGGTCGCCGAGAAGAACACGCCGTCGCCTTCCTGCACGTCGAAGATCGGGATATTGCAGGCCACGTAGAAGCCCCAGAAGCCCGTATAGATCAGGAAGAGACCGATCGTAATGAGCCAGGGGTTCTGCGGGGCGATGTTGCGCGGGGTACCGTCGGCGCGGAACTTGCCGATGCGGGGCCCGAGATGGATCAGCAATGCGAGCGCGGCACCGCCGGCGATCGCATGGATGACACCCGATGCATAGGCATCGTGATAGCCGAGAACCTGCACCATCCAGCCGTTCGGATGCCAGCCCCAGGCGGCGTCGATGATCCATGTGCAGGATCCGACCAGCACGGCGGCCAGCCAGAACGAGCCCGAGCGAATTCGCTCGATGACCGCACCCGAGATGATCGAGGCCGCGGTCCATGAGAAGAGCAGGAAGGCTGCCCAGAACACGCCGTTGATGCGCGCCCAGTAGGCCGTCGATTCGGCGTCCATGCCGCCTTCGATCGACCCGCCCATATGCGCGCCCATCAGCTCGTTCCACGGCTCGGCCCACGGGGCGTCGAGCAGCGGGCCGGTGATTCCCGGGCCGTTCGGCAGTGCGAAATAGATCCACCAGCCGAAGAAGAAGAAGGTCACGGTGACCAGCGGGATCACCATCGTGTTCTTCATCAGCGTGTGCATGTGGTTCTTCCGTCTCGACGCACCGACTTCGTACATACAGAAGCCGATATGGATCAGGAACATGAAGACCACGGTGACCCAGTAGTAGAATTCCGTGAAGATCGTCGTTAGCGCTGCAAGTTGATCGGACATAATTTCCCCCAGTTAACGGGATCGCACCGTCGTTGGCCGACCGGGGTTGCCATCGGTTGTTCCGCGCCACGCGATTTGAGCGTCGAAAACCGGCCCCCGCCCCCGGGATGCTGGTCTGCTTCATCGCGTAAGCCGCCGATTGCAGAAATCGGCCGGCCCCCCCCTTAAGCGAGGAATGTTACACATTTGGGGGGTAACCAGCAATCGAAACACCACCGCCGATGCTGCAAGCGCGAACAACCCTGATGCCAAATCTCGCAGTCGCAACAAAGGATACGTGGCTCGTGCCGGCGATATCGTATCTACGGGCCGTCGCGGGCCTGGGCTGTCCGCTGCAACTGCGAATCAGAGCGTCTTGCGATACGCGAATGTTTCGTCGATCCGGTCGAGAAGATGCTGGCCGCCGGTGGTCGGGGCATAGCGGGGTCGTTCGCCCGGCTTGAGACAGGTCGGCAGGCAGCGCACCTCGGCCGTGAAATTCGGATCGAAAAAGAACGGCATCGAATAGCGTTCTGCGCCGCTCGCATTGATCACGCGATGGAAGGTCGATGCGAAACGATCGTTGGTCCAGCGCGCCATCATGTCCCCGACATTGACGACATAGGTATCGGGGATCGGCGTCGCGTCGATCCACTCGCCCTTGCCGTTGCGCACCTGCAAGCCGCCGACCTGGTCCTGCCAGAGCATCGTGAAGCAGCCGAAATCGGTGTGCGCGCCGCAGCCGAGTTGATCTTCGGTAATCATGCCCTGCTGCGGTGGATAATGCAGCAGGCGCAGCGTGGTCATCGGCTTGGTGAGATCCTTCTCGAAATAATCGGCCGGCATGTCGAGCGCGACGGCGAAGGAACTCATCACCTGTTTGCCGAGCCCGACCATCGCGCCGTAATAGGCGTTCATCGCCTCTTTCCAGCCCGGCAGATTGGGCGGCCACTGGTTCGGCCCGTGCAACGGCCGCCCGGCTTTGACATCGGGATCGTCGGCGCCGAGATCGCGGCCGATATTGATGCCCTCCTTGAGATCGCCGCCCTGGCGCTGCTTCGCGGGGTCGAGATTCTCTTCGCCCGATCCGTAATAGCCGCGATGGACCGCCGAATTCCTGACCGAGATTTTGTCCTTCTCGCTTTGCGGAAGCGCGAAGAACCGCTTCATCTCGACGATCGCCGTATCGCGCAGCGCGCGGTCGACGCCGTGATTGCGGATGCAAAAGAAACCGATCTCTTCGCATGCTCGCCCGATCGCCTTGGCGACATCGCGCTTCGCGGCGGCATCGCCCTCGAGGAACGGGCCGAAATCGATCAGCGGAATCTCGTCCGCGCGCACGCTGCGGACGCGCAGATTTTCCGCCAGAACCGCCGTCGCGCCAACCGTCGCCATGATCGCCTCCTGCCGTCCGGACCGGTTAGGGCGGGACCGCCGATTGCTCCAAGAAATGACGTGTCCGGGCCGCGGCCGCAAGGCCCCCCGCCCGCGCAGCCGGCAAACTGAACAGCCCAGCCGGGCTGCCTGCCGTTAGCGGCGGCAGGCCTTGAGGATCAGGTCGAGCTGGTTGGCGAGCAGCCCGTAGCGCGGATTGAAACTGCCATCGAGGGCGGCGGTGCCGATGGTGAAGAGATCGGCGCCGGCCGCGCGGATCGCATCGATCCGGGCCGGGGAATCGATCGAGCCGGCAACGATCACCGGCCGGTCGGTCGCGCTGCGCGCTGCCCGGATCAGATCGAGCGGATCGGCGTCGGTCGCGCGAAAAGCGAGAAGGTCGACGCCTGCACATCCGGCCGCGATCATCGCGCGGGTATCGGCAGCGATTTTCTCTGCGGTGCCGCCGAGCTTCGTCGGGCGGCCCGTCGGGATGCCTGGAAACGGATAATATTCGGTTTTGCTGCCTTTCAGCATGGCAACGATCTCTTTCACCTGGCTGCCGCCCATCAGGCGATCGACGCCGAGTTTTGCGCCGGCTTCGGCCGAGCGCAGACAGGTATCGCGGTCGGTCGAGACCACTTCGAGATAGGTTGTCCTGCCGTCCGCCTCCATGCGCTCGTGCAGCTTGCGCAGCGTGTCGAAATCGACGCCGACATCCTTGAAGCCGATATGGGTGAGCTTCACCTTGCGGATCGAATCGTAGACATCGAGACAATCGGCGATGGTCTCGTCGCTGCGGGTCAGCATGAAGATGAAGTCCATCGCTCACCCCTTCGCGGGCCGGTTGCCGGATCCATTCAGCTCGGCGCGGCCAGCGCTGCCGGCAAGCTCTGCACGCAACGGCCGCCCGAGCAGCATCTCGATGGCGGCCTCGATCGTCGCACCGCCATGCAGCACCGCCTCTACCGCAAAGGCAATCGGCATGTCGAGCCCGAGCCGTCGCGCGAGCATGCCCAGCGCCGCCGCCGTCTCGACTCCTTCGGCGACGCTGCGCCGTCCGGCGAGGATCGCTTCGAGCGGCCGGCCGGCGCCGAGTTCGGCGCCGAGCGAGTAATTGCGCGATTGCGGGCTGGTGCAGGTCAGCAGCAGGTCGCCGAGCCCGGAGAGGCCCATCGGCGTTTCAGGCCGGCCGCCCTTGGCGCGGGCGAGAAGCTGGATCTCGACCAGCGCGCGCGTGACCAGGGCGGCGCGCGCGTTCTCGCCGAGCCCGCGCCCGGCGACGATGCCGCAGCCGATCGCCAGCACGTTCTTGGCAGCACCCCCGACCGCGGCCCCGATCGGATCGTCGGATCCGTAGGTCCGGAATCGTCTGGTACCGAGGGCGGCGATCAGCGCCTCGCGCGTGCCGGCGTCGCTCGCGGCCAGCGTCACCGCGGCCGGCAGATCGCGCGCGACTTCCGCCGCGAAAGTCGGGCCCGAGAGCATCGCGAGCTTCCGTCCCGGCAGACATTCGGCGACGATTTCCGGCATCAGCAGTCCCGTCGTTCGCTCGATGCCTTTCGCACAGATGACGGCGGCAGCATTTCCCCAATGCGCGGCGATCTGATCGAGCGTCCCGCGCAGATGCTGCGCCGGCAGCGCCAGCAGGACCGCGTCGGCCGCCGCGACGATCGTGGCATCGGATGTCAGCGCGATCGCCGGATCGATCGGACAGCCGGGCAGATAGGTCTCGTTGACGCGGGTGGCGGCCATTTTCGCGGCGAGCTCTTCGCGTCGCGCACACAGCGTCACCTGGCGTCCGGCGCGATGCGCGGCGATCGCCAGCGCCGTGCCCCAGGCGCCGGCGCCCAGCACGACGATATGGTTCACTTTATGTCGGGGCTCGCTCACGCTCTCTCGCTCTTTCATCCGGTTCGCGCCAGCATAGGCGCGGATGCGTATGGCGCAACGGTCGGTTAGACTGGCGCCCGCTTGCACAGGAGCGCGCATGGCCGAACCCGTCATCCTCGCCATCGACCAGGGCACGACCTCGAGCCGCGCCATCGTCTTCGGTCGGGATGGATCGGTGCGCGGAAAGGCGCAGCGCGAACTGCCGCAGATCTTTCCGGCCGATGGCTGGGTCGAACATGATCCGGAACGGATCTGGCAGGACACGCTTGCCGTCATGTCCGGCGCGATCGCGGATGCCGGCATCGAGGCGAAATCGGTTGCCGCCATCGGCATCACCAACCAGCGCGAGACGACGATTATCTGGGATCGCGCCAGCGGCCGGCCGATCGCCAACGCCATCGTCTGGCAGGATCGTCGCGGCGCGCCGCTCTGCGAAAAGATTGTCGCGGCCGGTCATGCCGACATGATCGCCGAACGCACCGGCCTCATCGTCGATTCCTATTTCTCGGCGACCAAGATCGCCTGGCTGCTCGACAATGTCGAAGGCGCGCGCGATCTCGCGAAGCAGGGCCGCCTCGCTTTCGGTACCGTCGATTGTTTTCTGCTCTGGCGACTGACCGGCGGCAAGGTTCACGCGACCGACGCGTCGAATGCGTCGCGCACCATGCTCTACGACATCCGCAAACAACGCTGGGATCCCGATCTGCTCGATTTGTTCGGTGTGCCGGCGGCCCTTCTGCCCAAAGTGATCGACAATGCGGCGATCATGGGCACCGTCGCGGACGGGCACGGGCCGGCGCGCATTTGTATCGCCGGCATGGCCGGCGACCAGCAGGCGGCCCTGTTCGGCCAGGCCTGTTTCAAGCCTGGCATGGTGAAGAGCACCTATGGCACCGGGTGTTTTGCATTGATCAATACCGGCAGCGAACCGGTCGCGTCGAAGAACCGTCTCGTGACGACCATCGGTTATCGGCTTTCGGGTGTCACGCATTACGCCGTCGAGGGCAGCATCTTCAATGCCGGCACCGCCGTGCAATGGCTGCGCGACGGTTTGGGTCTCGTGACGCACGCATCCGAAACCGAGGCGCTGGCGCGTCAGGCATCCTCCGCCCGCGGCGTCTATCTGGTGCCGGCCTTTACCGGTCTCGGCGCGCCGCATTGGGATGCGAATGCGCGCGGTGCATTGGTCGGCATCACGCGCGATATCGGCAAACCCGAGATCGCGCGCGCGGCGCTCGAGGCCGTCGCCTATCAGACGCGCGATCTCATCGATGCGATGCGCGCCGACGGCGCGACGCCGCCGGCCGCGTTGCGCGTCGATGGTGGCATGGTCGCGAACAACTGGTTCCTGCAGTTTCTCGCCGACCAACTCGGCATTGCGGTCGAGGTGCCGAAGGTGCCCGAGACGACGGCGCTCGGTGCGGCGTTTCTCGCGGGCCTGGGATCCGGCATTTACAGATCGCTCGACGATGTCGCGCAGCTCTGGAAATCCGACCGGCGCTTCGAGCCGCAGATGGGCGCCGACGAGCGCGACGCGCTCTATGCCGGCTGGCAGCGCGCAGTCGGAAGGGTGCGGTAGGGTATTCGGTGCGGGATTAAGAAAACTCACCACAGAGGCACAGAGGAAAACGAGAGAAACTCACTCTCGCTGACTATGTGTTCCTATCTCGTCGTCCTCTGTGTCTCTGTAGTGGATCTTTATCAGACAGATTCCGTTTGACAATAAATGCGTAATATGCGTTACTGCCATCGCCGGAGTTCCGGCGGAAATGGCCCCTTCATGGACGCATGGACGCCGTTCCCGTAACTCTCCGGCATTCGGGATCGCTGCACGGCTGAGCCGCGCCATCCCCAAATGGCTCCCCCGGTCGGGGAGCCGCCCCGATCGCGTAACCTCGCGCCATTCAGACTATCGGATGGCGCGGTGACCGGGCCGCGGACCCTGCACAGAGGGACCGCGCAACCAAGGACCTGAAGGGCACGGAGGCCCGGGGGGATGGATCCGCCAGATCGGGTGCAAGTCGCGGCTCCGGACGCGCGAACCGCCAGGCCGAGAACGCCCGGCACCCCTGTGAAGCCCCCGGTACCCAGCGCTCGTCGCATGGCACCGCGGCACCGGATGGCGCGGCTCTGCCGTGCAGCGATCGAAACCGAGAACCTGGCGTGCAACGGGCGAAGACGAAGGAGACCACATGACAGCATGAAGCAGGAACCGCCATCGAGACACAGGCGCGAGCGCGACGGTCGCTTTCTTCTCTGTGTCTCTGTGGTGAATCGATTCCTACCCGATCTCGAAATGCGCGTCCTTCGGGATGCCGTCGGCGCCGTTGGTGGGCACCAGATCCTGCGGGCAGGATGAAAACACGATCGCGATATCCATGTCCGCCCGGAACGACACATGATCGCCCGGCTTCGAAACCGGCGGTTCGATCACTTGCGTGTAATCCGGCATCGCGCGCGAATTCTCCCACAGATTGAGCGGGCAGGGCGTCAGCGGCAGTTCGATGCCGATCGAGGCGAGCGCGGTCGCCAGATTGTCGGTGCAGTTGTCGTGATAATCCTTGCAGCCGAGGAGTTGATACCGATAGACGTCGCAGGCGGCGAGCGTGGTGTCGTGTACGCCGGGCGACGTATCCTCGAGCATGGTGAGGATCGGGCGGCGCTTGTTGGTGACGAGCGACAGGCCCGGTTTAGGCGCGGCGCGCTGCATCTGTACGCGGCTATGTTCCATCGACATGAACTCGCGCGGATCGTCGGCGTTGAACGCCCAGGTATCGACGACCTGCGTCCCGTGCGTGTTCACGATGCGGATCGTCTGGCCCTTGCGCGCCCAGGCGGCGATGCCTTTGCGGGCGGGAATGAGTTGGAGGCCGCTCATGCCGCATTCTCTACTTCGGCGTTGATCCTACGGCCAGCGTCGCGCTCGACGACGGCCAGTTCATATTGCGACTGCAGGTTCATCCAGAATGAAGGCGAATTACCGAAATATCGGCCAAGGCGCAACGCGGTCTCGGCCGTGATACCGCGTTTGCCGTTCAGGATATCCGTGATGCGGCCCGACGGCACGCGCAGGCTCAGCGCCAACTGATTGGCCGACAATTTCCGGGCCGCGATTTCGCGCTTCAGAATCTTTCCGGGGTGAACGGGGATCATGACTGCCTCAGTGATAATCTAGAATTATGACATCGTGGGCATTGCCGCTGCGAAACCGAAAGCACAGGCGCCACGGTCCGTTTATCGACAGCGCCCAGTAACTATGTAACTTGCCTTTCAGCTTGTGCAATCCGGCACCCCTGAGAGGGCTTAGATCGGCAAGGCCGGAAGCGGCGTTCAGCATGGCAAGCTGTTCCAGCGCAAGATCGGTGTCGAGGCCGCCGAAGGCGCGCGCCTTGCCCGACTCGGCAAAGCGTCGGGTTGCGCCGTTGCCCCACGACACGATCATGGTTAATCATACTACGAGGATCGTAGTACGTCAAACGTTCATTTCAGCAGAAACCCTCGGCCGAGCTCGTCGCGTCGCGGTCGGCCGCGACCGATCACGGCGCGGGAGAGAGAAAGGCGAAGGGTCATTTCAGCAGAAACCCTCGGCCGAGTTCGTCGCCGGCCTCGAGCGTGAAGCGGCTCTCGCCGGTGTAATGCGCGCGCCCGCAAACCTCGACGCGTACCGCATCGATGTCGCCAGCCTTCATACCTCCCGCCTTGATACCGGAGACGAGGCGCGCGGTGAAGACTGAACCGGTTATGCTCGAAAACGCGCGCGTCTCGTCCATGCCCACATCGCCGCGTGCCGCCAGCAGCGCCATGCGTGCCGTGACGCCGCTGCCGGTCGGGCTGCGGTCGACCTCGCGCTCGGCGAAAACGCAGATGTTCTTGGACGGTTGGCCAGCACCATCGCCGCCATCGGTCAGGATCGTGCCGTAGAGAAAGGCGAGGTCCTGGTCGTCGGGATGCGCGAGCGCGACCTGCTTTGCGGTCGCCCTGGTCATCGCATCGGCCGCATCGACCAGATCGCGCACGGGTGCGTCGAGTGTGAGGCCCAGACGTTCCGCCGGCAGGATCGCATAGAATGCGCCGCCATAGCCGATATCGGTCGTGACCGATCCATAACCCGGCACATCGACCTTTATATCGAGTGCGAAGGCGAAAGCCGGCACGCTCTCGAATGCGACCGCGCCGTCGGCGGCGACCCGCGCACGCACCAGCCCGCAGGGGCATTGGATGTTGACGATGGTCTCGGGCGTTGTCCGCGCAACGATGCCGCGATCGACGGCGAAACGGCCGACCGCGATGGTCGCGTGGCCGCACATCGTCGAATAGCCCTCGTTATGCATGAACAGGACCGCCATGTCGGCGCCCGGCAGGTCGGGCTCGACAGGGATCACGCCATACATGTCGTAATGGCCGCGCGGCTCGAAGATCAGAAGCTTGCGCAGATGATCGAAGCGTTCGCGCGCCGTGCGCCGCTTGTCGAGGATGGTTGCGCCCTCGATCCGCGGATAGCCGGCAACGACGATGCGCACCGGCTCGCCGCCGGTATGCATCTCGACCGTCTCGATGACCGTGTCCTCGGTCGCTGCCATCCCGATTCGGCTCCCCATCCCGCCCGCGATCTTGTCAGCCAATCCCGCCATTGACCCGAGATTGCGGACGACTAGGCTAGCGCGCCAGGCCAAGATGGCGAAGAGGCACCAGGAAGGGGCGCGGCGATGAGCACGAATATCCGCATCAACGGCGACCGGCTCTGGGAGAGCCTGATGGAGCTCGCGAAAATCGGCGCGACCGAAAAAGGCGGCGTCTGCCGGCTGGCGCTGACCGACCTCGACAAAGAGGGCCGCGATCTCTTCGTGCGCTGGTGTGTGGAAGCCGGCTGCACGATCCGCATCGACAAGATCGGCAATATCTTCGCGCGCCGCCCCGGCAAGGATAACAGCCTGCCGCCGGTGGTGACCGGCAGCCATCTCGACACCCAGCCGACCGGCGGCAAGTTCGACGGCTGCTATGGCGTGATGGCCGGGCTCGAGGTGATCCGCACGCTCAACGACTATAACTACGAGACCAACGCGCCGATCGAGGTATCGGTCTGGACCAACGAGGAAGGCTCGCGCTTTGCGCCTGCGATGATCGCCTCGGGCGTGTTCGCCGGCGCGTTCGATCTCGAATACGGGCTCGCCTGCAAGGATACCGAGGGCAAGACGCTCGGCGACGAACTGAAGCGCATCGGCTATGCCGGCGACGAAACGCCCGGCGATCATCCGGTCGCGGCGTTCTTCGAGGCGCATATCGAACAGGGTCCGATCCTCGAGGCCGAGGGCAAGACGATCGGCGTGGTGCAGGGCGTGCAGGGCATTAAATGGTTCGAGATCGTGCTGACGGGCCAGGAGGCGCATGCCGGCCCGACGCCGATGAAGCGGCGCAAGGATGCGCTGGTCGGCACCTCGCGCATCGTCACCCACGTCAATCGCATCGGTCTGCAGAACCTGCCCAATGCCTGCTCGACGGTCGGCATGATGCAGGTGCACCCGAACTCGCGGAACGTGATCCCGGGCCGCGTCTTCTTCACGGTCGATTTGCGACATCCCGACGAGGCGGTCCTGAAGGCGATGACCGCGGACCTCGAACGGAGCTGCAAGGAGGTCGCCGACGAAGGCGGGCTCTCGCTCGATTTCAAGGAAATCTGGTATTCGCCGCCGGTGAAGTTCGCGAAGGAATGCGTCGCCGCCGTGCAGCAGGCAACCGAAGAGCTCGGCCTGCCCAATCGCGAAATCGTATCGGGCGCGGGCCACGACGCCGTTTATGTCAGCCGCGTCGCGCCGACCGCGATGGTGTTCGTGCCCTGCGAGGGCGGCATCAGCCACAACGAGATCGAGAATGCGGCGCCGAAGGATCTCGCCGCCGGTTGCGACGTGCTGCTGCGGGCGATGGTCGCGCGCGCGAACCTCTAGGCGCGTCGCGGGCGCATCGGATACGCGCGACTAAACCACCGCGTCGTTGAGCCGCCAGTCGAACCAGTAGCCGTCGATCTCGTTGCGGCCGACCAGGATCGCGCGCAACCGCTCGGCGCCATATTGCGCGAGGTGCGCGAGCACCGATTCCTCACTGCCGCCGAAATCGTCTTCGTAATCGTCGTAGATTTCCGACACGACGAAATCGCCGTCCTGGTCGATTCGGGCACCGCGCGGATCGTTGATGTAAAGCGCGGCCCCCTCGACCAGCAGCAGCGAGCTGTTCTCGGCGGTATAGGCGACCGAGGCGAGATTGGGGCTGCCGATGGCGGCGCGGTTCACGGCATAGTGGATCAGCGGCGTGCGCCATATGGGTCGCAGGATGCGATGGTGCATGTCGTCGAGTGTCACATCGGCACCCTCGATCTCGACCAGCGGATATTCCCACGGCCCGTCGCTGAAGAATCCCGGTGAGATGTCGATGTCGAGAATCGATTCGACCGGATAGTGATCGAGAATCAGATTGACGGTCACCGCGTTGTACAGGTTAACCCAGTAAGCGAACTGCGCCTCGCGCCGGTACTGCCGGATCGGCAGTGCGGCGAGGCTGGCGATATAGCGATGCAGCCGGTCGCGATCGTCGAATGTCACCGCGCGATAGGCGAAGCGGGCGATGCCGTCGGTGCCGATGATGCGATAACGCTGCACCAGGGCATTCCAGGGATCGTGATCGATGCGCGCAGGGTTCGCATCGTCATAGGGCAGCCAGCGTTCCCACAGATCTGCATCGGGGGCCGCGAGCGCTGTGCGCGGAAGAGGTGCGAGCGCCGCAACACTGCATAGGGCGGCCGCGCGCAGCAGGGTCCGGCGGCCAAATTTGGCACCGCTGCCACCGCCTCTTCGCTTGCCCGTCCGCGACATCGATCGGTTCATTCGCCCGTCCGCCCGCCGGTTGCCAAGTCGCTGCGGCTCGGCCCGGTGCCGACGTCAGCAGAGCCATTATAGCGGAAGCGCGGCGGAGTGCTGGCCCGAACCGACGCGATGCAATAGCCTCCGCGACCATGAAAGCAATCGTGCATGGCGGCGAGCCGCCTACGGACCTGCCATCGGCAGGTGGGGAACAGCTCGGGGCGAGGTTCGTCGACCATCCCGATCCGCAACCGGCGGCGGGCGATTGTGTGGTACGGCTCAAGGCAGCATCCCTCAATCATCGCGATCTCTGGACCTGCCGGGGGCGTCGCCCCGAAGCCCCGCCGGTCGTTCTCGGTTCGGATGGCGCGGGCGAGGTGATCGCGGTCGGCAAGGGCGTGCGGCGACCGCGCCTCGGCGATGCCGTCATCATCAATCCGGCCTTGAACTGGTCGCGCGGTGACCGCGCGCCACCCGGCAATTTCGAAATCCTGGGCCATCCGCGCGATGGCACGCTCGCCGAGCTGGTCGCGATCCCTTGCGCCAATCTCGAACCGAAGCCCGCGCATCTCGATTGGGCCGAGGCGGCCGCGCTGGGCCTTTCGGCGACAACCGCCTGGCGGGCGCTGGTCAGTCAGGGCGGTATCGTCCCCGGTGCCGTCGTGGTTATTCCCGGTATCGGCGGCGGCACCGCGCTCGCGGTCCTGCAACTCGCGATCGCACAGGGCGCCCGGGTCTTTGTGACGTCGACCGCGTCGCAGAAGCGGGCCCGTGCGCTGGCGATGGGCGCGGCCGATGCGTTCGACAGCATGACCGATTGGGCATCAGCCATCCTCGATGCGACCGCCGGCGCCGGCGCCGACATCGTGGTCGAAAGCGTCGGCAGGATTACCTGGGAGCGCAGCCTGAAGGTGCTCGCGCGCGGCGGACGGCTGGTCGTGTACGGCTCGACATCGGGCGATCGCGTTGAAACCGATCTCGTGCCTTTGTTCCTCGGGTGGCGTTCCATTCTGGGCACGACACTGGGTCATCGCGGCGAATTTCAGGCGATGCTGCGCTTCGTTGAGCGTCGCGCCATCGCGCCGGTCATCGATCGCCGTTTTCCGCTGTCGGAGGGACCGGCGGCGCTTGCCTATCTTGCAAGCGGCCGGCAGTTCGGCAAGATCGTCCTTACGATGGGCGACTGATCGTGACAACCTCGCCGGCAGGAACGCGTCACACCGTTTGCAGCTGCTGCGCGCGCGGCTGCCACGCGATTGGTTGATCCCGATGGCGTCGATCTTCAAACGCATCGCCCGCGACCGGCTCGGCCTCGCCGGCATCGTCATCGTTGCCTTGTTCGTTGCCGCCGCCCTCGCCGCCCCCTGGCTCGCCCCCTATGATCCGAACGAGCAATTCTTCGAGGGGCTGACCCTCGAGGGATCGCCAAAGCCGCCGAGCCTGGAGTTCCTGCTCGGCACCGATCTGCTCGGTCGCGATCTGCTCTCGCGGTTGCTCTATGGCGCGCGCACCTCGCTGGTGATCGGTGTCGTCGCCAATGGTGCCGCCGTCATCATCGGCACCCTGCTCGGTCTGATCGCCGGCTATGCCGGCGGCTGGCTCGGCAGCGCGATGATGCGCTTTACCGATCTGATGATGGCGTTTCCAGCACTGCTGCTGGCGATCGCGCTCGCTGCGATCTTCGCGCCCTCTTTGTGGATCGTCGCAATGGTGATCGCGCTCGTGAATTGGGTGCAGATCGCGCGCGTCATCTATACCGAAACCCGGACACTCACCACGCGCGAGTATATCGAGGCGTCGCGGGCGCTGGGTGCCGGACACGCGCGCATCGTCTTCGTGCATCTCCTGCCGCATCTGGTGCCGACAATCCTCGTCTGGGCGACGCTCGGCATCGCGACGACGGTACTGCTCGAGGCGACCTTGTCGTTTCTCGGAATCGGCGTGCGCCCGCCGACACCGTCCTGGGGTGGCATCATTTTCGAAAGCCAGTCCTATTTTCTGTCGGCGCCGTGGCTTGTGTTCTTTCCCGGCATTGCGATCATGCTCGCCGCGCTCGCCTTCAATCTGATGGGCGACGCGCTGCGCGACGTGCTCGATCCGACGCAGCGGGGCCGATAATGGGCCGCTATCTGATCCGCCGCCTTGCGGCAGCTCTCCTCATACTGCTCGGCGTGACGGCGATCACCTTCACGCTCAGCTTCCTCATTCCGGCCGATCCGGTGCGCATGATCGCGGGGCGAAGTGCGACGCCCGAGACCATCGAATCGATCCGACATCAGCTCGGCCTCGATCGGCCAGTCTACGAACAATATGCGAGCTACGTTCTGCGTCTCGCGCAAGGCGATCTCGGTCGCTCCTATGTCCAGAAGACCGAAGTCGGCACGCTGATCTGGTCGCGTCTGCCGGCGACGTTGCTGCTGATGGCCGGTGCGATCTTCTTCGAACTGGCGATTGGCATTCCGGCCGGCATTTACGCCGCAACAAAACGCGGACGACGCTCGGATCGCGGCATCATGATCTTGTCCTTCGCCGGCGTCTCGGCGCCGCAATTCGTGGTCGGTCTCCTGCTGCTCTACATATTCGCTTACCGGTTCGGCTGGTTCCCGATGTCGGGTTACGGCACGCTCGGCCATCTGATCCTGCCCGCGCTCACGCTGGGCATCGCCGGCGGCGGCTGGTACTCGCGCATGATGCGCTCCTCGATGATCGAGGTGCTGCGACAGGATTATGTGCGCACCGCCCGCGCGAAGGGGCTGGCCGAACGCTCGGTCGTGCTGGTGCATGCGCTGCGCAATGCGATCCTGCCGATTACCGCCATGATCGGGCTCGATATCGGGCTCTTTATGAGCGGTGCGGTGGTGGTGGAATCGGTGTTCGGCTGGCCCGGCATCGGCCAGCTTGCCTGGCAGGCGATCCAGCGTCTGGATATTCCCATAATCATGGGGGTGACCCTGGTGGCCGCCGCCGCCATCGTTGTCGGCAACCTGCTGGCGGATTTGATCGCGCCCCTCGTTGACCCGCGCGTCCGGCTCCGATGAAATGCGCCATCCCCATCCGGGGAGGGAGGACAAGGACATGCGTAAACTTCTGATTGCGGCGACCGCGGCCCTGCTGCTGGCGGCGCCGGGGCTGGCCTTCGCCCAGGCGAAGCAGGGCGGCGAGATCGTCATCACCTACAAGGACGACGTGTCCACGCTCGATCCGGCGATCGGTTACGACTGGCAGAACTGGTCGATGATCAAGAGCCTGTTCAGCGGACTGATGGACTATGCCCCGGGCACGACCGAACTGGTGCCCGATCTGGCCGAGAGCTATCAGATCTCCGAAGACGGTCTCACCTACACGTTCAACCTGCGCGACGGCGTCAAGTTTCATAACGGTCGCGCGCTGACATCGGGCGACATCAAATATTCGATCGCACGCACGGTGAATCCGGAAACGCAGAGTCCCGGTCAGGGCTTCTTCGCCTCGATCGCCGGGTTCGATGCGATGGCATCGGGCGAGGCGGCGGAGCTTTCCGGCATCGCCACGCCCGACGACGATACGGTCGTGTTCACGCTCTCGGCGCCGAATGCGACCTTCCTGCACATTCTCGCGATCAACTTCTCCTTCGCCGTGCCGAAGGAGGCGGTCGACGAGCACGGCGCCGATTTCGCGACCCATCCGGTCGGCACCGGCGCCTTCAAGCTCGCCGAATGGACCCTGGGTCAGCGCCTCGTGTTCGAGCGCAATCCCGACTATCACCATGCGGGCCTGCCTTATCTCGACAAGATCACGTTCGAGGTCGGTCAGGAGCCGACAGTCGCTCTGCTGCGGCTGCAGCGCGGCGAAGTCGACGTGCTCGGCGACGGCATTCCGCCGGCGCAGTTCGAGGAAGTGATGAACGATCCGGCGAACGAAGGCCTGATTGTCGAAGGTGGCCAGCTTCACACCGGCTATGTCACGATGAACGGCAATGTCGCGCCGTTCGACAACGTGCTGGTGCGTCGCGCCGTCAACATGGCGATCAACAAGGATCGCGTGGTCCGCATCATCAACAACCGCGCGGTCCCGGCGAACCAGCCGCTGCCGCCTTTGATGCCGGGCTATGACGATGCCTATGAGGGCTATGCGTTCGATCCGGAAGGGGCGAAGGCGTTGCTTGCCGAAGCCGGCTTCCCCGACGGGTTCGACACCCAGCTCTTCGTCATGAACACCGATCCGAACCCGCGTATCGCGCAGGCGATCCAGCAGGATCTGGCTGCCGTCGGCATTCGTGCCGAATTGCAGTCGCTGGCGCAGTCGACGGTGATCGCCGCCGGCGGCGAACCGGACCAGGCACCGATGATCTGGTCGGGCGGCATGGCCTGGATCGCCGACTTCCCGGATCCGTCCAATTTCTATGGACCGATTCTGGGCTGCGGCGGTGCGGTGCAGGGCGGCTGGAACTGGGCCTGGTACTGCAACGAGGAAATCGACGCCAGGGCGGCCGAGGCCGATGCGATGGTCGGCGATACGGTCGCTGCGGCACGGCTCGATCTGTGGCGCTCGATCTTCATCGCCATCATGCACGATGCGCCCTGGGCGCCGGTCTTCAACGAACAGCGTTTCACCATGCATTCGCCCCGGATCGGCGGCGAAGATGCGCTGTTCGTCGATCCGGTCCACATCCCCGTGAACTACAACCACGTCTACGCAACCGAACTGCAGTAGACGCGCGGCGGATTTGTCGATGGAATGCGCCCCGCGACCGGCCCGGGAATGACGGCGGCCGGTTGCGGGGACGTTCTTCCATGTCACGAAGGAGGCCGCCATGGCCCACGAATGCAGCCACACCATCCATAAATCGATCCACCATTTCGGCTGGGACAACGCGCTGCCGCCGCGGCTTATCGTGGCGCAGGGCGATACGGTGCAGTTCGACGCGGTCGACGCGTCCTGCAACCAGCTCGGCCCGAGCTCGACCGTCGCCGATGTCGCCAAGCTCGATTTCGGCAAAATCAATCCGGTGACCGGCCCGATCTCGATCGACGGCGCCGAACCCGGCGACGCGGTCAAGGTTACGATCCTCGGCTTTCAGCCTTCCGGTCATGGCTGGACCGCGAACATTCCGGGGTTCGGTCTGCTCGCCGACCAGTTCAAGGAACCGGCGCTGCATCTCTGGAAATACGACACCAGCGGCAAGCAGCCCGCCGCCTACGGGCCGGGCGGCAGGGTGCCGATCAAACCGATGTGCGGCACGATCGGTCTCGCACCCGGGGCGTCCGGCCATCACTCCATCGTTCCGCCGCGCAAGGTCGGCGGCAACATGGATATCCGCGACATCAGCGAAGGCGTTGAACTCTGGCTGCCGGTCGAAGTGTCGGGCGGGCTCTTTTCCTGCGGCGACATGCATGCAGCTCAGGGCGATGGCGAGATCTGCGGCACGGCGATCGAAACCGCGATGTCGATCGCGCTCAAGTTCGACGTGCAGAAAGGTGCCAATCTGTCGGCGCCGCGTTTCCGCACACCGGGCCCGGTCACGCGCCATGCCGATGCCAAGGGCTACGATGTGACGACGGGGATCAGTCCCGATCTGATGGAAGGCGCACGCGCCGCCGTCTCCGGCATGATCGATCTCTTGACGAAAACGCACAAGATGTCGGCGGTCGAGGCCTACATCCTCTGCAGCGTTGCGGGCGATCTGCGCATCAGCGAGATCGTCGATCAGCCGAACTGGATCGTCTCCTTCTACTTCCCGCGCACCGTCTTCGAATGAGCGTTGCGCCGGCCGCCAGGATCGAGCCCGCGCGGCCGCTCCTGGCGGTCGAGGCGCTCGATGTCGGCTTCCGCACCGAAGCCGGCCTGGTGCGGGTACTCGACGGCGTTGGTTTCTCAGTGGGTGCTGGCGAGACGGTCGGCCTGGTCGGCGAATCCGGCTGCGGCAAAAGCGTTTCCGCCATGTCGATCATGCGCCTCATTCCGACGCCGCCGGCGGTGATCGAAGGCGGCCGCATTCTGTTCGACGGACGCGATCTCCTGACCCTCAACGAACGCGACATGCGCGCGGTGCGCGGCGATCGCATCGGCATGATCTTCCAGGAGCCGATGACGAGCCTCAATCCGACCTTCACGATCGGATTCCAGATCGCCGAAGTGTTGCGGCTGCATCGGGGCCATGATCGTGCGCAGGCCGAACAGGAGATTATCGAAATGCTGCGTGCGGTCGGCGTCGGTGCGCCCGAGCGGCGGCTTCGGCAATATCCCCATCAGCTTTCCGGCGGCCTGCGCCAGCGCATGATGATCGCGATGGCGCTGGTCTGCCGGCCGGCTTTACTGATCGCCGACGAACCGACCACCGCACTCGACGTGACGATCCAGGCGCAAATTCTCGATCTGCTGCGCCGGCTCCAGGAACAGATGGGTATGGCGGTGCTGCTCATCACGCACGATCTCGGTGTCGTTGCGGAAATGTGCGATCGCGTGGTCGTCATGTACGCGGGCCATGTCGTCGAACGCTGTTCGGCGCGCGATCTGTTTCGAAGCCCCCGCCATCCCTATAGCTCCGGTTTGTTGCAGGCGACGCCGCGGCGCGCCCCGCGCGGCAGCCGGTTGCCGACGATACCCGGTGTCGTGCCGCCGCCGGGCCAGCGCGGCACGGGTTGCCCCTTCGCCGATCGCTGCTCGCGCGTGCTCGATCGCTGCCGCATCGAGATGCCGCCTTTGGCGCCGCTTGAGGCGGGGCACGAGGCGGCCTGCTGGAATCCCGTGCCGGCGGTGGCCGCATCGTGAATGCAGCGCCGATCCTCGAAGCGCAGAATCTCGTCAAACGCTTTCCAAGCCGCGACGGGCACGGCGCCATTCAGGCGCTCTCCGGTGTGTCGCTCGCCTTGCAGCCCGGCGAGACGCTCGGCATCGTCGGCGAATCCGGCTGCGGCAAATCGACCCTCGCCCGGGTGCTGTTGCGCCTGCTCGAACCCGATTCGGGCACGATCCGTTTCGAAGGCGCGGATTTTCGCGCGCTCGGCGTCGCCGATTTGCGGCGCGCCCGCCGCGACATGCAGCTCGTGTTCCAGGATCCCTATGCCTCGCTCGATCCGCGATTGCGCATCGGCAGCATTGTTGCCGAACCGCTGGTGATCCACGGAATCGGCGATCGCACGTCGCGCCGCCGCCGGGTCGGCGAGCTGCTCGAACTGGTCGGACTCGATCCCGATGCGGCCATGCTCTATCCGCACGAGTTTTCGGGCGGGCAGCGCCAGCGCATCGTAATCGCGCGCGCGATCGCGCTCGAACCGAAACTGGTGATCGCCGACGAACCGGTCTCGGCGCTCGACGTGTCGATCCAGTCGCAGATTCTCAACCTGCTCTCGGATCTGAAGCACCGGCTCGGGCTTTCCTACATCTTCATCTCGCACGATCTTGGCGTCGTGCACCACATGAGCGACCGCGTCGCGGTCATGTATCTCGGCCACGTTGTCGAGATGGCGCCGGCCGAGCGCTTGTTCGAAGACCCGCGCCACCCTTATACCCAGGCGTTGATCTCGGCGATCCCCGAGCCCGATCCCGCCCGCGCGCGGAAGCGCATCGTTCTGAGCGGTGACCTGCCAAGCCCCGAGGCACCGCCGCCCGGCTGTCCGTTCCACCCGCGTTGTCCGCAGGCGATGCCAGTCTGCCGGGAAACATTTCCGGCTGTGACCGAAGAAGCAACCGCGTCAGGCCCGCGTCGCGTCTGGTGCCATCTTTATCCGGCGACGTGAGACTGCTGCTGTCGTTCGCGACGCAGTACGGCATTCGAACCCGTCGCATTTTCCTCGCCATCGTCATGCCCGGGCTTGACCCGGGCATCCACGGCACGACCGGGTTCCGTCAACGAGTAGACGCTCGAACGAAGTGCCATCGCTCGCGCACGGAGGCTCGGCACGGTGGATTGCCGGGTCAAGCCCGGCAATGACGATGTTGGTTTGGGCGCGGTATTATTGGAACGCGGCGCGGCGAGCCACGAATGCCGCGCGCCCACCGCTTAGTGCACGTCCATATATTCGTTGCGTTCCCAGTCGGTCACATGCGCATGGAAGCGCGCGAGCTCGTAGCGCTTCAGGACCGTGAACACATGCACGAGATCCTTGCCCAGCATCGCCTGCATCTCCTTGTCGGCGGCGAGTGCGTCGAGCGCCGCCTCGAGCGACTGCGGGAACAAGGGCAGGCTCATATCCTCCTCGGCCGGCCCTTTGACCGCAGCCTGCAGTTTGCGCTTTTTCTTGATGCCGATAAGCCCGGCGGCAAGGGTCGCCGCCGCGCTGAGATAGGGATTCGACACGGCGGAGGCTGCGCGCATTTCGATATGCGTCGCCTCGTCCTTGGTTGCCTTAACGCGCACCATCGCGGTGCGATCCTCGATGCCCCATGAGATTCGGCTCGGCGCAAATGTATGTGGCTTAAGGCGGTGATAACAGTTCGGCGTCGGGCTGATGAGCGGCATCATCGCGGCGCCATGATCGACGATCCCCTGCACGAACGAGCGGCAGGTCGCCGACAAACCGTCTTTGTCCTTCGGGTCGAGAAACGCGTTCTTGCCGCCGCGCTTGTTCACCAGGCTGATATGGTAATGGCAGCCTGAGCCCGCGCGATCGACCCAGGGTTTCGACATGAAGGTCGCGTGATAGCCCATGCGGTGCGAGAGTTCCTTGACCGCATTCTTGAAGGTAAAAGCCTTGTCGGCGCCGGCGAGATTCTTGCCTGGCCCGTAATTGATCTCGTACTGCGAGCCGGCATATTCGACATTATGCGTGATGATATCGATGCCGAGCGCTTCGAGCTGGTCGACCAGCTCGCTGATCTCCGGCACATATTCGTTGCGCACATTGTTGAAGATGTGCACGCCGTCGAACAGAGGCTGCATTTCCTTGGTGAGGAAATAGAACTCGAACTCGTGCCCCATGACGACGTCGTAGCCGAGCTTGTTCGCCTCCTCGATCAGCCGGCGCAGCACGCGGCGCGGCGAGGATTCGAGCGGCACGCCGTTCATCGATATGTCGCACACGACCTTCGCGGTCCCGTCCATCCATGGAATCGGGATCAGCGTGTCGAAATCCGGGAACAGCATCGAATCCTGGTAATTCACTTCCTCGTTGAGGCCGGTGCCGGGCACCACCGACGACGCGGTATCGAGTGCGAGGATCCCGCCATACATGTTGAGGCCCTTGCGCGCATAGCTGGCAACCTTGTCGGTCGGGATCAGCTTGTAGCGCGAGACACCGTGCATGTCGGGCAGTTCGAACCGGACATGGCGGATGCCGTCCTTGCGCAACCGGCTGACGATGCTGTCGATGCGGTCGGCCATGATACCCCCCTGTTGAGACGATTGCGCCGGTGCGATTGCCGCGTCCTTCACGATTGCTCGCGAGAATAGCGAAGCCCGGTGACGGCAGGCAAGGCAGGGCGGCCTCGCGGCGCTTGACCCGTGCGCAAATTTCCATTCGGATAGCCGCCGCCACGCATCCGGGGTGTCGTCCATGATGAAGATCGATCCCGCGCGCACCGATCTGGCGCGCGAATATAAGGAACATCCGTTCGGCCCGCATTCAACCGATCTGCGCCGCCTCCTTGTGATCTTTCGCGACGGATCGGCGCGCGAGAAGTTGATGGTCGCGACCTACGGCGACGGCTACTGCCTCGCCCAGGTCGGACCAAAGCGCGGCGATCCGATTGACTATCACAGCGACCGGGTTTTTGCGCATCTCGGCGATGCGTTCTGGGCCGTGTTCCAGGCCCGCTGGGAACAGGCGACGGGCAGCAAGCCCGCCGTCGACTGACGCCTCACGCATTCGGGAACGCGCACATGTACCGTATTCTGGGTTATGCCGATCGCTGGTCGGTTCAACCGGGCGAGACCATCGCCTTCAAGATATCGAGCGAACTCACCGGCAAATACCAGGCGCGGCTGCTGCGCGTGCGCAACGGCGACAGCAACCCGAAGGGCCCCGGCACCCGGACGATGCCGGTCGCGGCATCGTTCGAGGGCGAGTATCCGGCGCGCTTTCAGGATACGCATTGCGGCTCCTATGTGCGGATCGACGATGCGGCATCGTTCCAGTTCGAATCGTTCACGCTGCAGGCTTACGTGATGCCGACCATGATCGGCGACCGGTCGCAGGCGATCATGGGCAACTGGGACGACGACCAAGGCGCGGGCTACGGATTGATCCTCGACGATCGCGGCGCGGTGGCGCTGCTGCTGGGCGACGGTGCCGGGGGTCGCGTGCAGATTTCGACCGGCGTGCCGGTGCTGAAGCATAACTGGACGTTCGTCACCGCGCGTTTCGACGCGGCGACCGGCACAGCGACCGTCTCGCAACAGCCGCTGGCCTTGTTCGCGGGCGGCCTGGGCGCCGGCAGCGTCGAGGAAATCGTATCGATCCGGCCTGCCGGCGGCGGCGATTTCCTGCTCGCGGCCTGGAACGGCGCGGGCAAAGCAGCAGCCGGCCATTACGACGGCTGCATCGACAGCCCGCGCGTCGCATCGCGCGCGCTCGAGGAATCCGAATGCGAGACGCTGCACGATCGCGTGCCCGCGTCGCTGGCGCAGGACATTGTGGCTGCCTGGGATTTCTCGCGCGACATCCCGACGGCAAAAGTCAGCGACATCTCGGTCCATCGCCGTCACGGGCGCGTCGTCAACCTGCCGACCCGCGCGCAAAAAGGCTGGCGCTGGAACGGCACCGAGTATGACTGGAAGAAGCAGCCGTCGCATTACAGCGCGATCCATTTCCATCGTCACGATCTCTACGACTGCGGCTGGGAAACCGATTTCGACTATGTCGTGCCCGACGATCTGAAAAGCGGCGTCTATGCAGTCGAACTCACGCAAGGCGACGAGCGCGACACGATCGTCTTCTTCGTTCGCCCGAAGCGCGGCACGCGGCAATCGGATCTTGCCTATCTGATTCCGACCGCGAGCTATCTGGCATACAGCAATCACCACATGATCACCGACTGGGCTTTCGGCGAGAATGTGTCGACCGGCTTTCTCGTCCTTGGCGCGCAGGAGCAGTTTCTCGAGACGCACTGGCAGTACGGCCAGTCGAACTATGACAGTCACGAAGACGGCAGCCCGGTCTATTTCGTGTCGCGCCTGCGGCCGATCGTGCATATGCGGCTCGATTCGGACATCTGGGAGTTCAACGCCGATCTGCACATCACCGACTGGTTCGAAGAAAAAGAGATCGCGTACGACATTTTTACCGACGAAGATGTGCATGAAGAAGGCGTCGGCTTGCTGGCCGACTATCGCTGCGTCGTGACCGGGACGCATCCCGAGTACTACACGCGCGAGATGCTCGATGCGGTCGAAGGATATAAGGCGCGTGGTGGCCGGTTTCTCTATGCCGGTGCCAACGGCTTCTACTGGCGCGTCGCGTTCTCCGATGCGTTTCCGGGTGCGATGGAGATGCGCCGCGCCGAAGACGGCATGCGCGGCTGCTATTCCGAAGGCGGCGACTATTACATGCAATTCACCGGCGAACTGGGCGGTCTGTGGCGTCGCATGGGCCACGCCCCGCAAAAGGTCGCCGGCACGGGCTTCACCGCGCAGGGTTTCGATCGGGCCGAGCCCTATCGTCGTACCGACGAGAGCGAAGATCCGCGGGCCGCGTTCATCTTCGAGGGGATCGCGCGCGATGAGACGATCGGCAATTTCGGGCTGGTCGGCGGTGGGGCCGCCGGCTGGGAGATCGACCGCGTCGATTTCGCGCTCGGCACGCCGCCGCACACGATGGTCGTCGCCGTCGCCGATACGTTTTCGCACGCCTATCACTGGGTCAAGGAAGAGTTCAACCACTCCCAGTCCGCCATCAACGGCGAAACCCAGAAGCTGGTGCGCTGCGACATGGTGTTCTTCGAATGCCCGAACGGCGGCGCCGTGTTCTCGACCAGCTCGATTTCCTGGGGCGGCTCGCTGTCGCACAACAACTACAACAACAATGTCAGCCGGATCATGGAGAACGTCGTCCGGCGTTTCCTCGATCCGGCACCCTTTCCGCCACCCGGCGGTTGATCGGATACTGGTCCGCCCCGTCGCATCGCGCCAGAACAGTTACGAATCGCGCGAGTACCCAAGGAACCGCCATTCATGCGCCTGCAAGGTCGATCGATTGTCGTCACCGGCGCCGGGCGTAATCTCGGCCGCGCCAGCGTCGAGCTGTTCGCGCGCGAGGGCGCCGCGGTCGTCGTGACCGATATCAATCTGGCCGATGCCGAGAAGGTCGCGGCCGGGATCGTCAAGGAAGGCGGTCGCGCGATCGCGATCCGCAGCGACGTCACCCAAGAAGCCGATTGCCATGCGATGGTCGCGGCGGCGGAAAAGGAATTCGGCGCGCTCGACGGCATCTTCAACAATGCTGGCATCGCGATGCCCGACGATGCGGGCCCGGTCGACACGCCGCTCGCAAGCTGGGAGAGAACGCTCGCGGTCAACCTGACGGGCGTGTTCCTCGGCTGCCGCGCCGCGATCCCCGCGATGCTGCGTGGCGGCCGCGGCGCGATCGTGAACATGGGTTCGATGACGGCGTTTCTCGGTTCGGCGACGCCGCAGGTTGCCTATGCGACGGCGAAAGGCGGGGTCGTCGCGATGACGCAGGAAATCGCGATGGTCTATGCGCGGCAGAATATCCGTGCGAACGCGCTCTGCCCCGGGCCGGTGCGGACCGAACTCATCGAGCATCTGGTCGCGGACAAGGCGGCGCTCGAACGTCGCCGCGTGCACATGCCGCTCGGCCGCTTCGGCGAACCGCACGAGGTCGCCGCCGCCGCCTTGTTCCTGATGAGCGACGAATCGAGCTACATGACCGGGCAGAGCCTGATGGTCGATGGCGGCATCACGCGCGCCTATACGACGCCGCTCGACGAATAGGTCCGCGGACAAGCAGTTCCGGCGGGCAGGTCAGGGCGCCGCCTCGTCCGGGTGCGGCTGCTTCAGACCCGCCGCCGCGTTGAAGGCAACGGCGCCGATCACGCAGATGCCGCCGATCATCGTCAGCATCGTCGGCACCTCGTTGGCGCCAAGCCAGGCCCAGAGAATCGCCAGCACCGGTTCGGTCAATCCGAGCAGACCGATCTGTGCCACCGGAACATAACGCGTGCCGAGTGCGAGCAGGACGAATCCGCCGGCGTTCTGCACGATACCGAGGATGAGCGCGATGTTGAAATCATGCGGCGTCAGCGCGAACGAATCGACCTGCGTTGCCGAGATCGCCGCCGCGATCAGTCCGGCGAGGAACGCGGCCGGCAGCATGTCGGTGGCGCGACCGCCGCGCAGCAGCACGATCATCAGAGAGAACGTAAAGATCGCGAGGAAGGCAAACAGGATCCCGGCGAGCGAACCGCCGCCGATGCCCTCGACCACCGTGACGACCAGCCCCGCGACGGCAACCGCAATCGCAAACCAGGTGCGCGGCCCGACCCGTTCTTTGAGGATCGCCCAGCCCATCAGCGCGACGCAGACCGGCCCCGCTGCCATCACGACCATCGCGGTTGCCACCGTCGTGAGGGTGAGCGCCAACAGATAGCCGACGAACGACGTGCCCATCACGGCGGCGATCAGGATTCCCATCCAGCCGACCTCTCGGAAGGCCTGCGGGAGTTTCGTCCGGTAACGCAGCACGAGCCAGATCAGCAGCGTCGCCGAGAAGATGATAGAACGGTAGAACAGCAACTGCCAGCCGTCGGCCTGCTCGACGAAGCGCAGCGTCACGCCGGCTATCGAAAGACAGACCGCGCCGCCGACCACCATCAGGATGCCGATGAGATAGCGGCGCCGCGCGATGCGTATTGACGATTGCGCCGCCTCGCTTGCTGCCGTCACGTCGCTCATCGGTTGCGTCCCTCGCCGGATCTCGAATGGATAGCTGTTCCGGCGTGGCAGCGATCCCGCCCGCGCCGCGACCGCCGCCGGCCAACAAGCGGGTCGCCGAATTCGCCTCTAACTACAGGGAAGGCATAAGGAATTCACGCGTACGAAGCGACGCATCATGCCGGCGCGCGCGGCCCTGTGTCGAGGCCGAAAAGTGATATACTCTAGCTTGCCCCAAAAACGGCGGGACCGATGAACAAGCTCGTTCGAGACTTTGTTGCGGATCTAGAGGCGGTCTCGCACTTCGACGCGGCCTTCGATTCGCTGGCCAGCGCCATCGCCAGTTTCGGCTTCCAGACCGTCGATTACGGATTCGTCCGCAATCCGGTCGGGCCGAACGGGAAACTGCGCCCGATCAAACTCCATTTGCGCAATTTCCCGGTTCAGTTCGAGCATGTCTGGGGTCAGTTCGCTGTCAGCGACCCGATGTATCTCGCCGGGTTGCGTCGATCGGTGCCCATTGACGTGACAACGATCCGCGAATGGGTCTGCACCGACTCGCGTCGCCAGCGCGCCTGGTCCTATCTCGATCGCGCCTGCCTGACGCAATCGGTCCTGATACCGATGCATCTCCCCGGCGGCGGCTATGCGACCGTCGCCGCCTATTGGCGCGAGCGACTTCCCGACGATCAGTGGCAGAGCGTCTTCGAACGCGCACACGATCCCATCTTTCTGATGGCACATCATTTCCACGACACGCTCTCCCGTCTGTCGCTGCTGCCCGGCGAAAGCGGCGATGTCGTGCGGCTGACGGCGCGCGAGCGCGAATGTCTAGATCTCATTGCGCAGGGCAAGACGACAGACGAAGCGGCAGCCTTGCTCGGCCGTTCGTCGGTCACGGTTCGCTTCCATCTCGGTAACGCCTTCAGGAAGCTCGGCGCCACCAACCGCGTCGGCGCGATCGCCGAAGCGCTGAAGCTCGGATTCATCTCGCTCCACTGATCGTCCGCCGCGCCGTCTTGCAGCAAAAGCCCGGCTTTCGGCGATACCTAGCGAAAGCGCTAGGTTGTTGGCCGGCTACGGCCGAGCGTACCTTTTGCGCAAGGGTGGCTTTGAGGCGCATCCCGTTCCTAACAAAAAGAAAATCCGGTTCCGGATTCAGCATAACTGGGAGGACAAGATGAAGAATTTCTCACGGATCAGCCGACGCGGCCTGATGCGTTCGACCGCGGCGGCCGCGGCATCGCTGCCGCTGATCTCGCGGCTTGCTGCAGCGGAAGACGAACTGGTCTGCGGCGGCATCTATGTCGGCGCGAAGGACGACTATGGCTACAACCAGGGCCAGGCCGTCGCGGTTGCGAAGGTCGCTGAGATTCCGAACGTGCGGGTCATCGAGGAAGCGATGGTGCCCGAAACAGTCGAAGTACAGAAGACCATGCAGAGCATGATCGAGCTCGACGGCGCGAAGGTGATCTTCGCGACGTCCTACGGCTATTACGATCCGCATGTGCTCGAAATGGCCGCCAAATACCCCGACGTACATTTCTTCCATTGCGGCGGCTGGTGGGAAGAAGGCCAGCCGACGAACATCACCGCCTACTGGGCCAATGTCGATCACGGCCAGTACATCAACGGCATCCTCGCCGGTCATCAGACCCAGACCGGCAAGCTCGGTTTCGTACCGGCTGTGCCGATTCCGGTCCTGCTGCGCGCGATCAACAGCTTCACCCTCGGTGCGCAGAGCGTGAACCCCGACATCACCACCCAGATCATCTGGACTGGCGACTGGAACGTGCCGGTCAAGGAAGCCGAGGCCGTCAACAGCCTCGCCGACCAGGGCTGCGATGTCGTCTCCTGCGATCTCGACAGTCCCAAGGTCGTCGTCGAAACGGCGGAGCGGCGCGGCATCTATAGCTGCGGCGTCTATGCCGACCAGTCCGCGCTCGCGCCGAACGGGTTCCTCGCCAGCGCGATTGGCGACTGGAGCGTACTGTTCATCGAATCGATCGAAACGATGCGAGCCGGCGGAACGCTGCCCAATTCGGTGCTCGGTGGCTTTGCCAACGGCATGGTCAAGATGAGCGAATACGGTCCCGCCGTCAGCGCCGAAGCGCGTGCCGCTGCGGATGCCGCAAAGGCCGGCATCCTCGACGGCTCGCTGGAAATCTACACCGGCGAGATCAAGGACAATAACGGCAACCTGGTTGTGCCGGCCGGCACGACATACAGCTACGACGATCCGTTCCTCGAACAGATCGACTGGCTGGCCGAAGGGGTTATCGGATCGCCGACGATCTGAGCAATCCCGATCGTCTGATACGCTGTGGCGGCAACGCCCGATCGGCCGAAAGGCGGGTCGGGCGTCCGTCGCGATCCTCCGGCTGCGAGCGGAATTCATTATGATTCGAGCGATCGCGATTCCGCTCTTTGCAATAGTTCTGGCGATGGCTTTGTTCGGCCTGTTCGTGGCCGCCGTCGGCGCCGATCCGATCGGTGTCTACGCCTCGATCTATCGTGCCGCCTTCGGCAGCGTGTTCTCCTGGGAAAATACACTGGTCCGTGCCGCACCGTTGATGCTGATCGCGCTCTGCACCGCGATCCCGGCGCAGATGGGTCTGCTCGTCATAGGCAATGAAGGGGCCATCATGCTCGGCGGTCTCGCGGCTGCGACAGCGGGGCTTCTGCTGTCGGGCTTCGCCGCACCGATAGGCATGCTCGGGATGGCGATCGCAGGCATTGTCGCCGGCGGCCTGTTCATCGCGGCAGTCGGCGCGCTGCGGCACTGGCGCGGCGTCAACGAAACGATCAGCAGCCTCTTGATGGCGTTTCTCGCTTTCGCCGTGTTCGATCATCTGGTGCAGGGTCCGCTGCGCGATCCCAGCACTTTCAATTATCCGGGCACCTATCCGATCGACGATGCGTTCCGCATCGGCATGATCCCCGGCCTCGAAGTACATTGGGGCCTCGTGATCGGCATCATCGCCTGCGTGCTTGCCTGGCTGCTGATCCGCTACAGCACGTTTGGTTTCGCGCTCCGGATCTGCGGCAATAATCTGCGCGTCGGCCAGATGGCCGGTCTGCCGATCGGCCGGCTGGTGCTCATTTCCTGCGGCCTCGGCGGCGGTGCGGCCGGTCTCGCCGGTACGATCGAGGTCGCGGCCGTGCTCGATCGCGCCAGCAGCGCACTGCATGTCGGCTATGGCTGGAGCGGAATCCTGGTGTCGTTCATCGCGCGGCATAATCCGATCGCAATCATTCCCGCTGCGATCGCACTCGGCGGCATCCGTGCCAGCGGCGGCCTATTGCAGCGTTCGCACGATCTGCCCGATGCAACCGTCCTGGTGTTCGAAGGCATCGTCTTTCTCGTCGTCCTGTGGAGCGAAACCTTGTATGGCCGCGGACCGATCTTCCGCCTGAGGTCCCGTCATGGAAACAACTGAAGCGCTCGGCTGGATCGGCGTGCCGCTGGCGGTGCTGAGCGGTGCTATCAGGGTCGGCACGCCCTTCCTCTATGTCAGTCTCGGCGAATGCATCACCGAGAAAGGCGGCCGCATCAATGTCGGCCAGGAGGGCATCCTGGTGATGGGCGCGATGGTTGGATTCGCGGTTTCCTATCTCAGCGGATCGCCCTGGCTCGGTGTGCTCGCAGCCGCCGGCGCCGGCAGTCTGCTCGGCATGATGCATGCGCTCTTCTGCTCGGCGCGCCGCGTCAACGATATCGCGATCGGCATCGCGCTCATGCTGTTCGGCAGCGGGCTCGCCTTCTTCTTTGGCAAGCCGTTCCTCAATCCGAGTGCACCGCAACTGCCGGCGATTCCCTTTGGCTGGTGGAGCGACAGCCCGCAGATTCGCTCCGCGCTCGAGATCAATCTGCTGTTCATCATCGGGCTTGGTCTCGTGCCGCTGATCTCCTGGGGCTTCCGCTACACGCGGTGGGGCCTGATGCTGCGCACCGTCGGCGACAGCCGCGATGCCGCGCTCTCGCTCGGCATTCCGATCGAACGGGTGCGGCTGGTCGCGACCATGCTGGGCGGCGCGTTGAGCGGCATCGGCGGCGCCTTCCTCTCGCTCTATTACCCGGGCAGTTGGAACGAAGGCCTGTCCAGTCTTCAGGGGCTGATGGCGGTCGTGCTGGTGATCTTTGCGCGCTGGGATCCCGTCCGCTGTCTGTGGGCCGCCTTGTTGTTCGGCGGGGCGGGCGCGCTCGCACCAGCCCTTCAATCGGTCGGGGTCAGTAGCGGTTATCAGCTCATCGCGGCGGCACCCTATGTGCTGACGCTCGCCATCATGATCATGACCTCTTCGCCGCGGCGCGGGCTTGTCGGCGCGCCGGGCGAACTGGTCCTCAATCGCTAGCCAGGGAAGACCAACATGGAACGCTATGTCGACGCGCAATCGTACCCTTTTCCCTATAACGGCGATCTGCGGCCCGAGAACACCGCCTTTCTCGTGATCGACATGCAGGTCGATTTCTGCGGCTATGATGGGTGGTGCGACATTCTCGGCGTCGACATGGATTTCATGCGCTCACCCATCAAGGGCGCGGTCAAGGTGCTGGAAGCGGCCCGCCGGAAGAATTACCCGGTCATCTACACGCGCGAGGGTCACCGGCCCGATGGCTCTGATCTGACCGAGGTGAAGCGCTTTCGCAGCCGGCGGATGGGGCCTGGCATCGGCGATGACGGCAAGCTCGGCCGCAATCTGGTGCGCGGCGAGCCGGGCTGGGAAATCATCCCGGAACTCACGCCGCATGCGGGCGATCCGATCGTCGACAAGGCCGGCAGCGGCGCGTTCTACGGAACCGAACTGGAACACATGTTGCGCCGCCGAAAGATCCAGAATCTCGTGATCTTCGGCGTGACGACCGAAGTCTGCGTCAACACCACCTTGCGTGAGGCAAGCGATCGCGGCTTCGACAATCTCCTTCTCGAGGATTGCTGCGCCGCGACCGTGCCGGAATTGCACAAGGCGGCCATCGAAATCGTGCGCAGCCCCGACAGCATCTTCGGCACCGTCAGCGTGTCCGAGAAACTGATCGCCGCGATCCAATGACGACGCCCGGCCTCCAGCGTCCGCCGACGGTCGAGATTCGTGGCCTCAGCAAACGCTTCGGCGAACTGCAGGCGCTCGACGATGTGTCGCTGCGTCTCGAGCCGGGGGCGTTTCATGCGCTGCTCGGCGAGAACGGCGCCGGCAAGAGCACCTTCGCCAAATGCCTGATGGGCTATTACAAGCCCGACAGCGGCAGCGTCGAGATTGACGGCGTCGAAACCCCGATTGCGAACCCGCGCGACGCACATGCCGCGGGCCTCGGCATGGTCTACCAGCATTTCTCGCTGGTGCCGCATATGACGGTCGCCGAAAACCTCGTCGTCGCGCGCTACGACAATCCCTTCGTTATCGACTGGAAGAAGGAACATCGCGCGATCGACGAATTTCTTGCGCGTACGCCCTTCCGCGTCGATGCGAAGCGAACGGCGGGGTCGCTTGCCGCCGGCGAGAAGCAGAAGGTCGAGGTGCTGAAGCAGCTCTACCTCAATCATCGCTTCATTATTCTCGACGAACCGACCAGCGTACTGACGCCCGGCGAGGCCGACGAACTGTTCGGCACACTGCGGGCCATGTGCCGCGAGCGGTCGCTCACGGTCCTGCTGATCACGCATAAATTCCGCGAGGTATTCGAGTTCGCCGCCGATGTCAGTGTGCTTCGCCGCGGCAGACTGGTCGCGCAGGGTCCCGTCCACGACTTCGACCGCGAGCGTCTGGCCGAGGTGATGGTCGGCTCCGAGAGGATCGCCAAACCGGTCGACCGGTCGCCGCCGATGGCGGGCGACATCCGGCTCGAATTGCGCGACCTCGCCGCCGACAACGATCGCGGCAGCCCGGCCGTCGCCGGCGTCTCGCTGTCGGTGCGGGCCGGCGAAATTCTCGGCGTTGCCGGCGTCTCCGGCAACGGCCAGCGCGAACTGGTCGAGCTGCTGGCCGGACAACGTGACCCGACTGCCGGATCGATCCGGGTTCACGGTAAGCCTTACGGGGCGAGCCGCGCCGAGATCCGCCGCCACAAATTCTATCTGCTGCCGGAAGAGCCGCTGCAGAATGCCTGCGCCCGCAATATGTCGGTTGCCGAGAATCTCGCGATCCGCGATTTCGACCGCCCGCCGAAAGCGCTCGGCGGCTGGCTGCTCGATCGCGGCGCGATCCGGCGCGAGGCGATCCGGCTGATCGAGCGCTACAACATCCGCACCCGCTCGCCCGATGCGCCGGTTGCCGAACTGTCGGGTGGTAACGTGCAGCGCACGGTCTTGGCGCGCGAGCTCTCGCACGAGGTCGAAGTGCTGATCGCCGCCAATCCCTGCATGGGTCTCGATGTCGGCGCGATCTCGGAAATTCACGGCCAGCTCATCGCCGCGCGCAACAAGGGTGCCGCCGTGCTGCTGGTCAGCGAGGATCTCGACGAACTGACGACGCTCGCCGACCGCCTGGTCGTGATCTTCGAAGGCCGGATCGTTTACGAGGCAGCGGCCGGTGCGTACGACATCCGCACGATCGGCCGGCACATGGCTGGCGCCGGCGCCGCCGCCTAGCGCTTAGGACGCCGCGGAGAACGCGCTCTTGGGTGCCAGTTTCGGGATCAGGTCGGTCGACTTGCCGACCCAGCCGAACAGATTGCCCTGTTCCGGCAACACCCGCATCGTCGCATCGTGCATGTCCGGATAATAGGACGCGCAGCAATCGCTCAGGATCAGCGAGAAGAATCCGCGATCGACGGCACCGCGAATGGTCGACTGCACGCAGCATTCGGTGGTGACGCCGCAGACGATTGTATGCGTGATGCCGCGCTTCCTCAGGATCGATTCAAGCTCGGTCGTGTAGAAGGCGTCGAATCCCGGTTTGTCGACGATCACCTCGTCGTTTTTCGGATGCAGGCTGTCGACGAAATCATGGCCATATTCGCCGCGCACCAGAAAACGGCCCATCGGCCCCCTGTCGCCGATCGGAGCCCCGGCCTGACTGCTCGACAGGCGGCGCATGTCGTGCAGCGTCGAAAGATCGGGCGTGTGGCCTTCGCGTGTGTGCACGATAAAGAGCCCGGCCTTCCGTGCGGCGACAAGGAGCTTCTCGACCTGCGGAATGATCTTCTGCAGCGGGCCGACATCCTCGCCGCCGACCCCGCCGACGCCTTCGGCATTGCAGAAATCCCGCTGCATATCGATCACGAGCAAGGCGGTCTTGGCCGGATCGAAGGAATAGGCCTGCTCCTTGGTGCAGGCGACATCGATTTTCATGAGCGTCATCCTTTCGACAGGCTTTTCCGACGGACGGCCCGCGCGTTTCGCGTTGAGTAAGCCATACGATAGGCGATCGGACGGCGGGCCAATACCTATAGGAAAGACTAGCCTGCTGCCGCCCCGCCTCGTCGCATCACCGCTGGTCGCGTCGCCGTAAAATTCAGGCAACCGCCGGCAGCAGCACGCCCCAGATCGCCGCGACATGGGCAGCCGCACCGGCAAGCGAGAAAAGATGCCAGTAGAGGTGATTGAAGCGCAGGCTGCGCCAGAGGAAGAACACGACGCCGAGCGTGTAGAGCAGGCCGCCGCCGAACACGAGGAAGACCAATGTCGGCGACACGCTCCAGAGATGCGGGATCATGAAAACGCCGGCCCAGCCGGCCGCGAGATAGAGCGCGAGGATAGGTCCGGTCACGTCGGTATAGCGGAAGAGGCGCAGCCAGGTGCCGACGAGCGCGATCGCCCAGATCGCGCCGAGCAGAACGAGATGGCTCGGCTGCGTCCAGGTGAGCAGAACGACCGGCGTCCAGGTGCCGGCGATCAGGAAATACACCGCGATATGATCGAGCGCCAGCCAGACCTGGCGCAGCCGTCCCGGCTGCGATCCGTGATAGAGCGTCGAGGCGCCGAAGGTGAGCAGCAGGCTCGCCACGAAGATCGCGACCGTTGCCAAAGCGAGCGTGCCGGCATCGGCTGCGCGCATCAACAGGGGCCCCGCAACCGCCAGCGAAAACAAGACGCCGCAGCCATGCGAGATCGCATTGGCGCGTTCTTCGGCCGGCGTCTCGTTGTAACCCGCAACCAGCGCGCCGACGGGAATGCGCAGGGCCATGGCTGGTTTCGTCTCCCTGGTAACCTCTAGAGCCGATCCCTGAGGGAATACCACAGCATCCCGAGAATCTGCAGGGGTTGCCGCAACAGCGGGCCGCCCGGAAGATCGTGATGCCCGATACCCGCAAACAGATCGAACCGTCCGGCGGTTCCGGCGATCGCCTCGGCGATCAGTTTGCCGTAAAGCCCGGACAGCGCCACGCCCTGACCGGAATAGCCTTGGGCGAAATAGAGGTCGCGCGAGAGCCTTCCGAGATGCGGCAGTCGGTTCATGGTGAGCGCGAGCCAGCCGCCCCAGCCATGCTCGATCCGCACGTCCGCGAGCTGCGGATAGACCTTCAGCATATGCGGCCGCACGAAACGCTTGATGTCGGCGGGATCGTTTCGCCCGTAGACCTCGCCGCCACCGAAGGTCAGGCGATGATCGTGCGTCATGCGGTAGTAATCGACGACAAACTTGTTGTCATGAACCGCGAGATCGTCGCGGTTGATCGTCTTCGCGCGCGCTTCGCCGAGTGGTTCGGTCGCGATGATGTAATTGCGGATCGGCAGGATCTTGGCGGCGAGCTGCGGCACCAGTTTTTCGAGATAGCCATTGCAGGCGACGATCGTATGACGCGCGCGGATGCGGCCGCGCCCGGTCGCAACGCCGTGGCCGTCTTCGTCGATCGACGTGGCGCGCGTGTTCTCGTGCAGCACGGCGCCGGCCGCGATCGCCGCATGGCCAAGCCCGATCGCATAATTGAGCGGATGCATGTGGGCTGCGCCCATGTCGATCATGCCGCCTTCATAGATTGTGGAACCGAGCAATGCGCGGATCTCGTCGCGATCGACCCGCCGGTCCGCGTCATAGTTGAAATGACGTCGCGTCGTCTCGATCGCTTCATCGACCTCGCGCCGGTAATCCTTGTTGAGCGACGCATAGAGCGTGCCGGGGCGCCAATGCGCTTCGATCGCGTGGCGCTGGATCCGCTCGCGAACGATAGCCTTCGCCTCTTCGGTCATCGCCCACATGCGCTTCGCATCGTCGGCGCCGAAGTACTCGACCATCGCGGTCGGGCCGCAGCGCATGCCGGAATTGATCTGCCCGCCATTGCGGCCCGAAGCGCCATACCCGATGCGTTGCGCCTCGATCAGCACCGGCTTCAACCCGCGCTCGGCGAGATTGAGCGCCGTCGACAATCCGGTGAACCCGCCGCCGACGATACAGACATCGGCCTCGATATCGCCCTCGAGCGGTCGCGTGACCGGTCGCGCGATCGCGCTCGCCTCGTACCAGCTCGGCGCCTCGGGGCGTAGCCTTGCATCGTTCGACTGCATGACGCCTGCCTAGCCGGTTACCGCAAAAGCGGCAAGGGGAAGGGCAGGGGAGAGGTCGATTCTGACATTCGCCACAGAGACACAGAGGTCGCCGAGGTAACGCGACTTCTCACGCTTCTCGCTTTTCTCTGTGTCTCTGTGGTTATGAGCGGCGTTTCATCGCCGGATTCGCCGCCAATGTCCGGGCGGGGGCGGGGTTCGAAAACGCCCTGCTTTTTGCTTCCGCCGCCTCTCCTGTAAGATCGGGCGCGGGGAAACAACGGCATGCCGCCATGCTGATCCGCTTGCCGAAGCTGCTCGATGCCAGTGCCGTCGCGCGCGTGCGCGCGTTCATGGGCGGCGCCGGCTTTGTCGACGGCAAGCCAATGGCCGGCAATCTCGGTGCAGCGGTTAAGGAGAACGAGGAACTCGCGCGCGACCGCCGGGCAAGCGCGAGATCGATGCGGCAATCATCGACGTCTTGCAGCGCAATCCGAATTTCGAGGCAGCGGCCCGGCCGAAGAAAGTCCCCCAGCCGATCTACAACCGCTATCGGCCGGGCATGCATTACGGCCGGTACATGGATCATCCGATCGTCGGCCGGCCGGGCGAGCGGTTGCGCACCGACATGTCGATCACGATCTTCATCTCGGACCCCGAGAGCTACGACGGTGGCGAGCTGCTGATCGATACCGAAAACGGGCCGAAAGAAATAAAGCTGCCGGCCGGCGATGCGATCCTCTATCCGACGATCCATTATCACGAGGTCAAGCCCGTGACGAAGGGCGAGCGTCTCGCCGCCGTCTTATGGATTCAGAGCCTCGTCAAGGAACCGCATCAGCGCGCGATGCTTTACGAGTTGTCGATGGTCGCCGACTGGCTGCACAAGCAGCATCCCGACAAGCAGCTCACCAAAATGCAGATGAACCTGCTGCGTCTCTGGGCGGAGAACTAGCAGAGACTCTGCGCGTGCAATTTTTCGGCTGGCGTCCCCGGCAGGACTTGAACCTGCGACCCCCGGTTTAGGAAACCGATGCTCTATCCACTGAGCTACGGGGACAAGCCTTTGGCCGACGCGCGCACTCGATAACGAGCCCGCCATCGCGCGGCTTTTATAGCACCGGATAACACACCGATCATCCACGGCGCCACAGGCGCGGCGCTGCATCCTGCCTTCACCCCTGGGGAGCGGTCGGGGGAGGTGCGATCTCGAAACGCTAGCATTTTCCGACCCCAATGCACCCCGGGACTCTCTTGATTGACATGTCAGTCAAATTCTCCCAGGCTCGCATCCGCGATCGAGCCGGCACGGGCGACGATCTTCCGGGTCGGGCCCCTGCGGGCGCCGGTCCTGCCGCCGCATTCGGGCGGCGCCTGCTGCCGGTCGACGAGGGACAACGCGTTCGGCGCCGCGCATCGCGCACCGCCGGGGCAGAGCAGGGAGTTCACATTCGATGGCGCATAACAGTTATTTGACGTTCGGCCGGCGCGAGGGTCAGGGCGATTTTCCGACGCATCTCATTTCCGGCATCCCGTCCTTCCTGAAGGCGGATGTCGTGCCGCCGATCACCGAAAAGCTGATAGCGCATGGTGCGAAGGCCGCTGTGCTCGGTCTCCCTTGGGAACACACCAACACCTGCCGGCCCGGCACGGCGATGGGTCCGCGCGCGGTGCGCTGCGCGACCGACCATTACATCTCGCATCACGGCGAGTTTCAGGTCGATCTGTTCGACGCGCTCAATCTCTGCGACAGCGGCGACGTGCAGATCATCCCCGGCAATGCGAAGCGCACCTTCGAGCGCGCCGAGGAATGCGTGATGAACATCATCAATGCGGGCGCCGTGCCGTTCGTGTTCGGCGGCGACGATTCCTGCCCGATTCCGGTGACGTCCGCTGTCTCCAAGACCTGCAAGCCGGGCGAGGGCATGGCCTATATCCATTTCGATTCGCATATGGATACGGCGGCCGATGTCGGCGGCGAAACGCTGAACCATGCCTGTCCCGTGAGCCGCACCGCGGAACTCTTCAACTGCAAGCGCGTCTCGCTGCTTGGCATCAACGGGGCACTCAACCCGCCGGCGGAGCGCGAATTCGTCGACAAGCACAACATCCAGATGTTCACGATCTGGGATATCGAAGAGCAGGGCGTCGACGCGATCATGAAGCAGGTCATCGACCATATCTGGGTGCAGGGCGTGAACAAGGTCGTGCTGCACACCGATCTCGATTGCATGGACCAGGCCTTCGTGCCCGGCATCACCACGCCGGAATGTGGCGGCATGACGCCGCGCGAGATGATCAAGTTCGTGCGCGGCTTCGCCCGCAAGGGGATCGACGCCTATGTCATCACCGAATGCAGCCCCGTCTACGACCCCGCCAACAATGCGGCGCGGGTCGCGGTCCGGCTCGCGATGGACGTGATGGGCGTCATGGCCAATCCGAACGGGAAAGGCCGGGTCTAAATCGAAGCAAGGGTTTTCGCCGGGGGGCGGCATACCGCGACGGCGGCCGGGAATAAGCCCGGCCGCCGCAGGGCCGGATAAAAATCGGCAGCGGCGCCGTTTCGACATTTCCCTCGTTTCCCATTCCCGGGGTATCGTTTCCCGGAAGCAACGATTTCCCGGCCTCGATAGCCGGGGAACGCACAAAGGGAGGTAAGGATGACCGCAGGACAGAAGAGACGTTTCCCCACCATCGACCGCCGCCGGTTTCTCGGCGGTGCCGCGGCCGGTACCGCTCTGGCGGCGACGGCCTGGGGTCGCAGCGCACAGGCGGCCGGCGAACTCAACGTGCTGGTCTGGTGCGACCATGCCGATGCCAAGCTGATCGATCCGTTTGCCGCCGCGCATGACGTGACGGTCAACGTGAAGACCTTCGAGGGTACCGGCACCGCACTCTCGATCCTCGAGCAGTCTCAGCCCGGCGATTGGGACGTGCTGGTGATCGATGCGCCAGACGTGCCGCGCGTGGTCGAGCTCGGGCTTCTCGCCGTACTGCCGGAAGACGCCGCGCCGTGGGACGACATGTTCCCTGCGATGCGCGAAGTGCCCTATGCGCGCGTCGACGGCAAGCTCTACGCCGTGCCGGAAAAGTTCGGCTATTACGGCTTCTGCTTCAATAAGAACAATGTCGATCCGGCGGATGCCACCAGCGGCGAGATCGGCTGGATGGACAAATATTCCGGCCGCATCGGCGTCTACGATTACTACTACCCGATAATCCAGATGATCGGCCGCCAGATGGGTTGGCTGCCGACCGAGATCGACAGCGACAAGCTGGCGCAGATCCGCGAGAAGCTGCTCGCGATGAAACCGAATGTGAAGATGATCGGCGACATCGTCAGCGTGCAGAACGCACTGGTGACCGGCGATGTCGACATCATCTATGGCGGGGCTGAATTTGCCGTGTCCAACCTGATCCCCGCCAACCCGCATCTCGATTGGGTCATCTCGGATGCCGGAGGGCTGATCTGGAACCAGGGTCTCTGCATCATCGAATCGAGCGAGCGGAAGGATCTCGCAACCGAGTTCGTCAAATACATTATGAGCCCGGCCGGCCAGGGCGCGCTGGCGACCTCGGATTGCTACTGGGCGATGCCGGCCAATTCGAAAGCCGAAGTGCCCGACGAGGCGAAAACGATTCTGCGCTGGGACCAGCAGGAGGCCTATCTCGACAAGTCAGTCGTCGCGGTATTCCCCGACGCCGAGATGGATGCCGAGATGCTCGATCTCTGGACCGAATTCTTGCAGAGTTGATCGGCAGAGTCGATCGGCAAAGTTGATCGCCAGAATCGTTTGCCCGATCGACTATTGGCATTGACGGGTCCGGCGCCGCTGCGGATATCATTTCGCGGCGGCGTCGACTCTGTCATCCGGGTATCGGACATCTGACGACCGTCGGTTCATACAAGGGGGAATCCATGAAGCAATTCATTCGTGAACAGGTTACCTGGCCGCAGCCGTTTCCCGCAGAGGAATATGCGGACCGGCGCCGGCGCGTGCGCGCGGCGCTGCAAGCGGCCGGGCTCGACGCCATTCTCGTTACCGCGCCCGCCAATATCACATGGCTCACCGGCTATGACATGATCTGGTATCACCTGAAGAACCTGACCGGTCTTTTGGTGCGCGCCGATTCCGACGACACGGTCTTCTTCGACAGCGTCGCGCACACGACGATCGTTTCCATCACGCCGGAAATCCGTGACATCGTGTATGTCGACGGCGCTGCCGTTTCCGGCAGCCTCGAGGAAGCCATCGCGGCCATCAAGCGCGGCATCGCCGACCGCGGGCTGGCCAAGGGAAAGATCGGCCTCGAAATGTGGGGCTATGCACCGCATGCCTCGACCATGGCGGCACTGGCCGACGGACTCCGTTCGGGTGGCGCCACCGTCGAAGATCACTGGACGCTGGTCGAAAGGCAGCGCGCCGTGAAGTCGCCGCTGGAAGTGCAGCATGTGCGCAAGGCGGCCGAGATCGGCGATACGGCGATGGCCGCGGCGCGCGACGCGATCCGTCCCGGTGTCATGGAAACCGAGATCGAGGCGGTCATCATGGGCACCATGATGAAACTCGGCGGCGGCTATCCCGGCGTCCGCACCATGCTCGGTGCCGGTCCGCGCTCGGGCACGCATCACAGTCCGCCGACGCGCCGCAAGATTCAGCAGGGCGAACTGGTGTTCGTCGATTTCTGCGGCTGCTACGACCGCTATCACGTCAACGTCAACCGGACCTTCTCGCTGGGCAAGCCGGATTCGCGCTGGACCGACCTCATGAACACGGCATCCGGCTGCATCGACGACATTATTTCGAAAGTCAAAGTCGGCGATCCGCTGAGCAAGGTCGATGACGTGGCGCAGCGCTATATCGACGAGGCCGGCATCCGAAAATATGTGTGGTGGGTCGGCGGCTATACGCAGGAAATCGCCGTGCCGCCGGACTGGTGCGGCAATTACTGGCTCAGCACGCGCTACAAGGACATGGGCGATCCGCCGATAAAGCCGGGCATGGTGTTCAATCTCGAAAACCAGTTCGACGTCTGGGACAACTGGCCGGGTGGCAGCGGCTGCGCCTATATCGAGAGCCTGCTGGTGACCGAGAACGGCCTCGAGGTGCTGTCGAAGTTGCCGCGCACGCTGGTCACGGTCTGAGACGCGCAACCGTCGCGAGGAACCGGACGTGACGGGCGATCGCGCTGCGAGACATTGAGGAGCGGACATGATCGCTTCCCAGATGCTCGACCCTCATCGACCCGCAAACGGTCCAGCCGGACCGGGCGTGCGCGATCTTGCGCCCGGTGCCGGCTGGCCGCTGGTGCGCTGGCTCACCTGGCCAGCCGTGATCTTTACCGCCCTGTTCTTCGCGGCGCCGCTCATCCTGATGATCTGCGTCAGTTTCTGGCAGCGCACGACCGGCGGTCTCGAGGCCGACTGGTCGCTTATCAACTACGCCAAATTCTTCGAGAAGGATTTTCTGGTCCAGGCGCTGGTCAACTCGGTCGAGGTGACCGTGCTTGTCACCGCGATCAGTGTGCTGGTCGCCTACCCGCTTGCCTATGTGCTCGCCTATCGCGTCGCCGGCACGCTGCAGCGCATCCTGCTGCTGGTGACGGTGCTGCCGTTCTGGACCGCCTATGTGGTGCGCTCCTATAGCTGGCTGCTCGTGATCTCCGAAGGCGGCATCCTCAACCAGTTGCTGATGGGCATGGGCGTCATCGATCAACCGCTCGAGATCGCCTATACGCGCGCCGCCACCGTGCTCGGTTTCGTGCATTTCTTCACGATGCTGCTGACCCTCACGATCTTCGCCAATCTGGTGCAGATCAATCCGTCCTATCGCAAGGCGGCATCCGATCTCGGCGCCTCGGGCTTCGGCGTCTTCTGGCGCATCACCTTGCCCTTGAGCATGCCGGGCATTGCGGTCGGTGCGTTCCTCACTTTCGTCATCACGATCGGCGATTACATCACGCCGCAGATTCTCGGCGGCAATGCCGAGGTACTGATGCCGCAGGCGATCATGCTGCAGATCGGCCGTGCCGCGAATTTCCCGATGGCCGCCGTCATGGGCACGCTGCTGATGCTGATCGTGACCGCCGTCTATCTCGCGGCGGCGAAGCATCTCAAGATGGAGCGGCTCTGATGCGCCGCCTGTTCGGCAACATTTCGACGGGCGTCTATCTCGCCGCGATGCTTGGCTTCATCTATCTGCCGGTCGTGATCCTCGTGCTGTTCTCGTTCCAGCGCGGCATGCTGCCGGTGCCCCCTTTCGAGGGACCGAGCCTCGAATGGTACGAGCGCGCGTTCTCCAATCCGCGGCTGATGGCGGCGCTCGGCAATTCGGTCATCGTCGCGCTCTCCTCGTCGTTCGCCGCGACCCTGCTCGGGTTTCTGGCTGCCTACTCGCTGGCGCGCCGGCCCCCGCGTTATGCGGGCTCGGTGCGCTTCCTGCTGATGGCGCCGATCACGGTCTCCTATCTCATCATCGCGCTCGGCCTGCTGGTCGTGTTCAATATGGTCGGGATGTCGAAATCGCTGCTCGCGGTCGGTATCGGGCACACGATCATCAATCTGCCGCTCTGTTTTGCGATCATCTATTCGCAGTTCGGCGATCATCATCGCAACATGGACCAGGCCGCGCACGATCTCGGGGCCGGCGATCTGCAGGTGATCTGGCGTATCGCGATCCCGATCATGCGACCGGCGATCTTTGCCGCCTTCTGTCTCGCTGCGACCTTGTCCTGGGACGAGTTCATCATTGCCCTGTTGCTCAGCCGCTTCGATGTGACGCTGCCGGTAATGATCTTCGAGCTGCTGCGGGCCGGCTTGTCGCCCGAGGTCAATGCGGCGGGCACCATCGTGTTCGCGATTTCGATGTCGACGGTCGCCGTCGCGGCGATCGCCATGCTGCTCTGGCGCGGGGGGAAGCGTTGAACGACGTTCTGGTCGAACTGAAAAACATCACCAAGCGCTACGGGCCGGTGACCGCGGTCGAGAACATCAATCTCTCGATCCGGCGCGGCGAGTTTCTCGTTTTGCTCGGCCCCTCGGGCAGCGGCAAGACGACGATCCTCTCGATCCTCGGCGGCTTCACCGTGCCGACCGAAGGCACGGTTCTGATCGACGGCAAGGACGTAACGCAGATGCCGCCGGCGCAGCGCCCGACGGTCACAGTCTTTCAGGACTATGCGCTCTTCCCGCATATGACGGTCGCGCAGAACGTCGCCTTCGGCCTCGAGATGCGCGGCGTCAAGCGCGCCGACCGCTTGCGCCTCGTCGAACAGGCGCTTGCGACGGTCGGGCTCGCCGGCTATGGCGCAAGACGTATCCATGAGCTCTCCGGCGGCCAGCGCCAGCGTGTCGCGCTCGCCCGCGCGATCGTGGTCGAGCCGGCAGTGCTGTTGCTCGACGAGCCGCTCGGCGCGCTCGATCTCAAGATCCGCCAGCAGATGCAGGACGAACTCGTGCGCCTGCAGAAGACGCTGCACGCGACCTTCGTTCATGTGACGCACGATCAGGAAGAGGCGATGAGCATTGCCGACAATGTCGTGCTGGTGAACGGCGGAAAGATCGAGGATTACGGCCCGCCCGAGCGCGTCTATCTCCGGCCCGCGACCCTGTTCGCCGCGACCTTCATGGGCGACAGCAACATCCTCGCCGGCCGCGTGGTCAGCGCCGGCGCCGGAACCCTGCGCGTCGATACGCCGATCGGCCAGCTTGCGCTCGCCGGCCAGGCCGAGGCGGGCAGCGAGGTCCATATCTCGATTCGTCCCGAGAAGATTCGCGTCGGTTCCGCGTCGACCGATCGGGCGGCGAACGACGGGGGCGGCCATAGCGAATCGGTCGTGCTCGGCGAAGGCGAGGTGATCGAACTCGTGTTCCAGGGTACGCATCGCCGCTGCCGGCTGCGCGCGGGTCCGGGCGGTGCGACCGATATTCTGGCGCGCGTGCCGCTCGATCTCGATATCGCGGTCGGTTCGCGGGCGGTGCTTGGAACCCGCATCGGCGATCTCGTGTTGTTGCGCAACTGAAACGGATCCCGATTTGCCCGCCAGGAAAGCAGTAAAACCGGCAGCCTCGATTCCGCAGGCGAAGCCGAAAACTGCGAAGACGCGGCCCAAATTGCCCGTCGTCAAGGCGGGCCCTCGGCTCAAGACGTCGGCCGCAGAGGCAGCGGGCAAGAAGCTCCGCCGCAATGACGGCATCCGCTCCGACGAAGTGCTGGAAACCGCGCTGGCACTCTTCTCGTCGGTCAGCTTCGCCGATGTGACCGTGCAGGATATCGCGAAGCGCGTCGGCATCACCCATTCGCTGATCTATTATTATTTCGAGAGCAAGGAGAAATTGTTCCACGCGGCCGTGCTGCATGCGATCGACCGCGTCATGGAGCAATATAACCAGCTTACGGCGCAGCATCGCGATCCGGTCGATCTCCTGAACGACTGGTTCGAAACCAACGTCAAAATGTCGGGTCCGCTGCGCAGTGTCGTGCGCATCATGATCGAGTACTCCGACCGCGATCCCAAGCGCGCCTCGCCCTCGGTGCAGCGCGTGATCCGGCAGTTCTACGATTTCGAGCGACGCACGATCGCCGATTGCATCCGACGCGGCGTCGACGCCGGCCGCTTCACCTGCGACGATCCCGAGCGGCTCGCGATCTTCGTCTCGCGCGGCATCGACGGCGTGTTCTACGGCCATCTCGTGCGCAAGGACGCCGACATCGCAACCGAGATGAAGGAACTGCGCGCGATCCTGTGGCGGCTGTTGGACTACAAGCCCGCATAGCGGCGGGGCGCCGTGGCATGCAGACAGGGCAGCGCGTCGGCCCTATAGTCGGCCGGTCGGTTTTTGCATCGACCGGAAGGCGAGCCATGACAATCGCTCGGTCCAAGACAGGTTTCCGCAGGCGCGCGGTCTGTACGGCTGTGGCGCTTTTCGCCATCCTGGTATCGATCGGCCCGGTTCGCGCCGAAGGCGTTCCCCCGCATCTCGCCTCGCTCGCCGCCCAGCTCTATCGTGACAATGCGACGGCGCTCGAAGATCCGTTGCAGGATCCCGAACATGCCGAAGCGGCCAAGCGCGCGCTCGATATGCTGCGCCGCGCCGGTATCCGCCATTGGGCGCGCAATCCGGTCCTGATGCCGGGTGCGGCCGAAGCGGTCGCGACGGCACTCGGGCTCGATCTCGCTTCGGCGGCCGACCGCGCCGAGATCGATCGCCTTCTGGCTCTCGATTCCCAGGCAGCTGCTGCCGCGATCGCCGAACGAATCCGGGCGGCGGGCGGCGACGAAGCCGCAATCAACGATGCCGTGACGGCGGTCGCCGCCGCGCGCATGCCGCCCGAAACGCTGGCGACGCAACATTTGATCGAACTCGATCGCGGCGAAACCGTCGAACTCCAATGGGATCCGCAGAGCGGCGAGTTCACCATCGAGGCGGCGGACGACGGCAGCGGCGGCGACAAGCCGTTCAATTCCGTGCTGCTCGGCGAGACTGCGTTCGCTGCGGATCCGGAAACCGGCGACATGACGACCACGATTGCGCCGGCCGAGACGCCTGCGCGCACCTACACGGAGCGCGATTTCGAACGAATCCGCGCGTCGATCTTCGGCGAATGGCGCGACCAGGACGATGCGATCTGGACCATCGCGCCGGTTGGCGAGGATACGGGGCTGGGCGAGATCCAGCGTTCGCCGGCGGCGATCGATGCCGAGATCGAAGCGCTGGAGGCGCAGATCGACGAGATCCAGAAGGCCAAGGAGTTCGTCTGGCAGGATCCGACCACAGGCGAAATCATCCGCCAGCAACGCTTCCGCCGGCTCGATCTTCCGTGGGAGTTCGTCGGCGAAGAAGCACTGGTTCCGAACGCCGAACAGGAAGTCGCGGAACGGCGCGAGCAGATCGCAGCGCTCGAGGCGGAAAAATCGGGAACGTCCCTGCCGCCCGTCCAGCAATACGATCCCGCCGGCTTCGGCGCGGCGCAGAAGGCGGCCGGCGCGGTGCCGGTTGCGATCGAGGTCGCCCAGGCCGATGGCTACCGCTATCGCTGGGACGAGGCGCTGTTCGACGGCAAGCGGATCACGGCGCGACGGACCTTCCGCGACATTCGCGACTACAACAAGCAACTCCCGGAAACGATCATGCAGCAACTGATTGCCGGCTGGTCGCCGCCGGGCTGGGTCGAGCTCGAGGCCGTGCTGGATGTCGCGACGGCGGTCGTGACATTGTCCGGCGACCAATGGTCGCTGCATGTGACCTACGGCGGCGACATGTTCGGCGAGAATCTGACGGTCGAAAGCATCCACACGCCCTATGCGAGCGACCTGAGCATGAGCCGCTCGGGCAGTGCCGAACATGTGGCATGGGGTGCGCCCGACGACGCTCTACCCTAGGCGCGCTGCCCTAGACGCATCGCGCCGGGCACGCGCTGCTCTTGGCGCGGCGCCTAGAACTTGATCAGGGTCAGGATGCCGTAATCCGTCATGCTTCTGGCGAGCATGTCCTTGAACTTCGGCGCCGGTACGTCGATCAGGCGGCCGATGTTCGGATCGAAGATGCGTACGCCCACGATGCGGCCGGTGTTTCGGTTTATTTTCAGCCCGTCGATGATGACCGCGTGAAAGGCATCGCGGCCGAACTGCGGACCCAGTTCAAGCACGATCTTGACGATGTAACCCTGCTCGAGTGCCGACCAGATGTGACGCATCTTGATCATGCGATTCCAGCCGCGATCGATCTCGGCCACCTTGGCACCGAAATGCCGGAGATAGTCGCGTATCGCAAGCTGATCGAAGCCGCCCCGATAACCATCGCCGCGCACCAGGTGAGCGAAGTCGCGATTGCCGCGCTGGTAGGGCCGCGGCGCATCGATAAGCTGCTCGATCATGATCTGATCGATCAGGGCCTGGCCTTCGTCCTCGGCGACCCGCCGTCCCGTTCCCTTCAGGATCGCATAGTTCGAGGCGACCTCGTTACAGGTGGGTCGGGTCTGCGTCGGCAATATCTTGTCGCTGAAGGGGTCGACCATTCGGGCGTCGGGCCCGTAGGCGGCCTCCATGTACATGAGTTCGCCGGCAAAATCCGCGGCGTCGTCGCCGGCGCGCTGGGTCATGATGGTCGCCGCGATCGGACGGTCGGCGTTCTTCATCACGCAGCTGGTCGGGGTATCGTCGATGGCATCCGCTGTGACGCGGAGCATGGTCTGCTCGCGCTGGGTCTGCTTGAGCGACGCCGGCAGGTCGGGGATTTCGGCCAGTTCGTCGACCACGTGGAGCCCCGATGAACCCGAGGGCAATATCGTGCTGTAGCGAAGCTGGCCGCTGCCGACCCGCGCGCGCCAGATGTCGGTTGCCATCAGCGAGCGCGGATTGATATCGGCGAGGGTGAGGACGGCGCCGGATGCCAGGCCGACGCCGGCCATCACTTGCTCCCAGGTCGGCCGCTTCTTGCCCCAATGATCGGTGCCGGTGACGACGAGATAGAGATCGCCGCCCGGCAGCGCCGTGACATAACCCTGATAGAGTCCGAAGGCGAAGTTCTCGATGGTCGTCCGGGTGAAGCTGTTGAGCAGTTCCTGGCTGAGCTGGAACAGCGCCGTGCGCACGAACATGGCTTCCGCCGGCGAGGTCCAGGCGATGCCGGGGTCGTCCGCGGCGGTATGGGCATCCGGCGTCAGGTCTTCGCCGGTCAGGCCTTCGAGATACGCCTTCATCAGCGGATTGAACCAGGACGGATCCGACGGTGGCGCCGGCGGATAGCGCTGGATGTATTCGAAATAGGTGGCGATCTGTACGTCGGTGAGCCCGATCAATCCGGCGCTGGTGAGATCGGCGACGGGCGCGCCGATGGAATCGGTGGCGTCGCTCCTGCTGGTCGCGATGAAACGGCCCGGTCCGCGATCCGTGCCGAGATAGAGTTCGCCGAGTTCGAAGCGGTGCAGATCGGTGATCTTGTCGATGGCCAGTAGCTGACGGTAGTTCGCCAGCATCTGCAGGCGAATGCCGGCCGCATCCTTCTGGGCGGCGGTGTAATCGCCCTGCTGGATCGAGCGATAGACGATCTCGAGCCGATCGGCGCCCTCGCGATGCTGGGCGATGCCGCGCTGGACCCAGCTGTTGTAGACGAGAACCTGCTGATACACGTCGTCATAGGAAAATTCGACGATCTCGCCGTTCTGTATTTTCAGATCGAGGCAATCGCCCTCGACGCCGAAGATCCAGGCGATCGACATGATCTGCGGATTGCGCGCCGGCCGCGCCAACAGGCTGCAATCGGCGATCGCAACCGCCTCGCCGTGGGCATAGGTGACGGGCTTCAGCCCGACCATGGCGCCGGCGGTCAGCACGATCTTTTCGGTGTCGTTGCCGGTCAGGCCCTTGAGGTTGATGGTTATGGTCTGGCCGATCTCGCGGGCCATTTCGATCGGCAGGGTCACGCGCACGAAGAAGCGCTGGCCGTTGAGCAGCGCTTCGATCGGATTGACCGTGGGATCGTAATTGATGTCGGAGGCGAGCTGGATTGTAATCGTCGGCCCCTCGAGCTCCGCGAGCTGCAGGGCGACCTGCGGGTGCAGTTCGAAGATCAGCGGGACGCCGTCGCCGTCGATCCATGCCTTCTGGCCGTCGGTACCTTCGGTCCAGTGCACTTCGCCGCGATACCATTTGACCGACAATAGCGGATCGATTTCGGTGCCGGCCTCGTCGATCTCGAGTCGCCAGATCAGCGTGCCGGCCAGTTCCTCGCGGGCCCATTCCGGAATTTCCGGATTCATCTCGTCGGCGCGCGGCGTGTAACGGAATTCGATCCGGGAATTCTGCCTGCGGCCGGCATGGCCGGGCGGCAGGCCGGTATACTGGCCCTCCCAGACGCGGTTGCGGCTGTGCGCCTCGAGTTGATAGGGATTGACCGGTGAGTCCGGATCCTTCTGCACGATGACGAGATCGAACGCATCGTTCGCATCCGTCCACATGCCGAGCATCTCATAGACATCGAACACCAGCGGATCGTCTTCAGGCGCCTCGTCGCTCGCCGTCGTATCGCCCGTGCCGCTGCTCGTGCCTGTTGCGTCGGATGTCGCCGCCGTTTCGGCTTCTGTGTCCGCGTCGGGCGACAGAATCCGGTCAAGCCTGGCGACCTGTTCGGCCATCAGCGCTGCCTTGTCGCGCAGCGCCTCGGCTTCCTGCTGCCGGCGTGCGGCTTCCTGTTCGCGCTCCTTGGCGCGGGCCTCGTCGATTTCGGCTTCCCGGCGCTGGTTCGCGGCTTCCTGCCGCATGTATTCCTGCGTCCGCTGCGAGAGCAGGGGATCGCGCGCCTCGCGATCGTAGCGGGCGGCGCGTTCGAGGCTGCTCTGCGCGAGGCTTCGCGCCGAAGCAGCCAGACCGCGCCACTCTTGCGCATGCGCGGCCGCCTCGCCGGCAAAACCGAGTTCGGTTTCGATGTTTTCCTCGACGCGCGCCTTCAGGGCCTCGGCCGCTATCCGCGCGCCGTCCGGATCGCTGTCGGCTTGCGCCTCGATGCGGGCGACATCGGCTTCGTAGAGTTGGGCGTCCGCAGTCACGGGCTCCGGCATGACAGCGGAGACAGCCCCGAGCACGAGCGCAACCAGCAGAGCCGGCAATCGGCGATCTATGGAGCCTGTCATCCGCAATCCCCCCGGCGGGCCGGATCGTGCGCCAACCTGAGACTAACGTGCGGGTCGGCCCCCAACAACCGTGCGCGATCGCTTCGCAACTGCGGTAGACGGGAAGACCGGCCTTCCCCGGGTCATTATTCCTACAATTGGCACGAGTCGCGACGACGGCGTTGCACGCCGAATGCCTTTACGCCAGACTTCCCGCAGTGGGGAGATGGGCCGCCGCCGTGGCGTGCGTGCCATGCCGGGGATGTCAGGGGAGGGGGCCATGATGGTGCGCCGCGCCTGTCTTGTTCTTTTGGTCGTCGCGGGCTTCATGACGGCGCGAACCGCAAGCGCCGATAACAACATGTTGCTGATCCTCGATGCCTCGAACTCGATGTGGGGCCAGACCGAGGGCGTCGCCAAGATCGAGACGGCGAAGGATGTGCTTTCGGGTCTCCTGAACGAACTTTCGCCCGAGACCAGCATCGCGCTGATGCTTTACGGGCATCGCCGCGAAGGCGATTGCGCCGATATCGAGCTGGTCTCGCCCTTCGGCAGCGGTTCGCGCGACAACATTCGCGATGCGATCCTGGGAATCACGCCCCGCGGCAAGACGCCGATCGCCGCCTCGCTGCAGGCGGCGGCCGATGCGTTCGCGGGGCTCGAGGAAGACCCGGCCAATAGCATCGTGCTTATTTCGGACGGCATCGAATCTTGCGACGGCGATCCCTGCGGCGTCGCGGAAGCGCTGATCGAACACGGCATCAATCTCAGCATCCATGTTGTCGGCTTCGATGTCGACGACGAGGCGCGCGCGCAGTTGCAGTGCATCGCCGAGCGCGGCAACGGCGAGTATTTCGATGCGGCAAATCCGGAAGGTTTCCGGGCGGCCGTCGAAAGCGCGCAGGAAGCGGCGGTGGCGGTGCCCGAACCGGAGCCGGAGCCGACATTCACCGAGTATTTCCGCGACGATTTCGACGGGCCGGATCTGTCCGATTTCTGGGAGATCGGCAGCCCCAATCCCGACAATTTCATCGTCGAGAACGGGGCGCTGCTGGCGATCACCAGTTCGACCGGTTCGCTGGTAGCCGAGAATGTCGAAAACCTGTTTTCCTTGGCCGGAACCGAACTGCCTGAGGGCGACTGGATCGCCAGCGCGCGGGTCAATGTCGCGCTGCAGACCGGGGTCGAGACCTTCTATTTCGGCGTCCATGACGGGCCTGATTCGATGATCATGGCGGAGCTGCGGTCGACCGGCGACGGCTATTATGGTTGGAAGTTGCTGCTGCGGCTGGAGAAGATCGGCGGCGGCGAGGCGACGACGTTCGATGCGCCGTTGGCCTCGCTCGGCTGCAACAGCTGTACCGCTGACCAGATGTTCAGGAACTTCGCCGCGACGGTGCCGCAGCCCATCGAGCTTCGGCTGGTGAAGGAAGGTCGCTCGTTCTACGCGATGGCCAAACTGGCGGGCGACGACAGCCCGTGGGTCTCGACCGACAAACTGACGACGCTGCGTGTCGCGGGAAGCCTGGCGTTCGGAACGACCCAGTACGGCGACACCGGTGGCGAGACCTATGTCGAAGTCGACGAGATCAAGATCGAGGTTCCGAACTGACGCACCGGTAAGCTGCTGCGCGGTTCGGCAGGGGAGGAATCACGATGCGTATCTGGGCGAAACTCATGGTGATGGCAACGCTCGGCGCCGCGCCGGCGCAGGCAGCCGATGTGTTCGTCGACGAGTTCGACATCCCGGAGCTCGGCGAGAGCTGGATGGTGACCTCGCCGGATCCCAATAAATTCATTGTCGAGAATGGCACGCTGCTGGCGATCACCACGGGGCCCGGCAGCCTGGTCGATGCAACCGTGCCGAACCTGTTCCAGCTCGATCAGCCGATGCCGGAAGGCGACTGGGCGATTACGGTGCAGTTCAGTGCCGAGTTCCAGACGTCGCGCGAGATGATTCTGGTGGGCCTCATGGAAGCGCCCGACCAGTATCTGATGGGCTCGGTCTTTACCGCAGGCGATCAGTATTACGGCTGGAGCATCAATGTCGGCGCTCACAAGAAGAACGGCGAAGAGGAGTCCACGTTCGCCCGCCAGTTGGCGAGCCTCGGCTGCAATGTCTGCGGTGCCGACCGGATGTTCCCGAATTTCGCCGAGACGATCGGCCAGCCGATCCAGCTTCGGATGGAAAAACGCGGCCGCCAGTATACCGTCAGTGCCAAGCTGACCGGCGAGGATCTGGACTGGGTCGTGCTGGAGAAGCTGACATTGCTGCGCGACGGCGGGATCCCGACGCTCTACGTCACGCAGAGCGAGAGCATCAACGGCGAATCGCTGTTCCTGATCGACTCGTTCCGCATCGAGGCGCTCGAATAGCGGGCGCGCCGGAGGCGAACGGCCGAAGCGCCGTCGCCCCTAAATCTCCCGCATCCGGTTGGTCGCCGCGATCAGCGCGGTGCGGATACCGTCTTCCATCGCCGAATGGCCGGCATCGGGAATGACGGTATAGCGCGCCTCGGGCCAGGCCTGGGTGAGTTCGTCGGCGGTCACGATCGGACAGACCAGGTCGTAACGCCCCTGCACGATCGAGGTCGGGATCTTGCGAATTTTCCCGATATTCTCGAACAGCGAATTCTCCGGCATGAAGATATCGTGGATGAAGTAATGCGCCTCGAGCCGCGCGAGCCCCTTGGCAAGACGCTCTTCCCGAAAAGCCGCGACCGTTTCCGGGCTCGGCATCAGGGTCATGTTCGAACCTTCATACTGGCTCCAGGCGCGCGCCGCCGGCATGTGCACGTTCGGATCCGGATCGATCAGGCGCTTGTAAAAATTCGCGAGCAGGTCGCCGCGCTCGTCCGGCGGCAGATAGCCGGCAAAGGCGCGCCAGGCTTCCGGCGCGATCGCCCGCATGCCGTAGAGAAACCAGTTAATTTCGCTGCGCCGGCAGAGAAAGATGCCGCGCAGCACCAGCGACAATACGCGATCGGGATGCGCCTCGGCATAGGCGATCGACAAGGTCGAGCCCCAGGAACCGCCGAACACATGCCAGCGGTCGATGCCGAATTTCTGCCGCAATGTTTCGATGTCCTGAAGAAGAAGCGGCGTCGTGTTGTCGACGATCTCGCCGACCGGTTCGGAACGCCCGGCGCCGCGCTGGTCGAAGATCACGATGCGATAATGGGCGGGATCGAAGAAGCGCCGATGCACCGGCCCGGCTCCGGCACCGGGGCCGCCATGCAAGAAGAGCACGGGCACGCCTTGCGGATTGCCGCATTGCTCCCAATAGAGACTATGGCGTCCGTCGACGGCGAAGTGGCCGCTGTCGAAGGGCTGGATTTCGGGATAAAATGGAATGCCTGCCATGACGGTCCGCCCTTGCCTCCGCTGTGCCGTTCCCGAGATCGCGCCGGACCCCAACGTCGGGCCCAACCCGGGCCCCGAATCGCTGGCCGAATCGCACCCCGAATCGCACCCCGATTCACTGCCCAAATCCCGGCCCGAAGCGGCGCGGCACTATAGCCGAAGGGCTATGGCTGGCGCGCGCTTTTTGCCCCGCTTTCTGGCGCTCTTTCTGGTGGTCCTTTGCCTTGCGGCATCGGCCGGCGCGCTCGATCTGCCGCCCTCGCTGGAAGCCGGCGAGCGGGTCGTCGCTGCCGCGGTGATCGATGGCGATACCCTGCTGCTCGAAGACGGGCGCGAGGTCCGGCTGGTGGGGCTACAGGCACCGAAACTGCCGCTCGGCCGGCCCGATTTCCCGGTCTGGCCGCTTGCCGAAGAGGCGAAAGCAGCATTGGAGGCGCTCGTCCTGGGCGAGGGGCTGACCCTCGCCTACGGCGGCCGACAGCTCGACCGGCACGGCCGCGCGCTGGCCCAGCTCTATCGCGACGACGGAACCTGGATACAGGGCGAACTGTTGAAGCTCGGCATGGCACGGGTCTATTCATTTGGCGACAATCGCGCCCTCGCAGCCGAGATGCTGGCGATCGAGCAGGCGGCGCGCGACGCCGGTCGCGGCATCTGGGGGCTGCGCTGGTACGCGATCCGCGGCCTCGATGCGATCGAGGACGATCGCGACAGCTTCCAGCTCGTCGAAGGCCGCGTTCTCGACGCGGCGCGGGCCGGCGGTCGCGGTTATCTCAATTTCGGTGCCGACTGGAAAACCGATTTCACGCTCTCGCTCGATCCCGCGACGACCCGTCTTTTCGACGCGGCAGGCCTGCCGATTGAACAGCTCGAAGGCCGTCGCGTCCGTGCGCGCGGCTGGGTAGAATATTTCAACGGGCCGATGATCGAGATCACGCATCCCGAACAGATCGAGGTACTGGACGAATGACAAGTGCAATCCGGGCGACAAAGCCGGCGCTCCGCCGTCGGCACTATGCCGCGATCCTGGCGATCCTGCTGCTGCCGGCGCTGGGCGCCTGCAGCACCAATCCCGCAACCGGACAGAGCAGCTTCACCGGCTGCATGTCGGAAGGGCAGGAACGCAGCATCGGCCAGGAGTATCACCCGCAGATTCTCCAGGAGTTCGGCGGCGCGTACGAAGATCCGGCGATGCAGGCCTATGTCAACGAGATCGGCCAGCGGCTCGCGCAGCAATCCGAACGGCCGAACCTGCGATACACCTTCACCGTCCTCGATTCGCCCGTGGTGAACGCCTTCGCGGTGCCGGGTGGCTACATTTACATTACGCGCGGGCTGATGGCGCTCGCGGAGAACGAAGCCGAAGTGGCTGGCGTGATCGCACACGAAATCGGCCATATCACGGCGCGTCACAGCAACGCGCGCTATTGCCAGTCGATGGTGGCCCAGCTTGGCGCGATCGGGCTTGGCGTCCTCACGGGGTCCGGCGCGGTCGCCGAGGCCGCCAGCATGGGTGCGGCCGTCTATCTGCAGAGTTATTCGCGCGAGCAGGAATTCGAGTCCGATCTGCTCGGCGTTCGTTATCTGTCGCGCGGCGGTTACGATCCGCAAGCGATGTCGACCTTCCTCGCCAGCATGCTCGAAAGCAGCCGGCTCGATGCGCAGCTCGCGGGGCGGGCGGGTGCTGCCGACGAGTTCAGCATCTTTCAGACACATCCGCGTACCCAGGATCGCGTTCAGCGCGCAATCCAACAAGCGGAGGGCACCGAGGGCACCGAGGTCGCCGATCCGGTGCTGAATGCCGACATCTATCTGAGCCAGATCGACGGCATGCTCTACGGCGACGATCCGGACGAAGGATTTATCCGCAATACCCGCTTCGTCCATCCGATTCTCAAGTTCGAGTTCACCGTGCCCAACGGGTTCCGTTTGATGAATTCGTCGAGTGCGGTCATTGCGCAGGGGCCGAACAATTCAGCCATCATCTTCGATCGCGCACCGCAGGGCGCTCAGACTTCGAACATGCAGCGCTACATCAGCGAGCAATGGCTCTCGAAGGTCCAGCTTTCGAATCTGGGGTCGATTACGGTGAACGGGATGGACGGTGCATCGGCGACGGCGAGGGTCGCGACCAATAACGGCGAGCGCGATGCGCTGCTCGTTGCCCTGCGCTGGGACCAGAACACGATCTATCGCTTCGCCTTCCTGGTTCAGCCGGGGCAGATGGATTCGATGCGCAGTGCGTTCGCCAGTACGGTCAACAGCTTCAGGCGCATCAGCGATGCGGAAGCAGCGACCTTCAAGCCGCACCGGATCGAAGTGATCACGGTCGGCAGCGGGCAGACCGTCGAAAGCCTCGCGGCGCAGATGCCATTCCCGGACTACAGGGTGGAACGGTTCCGTGTGCTTAACGGCCTCGCACCGGGCGCGCAGGTCACCCCCGGTCAGCGCGTGAAGATCATCGTCGAGTAGCGCGCATTTGACCGACCGGGGGATGGGGGAACGCCGGCGCTGGCGACCGACGGTCGCGGCGGCGCTGTTTGTCGGCTTCGGCGGACTGGTCGCGCTCGCCTCGAGCGCGGCCTTTCTGACCGCGGCGGTCGTGGCCGAGCGCAACACTTCCGAACTGGTCAGCGACACGGCCGAGCTCTATCTCGAGAACATGGAGCTCCGCTTCGAGGGCATTCTCGAGCCGGCACGCCGGCAGGTCGATTTTGTGGCCAAACATTTGTCGGCCGGTATGATGCCGCTCGACGACGATCAGCGCATTTCCGATCTGCTGCTCGGCACCCTCGCATCGGGCGCCGACATCGCGGGCATTGCCTATGTCAGCCCGGACCTTCGGGCGATCTATGCGGGCACCTGGCTGGAGGGGCACGACACCGGCATCGACAGCTTTGTCACCTGGCCCGAGATGCGTCTCCTGATCCGGCTCGGCGAAGAGGCCGAAGGTACGATCTGGACGGAGCCGATCTACATGGAGTTTTTCAATACAAGCTTCATGACGGTCATGAGCCCGGTTCGCACCGCCGAGGGATATCAGGGCATCGCAGTCGCCGCCGTTTCGTTGCCGTCGCTCTCGCGCGCGATCGACCTCGAAGCTGCGGAGCAACCCGGTATCGTCGCGTTCGCCCTGCGCGGCGAAAACCATGTCATCGCGCATCCGGTTATCGCCGACGGGCTGGTCGAACATTCGACCGCGGAGCCCGTGCCGACCCGCCACCTCGTGCACGATGCGGTTCTCGCCAATCTCTGGGAGGCAGAGCGTTATCCGATCGGATTGATCGACGTCGCCGATATCGACGCCTGGGAGCTTTATCTCGGCGACGACGAACATATCGTCATGCTGAAGCAGATCGAGGGTTACGGCGATCTGCCGCATACGCTCGGCATCCATTTTCCGCGCGACGAGGCCGGCGGCTTCGTCGAACGGCTGGAATACGCGGTCTATGTGGGAATCGCGATCCTGTTGTTCTCCGTCATCGCGGCCTGGCTGATCGGCCGCGCGATCGGCCGGCCGGTGCAGCGCCTCGCCGGCAATGCTGACCGGATCGCGCAGCTCGATTTCACCCATGCAACGTCGCTGCCGCGGAGCCCGTTCCGCGAGACCGACGATGCCGCCGGTGCCTTCAACGCCATGCTAAGGGGCGTTCGATTCTTCGAAACCTATCTGCCGCGCCGCCTGGTCGAACGGCTCATGCAGCAGGGCGAAAGTGGCGACCTTGTCTCGGAACAGCGCGTCGTCACGGTACTGTTCACCGATATCGTCGGCTTCACGTCGATCGGTGAGCGCCTGACGGCCGAACAGTTGAGCGCCTTCCTCAATCGCCACTTCACGATGCTGGCGGAATGTATCGAGGCGGAGGACGGCACGATCGACAAGTATATCGGCGATTCGATCATGGCATTCTGGAACGCACCGTTCGATCAGCCCGATCACGCCGACCGCGCGATGCGCGCGGCACGATGCATGGCGGGCTTGATCGCTGCCGACAACGAACGACGGCTGCAGAAGGGATTGCGGCCCGTCCGCCTGCGCATCGGCATTCATACCGGGCCCGCCGTTGCCGGCAATATCGGTGCGCCGGGCCGGGTGAACTACACGCTGGTCGGCGACACGGTCAACACGGCGCAGCGCCTCGAGGCGCTGGGCAAGGAGCTGCAGCCGGATGCGCCGGTCTCGATCGTGGTCAGCGAAACCGTGGTCGATGCGCTGCAGTCGCCGGTGCCGGTGGCACCGCTCGGCAATGTCGTGCTGCGCGGCCGGCATGAGCCGTTGAAGGTCTTCGGCGTGCGGACGGACGAATCGTGAGCCGCGAATCGAAGGACAATGTCGCGGCACTGCCGCTACTCTATACCGAGCTGGCCGGCTGGTTTCATCTGCTGACCGCGCCCGAAGACTACGAAGAGGAAGCGACCGAGTATCTCGGCCGCATCGAGGCGGCGCTGGGCGGCCGGCCGGGGACGCTGCTCGAGCTGGGTTGCGGCGGCGGCAACAATGCATCCTACATGAAGCACTGGACGCGCGCGACCTTGACGGACGTTTCGTTGCCGATGCTCGAGATGAGCCGCCGCATCAATCCCGACTGCGAGCATGTCGCCGGCGATATGCGGAGCTTGCGCCTCGGCCGCGTCTTCGATGCGGTATTCCTGCACGATGCCGTCTGCTACATGCGCAGCGAAGCGGATCTGCGCCGCGCGCTGGAAACCATGTTCGTCCATTGCCGGCCCGGTGGCGTCGCCTTCGTCGTGCCCGACGATGTGACCGAGACCTTTCTGCCCCGTACCGATCATGGTGGCCATGACGGGAAGGCGGGTGGACCCGACGAAGGCCGCGCGCTGCGTTATCTCGAATGGAGCTGGGATCCCGATTCCGCCGACACCGAAGCCGTGACCGATTTCGCCTATCTGCTGCGCGAGCGCGACGGATCGGTTCGGGCGTTGCAGGATCGGCATGATTTCGGCCTGTTTCCGCGTGCGACCTGGCTCGGGCTTCTCGCGGATGTCGGGTTCGATGCGGAGCCGGCGCCGTCGGAGATCGGCGGCGCGCCGTTCATCGCGCGAAGGCCGCGTTAGGTCTCGATCCGGTCGACGATCGCGCCGCTGCAATCGAAACAGACCGCGACCAGCGGTCCGCCGAAACCCGCACCCGCATCGATGCTGGCCGACCAGCCGTTGGTCGCAATCCCGCCATGGGCGCGGTCATAGCCGCGCACCACGCAGCGGAACTCGCCGAACGGCCCGCGCATCCGCGCGAAGCCCTCGCCGCCCCACCAGAGCTCGTCGCTCTGCGCCGAGAGCGGCCGGTCGGGGTCGATGCCGGCATGGACGAACAGCAGCGCATTGTCGTCGGTATAGGCGGCCCGCCTGAGCGCGCTCATCAGCACGTAATGGCCGGGCCGCGCCTGCATCGCGGCGCGCAGGCCGTTGGTCCAGCGCGTGATCGAGACGGCGCCGTCGCGGGCGGAGAGCATCCCTTCCTGCGCGCTGCCGCCATAGGCGGTGAGCGTCGCGCTGACGCCATGATCGAGCATCCACTGCAGGACTTCGCGCGGGTTCGGCGCGAACTGAAGCTGCAGCAGCTTCTGCCACATCTCCTCCTGGCTGCCGCGCAGATAGGCGATGTCGTAGGCGAAGACGCGTGAGCGCGAAAGGAAATGCCGGCGATAGGCGAGGAGGTCGTCGATCGTCGCCGCGACATGATCGCCGTGGCCCAGATAATTGCCGAGATAGACGATGCGGTCGCCATCGACGAGACGCTGATCGAGCGTTTCATGCAGGCGGAAGAGCTGGTCTGCCATGCCGTGGATGGCTGCAATCGCCCAGACGCGTCTTGGCTGGCGAAGCAGCGCGAACTTATCCCGATCGGCAGAGGTCACGGCAGATTCCTGGCCCTGTTCGCCGCGAGAATAAGGGGCTCGCCCCGTGCTGCCAACATCAACCGGCATTGGCGCGCACAATCGTTCGATCCGGCAGAGGCTGAAACGCAAACGCCCGGCCGCGTGGGCGGCCGGGCGTCGTGCGGTTTCATGCCGGTAAAGCGGCAATCAATACGGCAACGTCGATGCGGTCAGGCCGCTTTCAGCACCTGGTTGAGGCGCTTGGTCGCCTGTTCCTCGTCGATATCCTCGATCGCGGCGAATTCGCGCACCAGCCGGTCGAGCGCGGCCTGATAGATCTGCCGCTCGGAGTAAGACTGGTCGGGCTGATCGGCATTGCGATGCAGATCGCGCACCACCTCGGCGACCTGGACCGGATCGCCGGAATTGATCTTGGCCTCGTATTCCTGCGCGCGCCTGCTCCACATCGTGCGTTTGATGCGCGAGCGGCCCTTGAGTGTGGCGAGCGCCGTATCCATCACCTTGCGACTCGACAGACGACGCAGGCCTGAATTCTGTGCCTTCGCGACCGGCACGCGCAGCGTCATCCGGTCCTTTTCGAAGCGGATGGTGATGAGTTGCAGCTTGTGGCCGGCGATGTCGTGCATTTCGACGCCCATCACCTTGCCCACGCCATGCGTCGGATAGACGACGAAGTCGCCCTTGCGGAACGGCGGTTCGGCCTTGGCCTTCGCGACCGCCACCGGCTCGACGACGCTCTTGGGCGTCTCGACCGCGTGCAGTTCGACCTTCGGCTTCATCTTGACGGGCTCGGGTTTCCCCTTCGCCACCAGAACAGGCTTGGCTGCCGGTTTCGCTGCGACCGGCGCAACCGGCTTCGCTGCAGCCGGTGCCGGCTTCACGGCCACCAGCTTCGCGACGGGTGCCTTCACGGCTCCGGTTTTCGCAACTTGCGTCTTCACGACGGCGGGTTTCGCTGCCGGCGTCTTCGTCGGGGCGGCCTTGGCGGTCGGCTTTGCGGGCGCCGCCTTCGCGGGTAGGGCCTTGGCAGCCGGCTTCGCCTTCGCCGCCGGCTTTGCCGAATTCTTGCTCACGGCTTTCGCCGGCTTCGCGGTCTTCTTGTTGGTCGCGGTCTTCGTCACGTTTGATGCTTTCTTCTTTGTCGTAACCGGTTTCGGTTTCGAAGCCGCCTTGTCCCGCCGCCGGATGTCGGCGGTCTTGGCCGCCGGCTGCGTCCTGCCGCCCGTCCGGTTACCGGATGGGGCAGACTTGGCTGCCGCCGGCCGGCCGGTCGTGCTGGTCTTCTTTTTCGCCTTTTTATCCGCGCCCTTTCCGGATGCGGTCTTGCTGGTCGCCATGGATCGCCTCTGGTGCCCTTTCGGCAGATCGCCGCCCAAAATCACGCCACCTAATCACGCTCCGGCGTCGGCGATCAGGGAGCCTTTCGCAGCCGCAGCAAACGGCCAACGCCCCCGATTCCGTCGGTTCGCCGGATTACAGGCCGGGTCAGGCCCCGATCTGTGGATAAAATGTATCAGAAAAACCGTCGATCTTCAATCGGCAGGCTGGGCGACGTCCCGCCGCAGAACCCGGCCTTGCGCCGGGTTCTGTATGTAAATCAACAGGTTAAGGCTTTCCGGGGTTCGTGCTGAACTGGGTTTCGAACTTGTCCGGGACGTCCTTCCATTGGTCGGCGTCCGCCGGTGGCTCGCCCTTGCGGGTGATATTGGGCCATTGTTCCGAATATTGCCGGTTCATCTCGACCCACTTCTCGGCCTCGGAATCGGTATCTGGGATGATGGCGTCGATCGGGCATTCCGGCTCGCAGACCCCGCAATCGATGCATTCGTCGGGGTGGATGACCAGCATGTTCTCGCCGACATAGAAGCAATCGACCGGGCAGACCTCGATGCAGTCCATGTATTTGCAACGGATGCAGGCCTGGGTGACGACGTAGGTCATGTCGAAGGTTTCTCCCGGTATCTGCGCGTATGCTGCGCCGCGAAACGGCCGATCCGTATCACGCGTTTCATCGCGCATGCAACCCTGTCGCCGACGCGGAAATGGCCGGCTCTAGCCCTCATCGCCGCTCCCGGTCAGTCGTTCGAGCGCCCGCCGATCGGCCTTGGTCGGCCGGCCGCTGCCCGGCTCGCGTTGCGCGGGCGAGGCTTCGACCGGATCGACGACGCGCGGTGTGCTGAGATCCTCGTAGAGCGTCCGCGCCTCGGGTGCCGGCCCGCGTCTGGTGCCGAGCGCAACGACCTTCAGCACCTTCACATCGTGGCCATGCGCGAAGGTCAGGACATCGCCGGGACGTACGGCGTAATGCGCCTTGTCGACGACGCGACCGCCGATGCGGATGCGCCCCTCGCCGCAGAAGCGCGTCGCGAGGCTGCGCGTCTTGAACACGCGCGCATGCCACAGCCATTTGTCGAGCCGCAGGCTCGGCGCGCTATCCGGTGCTGCGGCTTTTTCGGGCGACAACAGGTCGCTCACGAACGCCCTCGCCAGTTGATCGTCGCGAGCACGGCAAAGGGCGAATCCGGATCCAGCGGTTTGCGCCGCGTTGGTTGTGCTGGCGCGGCGGCCGCAGGTTTTCTGGATGGTTTCTTCGGGCGCGCTTTCGGTGGCATTTCCTGAGGCGTTTTTTCTCGCGCCTCCTCGGATGCGTTCGTCGCGTCATTGTCGTTGTGCGCGACGACCGATTTGCCCGAGGCCGATCGGCTGGCTCGTCGTTTTGCGCGGCGGCGACGCCGCCGCAACGCATTCTTCGACGGTTCGGTCGCAGCACCGGGCCCCGCCGCAACCGCAGTCGCAGTCGCCTCTGCATTCGTCCGTTCGGTCGCGCCCGTCGCGTCGGCGGCAATTGCTACAACCGGCGCCGCGCGCGCGTCACCCGATGCCGCGACCGGCCGCGTCTTGCGCCGGAATCGACGTTCGAAGGTCGCCTCGGGGCCGCTGCCGGCGCGGCGATAGCCGAGCGATTGCAGCACCGGTGCAAGGTTCTCCGGCTCGATGCCGACACTCGCCGCGAGCGCGCCGGTAATCATGAACGGGCCCTGCTCGCCAAGTTTGGCGGCAGCGCCGGCAAGTCGTTCCAGTGCGTCGGTGCGGATCGCCTGCCCGCCGATCAGCCGATAGCCGGCCGCCTGCAACGACGCCGCATCGTCGTCGGGCGGCGGCACGAAACTCGGCGGCCGGCGTCGCGGCACTGGCGGTGCGGCGCGGCCGCGATGCAGCACCAGCAGCATCTGCGCGAGCAGCGCTGCTTTTTCGTTCTGCACGTCGCGCACCCACAAGCTCATGCGGCCGATCGTGACACCGAGTTCGGCGAGCAGGCGTCTGTCCGCCTTGCCGATCGACTGCACCTGGTCGCGCACCGCCGTGCGCGCGAGCGTGCCGAGTGCTTCGGCGAGCTGATAGGCGACACCGCGCGCAGCGCCGGTCAGCGGTGCCGCCTCGATCCGCGCCAGCGCGCCGAGCCGCTCGTCGCGATAGGCATCGAACCATTGCGCAAGGCGGCGGCGAATCCGTTCGCGTGCCGGCCCGTCGATGAACTCGCCCTCGCGCACGTCGATGCGCGGCCGCAGGGGATGATCGCCGGCGGTCAGGCGTGCGATCGCCTGCCCCTGCCATTCGATCGTGCCGTCGGGCAGCAGTGCGAGCGACTTGTCGTCATCGCGTTCGAGCTGCCTGATGCGCTGCGGGATCGCACTCTGCAGGGCATGACGCGCGGCGGTCATCAGCGGGCGCGCATCGCCACCGGCGCGGACATCGGCATCCGGCACGAAGCGGAACCCGTCGAGACGGCCCACCAGATGGCCCTCGATCATCACCTCGTCGGTCGCGGTCACGCCGCCTTCGAGCCGTCCGCCGCCATGCATTCGTCGTGCGAGATGCGCATGGCGCTGATCGACGAAGCGCTGCGTCAGTGCCTCGTGCAGCGCGTCCGACAACCGGTCCTCGACTTCGCGCGTGCGATCCTGCCAGCTCGCCGCGTCGGCCAGCCAGTCGGCGCGGTTCGCGACATAAGTCCATGTGCGGACATGCGCGAGCCGCTGCATCAGCGTGTCGATATCGCCCTCGCGCCGGTCGAGCCGCTGGATCTGGTCGGCGACCCAGTCGTTCGGCAATCGTTTGTCGGGCTGCTCGCGCAGATAGCGATAGATCTGACCCAACAGGCGCGTATGTGCGTCCGATAGAATTTTCCGGAAGTCGGGAACCTGGCAGACTTCCCAGAGCAGCGCGACCGTCTCGCGACTCTGCGTCAGCGCGCGGATCTCGGAATCTCGCCATAGCGCGGCAAGCGTGAGATGATCGTCCGCCTCGCGCACACGAATGAGACCGGGCAGCGGCGTACGCCGTTCCAGGCTGCGCAGCAGTGCTTCGCCGGAGCGGAAATCGAGATCGGCATTGCGCCAATAGACGGCGGCGATCGGATCGAAGCGATGCGATTCGACGGCCTCGACGATATCGGCCTCGAGCGGCGCCGCCCCTTCGGTCGTGCCGAACGTGCCGTCGTTCATGTGCCGGCCGGCGCGTCCCGCGATCTGAGCGATTTCGGCAGCGGTCAGCCGGCGCGGCTTGTGCCCGTCGAACTTGGTGATGCGCGCGAAGGCGACATGGTCGAGATCCATATTGAGGCCCATGCCGATCGCATCGGTCGCCACCATGAAATCGACCTGGCCCGACTGGAACATCTGCACCTGCGCATTGCGCGTGCGCGGCGACAGGGCGCCCATCACGACCGCGGTGCCGCCACGCTGGCGGCGCATCAGCTCGGCGATCTCGTAGACATCGGCGACCGAGAACGCGACCACCGCCGAACGCGGCGGTAAACGCGAGAGCTTGCGCGGCCCGATATAGGTGAGCGTCGAAAAGCGCGGCCGGGCGATCACGCTGGCATCGGGCACCAGTTTGCGCAGCAGGGGCCGGATCGTGTCGGCGCCGAGCAGCATTGTCTCTTCCTCGCCGCGCGCATGCAGAAGCCGGTCGGTGAAGACGTGGCCGCGATCGGGATCGGCCGCGAGCTGGATCTCGTCGATCGCCAGAAAATTGACGCGGCGATCGAGCGGCATCGATTCCACGGTGCAGAGGAAATAGCGCGCACCGGGCGGCACGATTTTTTCCTCGCCCGTGACCAGCGCGACTTGGTGGCGGCCGACCAGGTTGCACACCCGGTCGTAATTTTCGCGCGCCAGCAGGCGCAGCGGGAAACCCATCATGCCGGTGCGATGCCCCAGCATCCGCTCGATCGCGAGATGCGTCTTGCCCGTGTTGGTGGGGCCGAGGACGGCCGTGAGGCGGGGCCCGTGCCGGGTCATGGTATCAAGAATCGTGTCGCCACCGGCTCATTGCAAGCACTGCCTGTGAGTGCTGGGGCCATATCGCGCAGATCCAATTGCGCGCCGCACGGCGCCGGGCCTCTCGCTCAGGGGGCTGGCGG
>Ga0163153_10000423_pt1 | contig 75049 bp, 71 predicted proteins | sample OliLakLV19MP6IB1_FD_148629 | JGI IMG/M metagenome (GOLD analysis project Ga0163153, IMG submission 148629) | Freshwater microbial mat bacterial communities from Lake Vanda, McMurdo Dry Valleys, Antarctica - Oligotrophic Lake LV.19.MP6.IB-1 | ecosystem: Environmental > Aquatic > Freshwater >... | reverse complement strand
TGACCCTGGGCTGGTGCGGGCTGTTCGGGGGGACGGGCGGCGTGGCGGCGCAGATCGTGGCGCGCATGTCGAACCTGTGCGATGTGGTCTGGAACAACGAGAGCAAGGACTGTTTGCACGTGATCCCGTACTAAGGCGTGCAGGCGACTTCGGTCGGCTGGCCCCGTTCTCCGGATGCTGAAGAGCGGGGCTGGCCAAACGGCTAGATGGAAGAAGGGAGTTCAGGAGATGGAGAGGCCGATGGAGGCGCCGGAGACGAGCACATTAGAAAACATCCGGCTGGGGTACCGGTCGCGCGGAGGCCTTCGAAAGACGCGATCAAACCAGTACCCCTGCCGAATGGGAAAAGGCTGCGCGAGGGACGGACGGTCGCCGCTACCCCTGGGGTAGTGACGGGGAAACCTTGAAAAACCGTGTCAGAAATGGAGAACTCAAGGCTGGCGTCAGCGGAATCGAGCCGATCTGGCGCCAGGCGGCGACGGCGTCTCCCTACGGAGTATTTGACCTGATCGGCAGTGTGTCAGAGTGGGTGAAAGATTGGTACGCGGAAGATTTCTACCAGAGATCTCCCACCCGGGATCCACAGGGACCTTCGCGTGGCTCCTTCCGCGTGCTGCGAGGCGGCGAATGGAATGAAAAACCGCCGGATCTTCGGGCCAGCTATCGAGGGTGGGATGACGTGACCTACTGGGGGCCGACGCTCGGCGTGCGCTGCGCGGAAGACGTGCCCTGATCTTGCGCTCTCCTCCCTGTGTCCTTCCCCCTCGTCATTCGTACGATGCCGTCTTCGTTGATTCCCGTCGTCGAGAAGAGCCGCCTATGAGACCAATGGGTACATGGTCCTGGCTTGCGATCGTTACGGGACTCTGTGTTTTTGAGGGGTGCAGCGGGTACGGCCCGTTCGGCATCTTCGTGGACTCCACGAAAGATTGTGCAGAGATGCTCCTGCAGCGAGATATTCAGACAGTCGCGAATACTAGAGAACAACGCTTCCTGGGGAAGGTTCCGGACACCACCGCGCGTTGTCTCGGAGGGAAGCGCGCCGAGAATCTCAGGGAGGGGCCCTGGTTGGATTGGCCGAATTATTGGGCCACCGGCGATATCATGTCTCTTGCTCCTGCACGTCTTCTGGCCCATGCCAAGGTGATGGGCCCCAATGTGCACGGGATCAACGGCGCGCTTTATGAGCTGGAGCTGCAACGTATCGAACTCATCAAGTTCAATCTCTTCGACAACAACAAGACCTACGAAGCCTACGTCACAGGGCGCGACGGCGAGGCCGGGCCGGTGCTGAAAACCTGGCCGGAAATGCGATTGCCACGAACCCATCCCGACTTCCAGGCTGTCGGTGGCGACCAGCCGCAGGTCTGTCGAGGAGAGTTGATTCGCTTCCGCACCCTGACCGGCACGTGCAACGACATCCGTAATCCGCTGATGGGATCGACGCATCAACTTTTTGCGCGGAACGTGGAGTTCAACAGCACGTTTCCCGATCTGGCCCTGAATGAGATCACCGGGAATCGCCATGGGGATCGAGTGGGGCTGTTGAAGCCAGACCCGCAGATCATTAGCCGGAAGCTCTTCACCCGAGCGCAGTCGCAGCCGGACAGATGTCGCGAGGGCTACGGCCTGCCGGGTGATGGACAAGAGGCTGAGTGCGCATACAAAAAGGCGCCATTTTTTAATGTGCTGGCAGCCTTCTGGGTTCAGTTCATGACCCACGACTGGTTCGCACATCTGGAGGAGGGGCATAACCGACCGGAGTGGATACCCGTCGGCTGCGCGACCCAAAGAGTCAAGAATGTCGAGCAAGCGCTGACGGACGAGGACGTCAAGAAACTGGGCTGCCGGCCCGATGACAAGATCGATGCGGCGTACATCGCCGAAGACACGGAGTCCTGGTCATTGACCCACGGGGGCAAGGCCTATCTCACGCGGGCGCCGAAGACCACCGTAAATCACGTCACCGCCTGGTGGGATGCTTCGCAACTCTACGGATACGACGAGCAGTCTGGCCGGCGCGTGAAGCGCGATCCCAAAGACCCAGCCAAACTGTTGCTGATGTCAGTGAGAGAGGGAGGGGCCGAGGGCGATAAACTTGGCTACCTGCCGGCCTTTGAAGCGGGCGACCCGATCAATCCAGAATGGTCCTGGCAGGAGGCCTCGGCCTTTCCCGACAACTGGAGCATCGGGACCAGCTTCTACCACAACGTCTTTGCCAGGGAACACAACGCCTTTGTCGATGCATTCCGGAAGCTGGCCGCGCTCACACCCGATGGCGACAGCGGCTTACGAGATCCAGCCAACCCCGATCACGTCATTCGCTATAGAGACGTCACGCCGAACGAATTGTTCGAAATAGCCCGGCTGGTCGTCGCTGCCGAAATTGCCAAAATTCACACCACCGAATGGACCACGCAACTGCTCTACAACGAGCCGTTGAATCGGGGCATGAATGCCAACTGGCACGGAGTCTTTGCGGAGCAGCAGATGGTGGCGGACGCGTTGAAGGAAGTCGTGCGTCGCCTCGACGGTACGAATGACGCGAAGAAGGCGAACGGCCTCTACGCGGCGCTGGCCGGTGGACCAGGCATCTTTGGATTGGGCAGCCGGGTCTATGAGGGAGTTCCGCTCATCGGCCTGATCGACCCCAACAAAGTAGACCTCTGGGATCTGAAAAACGACGATCATATCAATGGGGGCGTCAACCATTTCGGCTCCCCCTTCAATTTTCCTGAGGAGTTCATCACGGTGTACCGGCTCCACCCATTGCTCCCGGATCTGATTGAGTACCGTGAGTGGAACAAGGAGCCGAACGTCATCCGGCAGAAAGTGCCGGTGATCGAAACCTTCCGGGGTAAGGCGACCGGGGCCATGCGGCAGAAGGGCTTGGCGAATTGGGCGCTCAGCATGGGTCGCCAGCGACTGGGGTTGCTGACCCTCCAGAACCATCCACAATTTTTACAAAACCTGAAGATGAATCGCCTGCAATCCCCCACCCAACAGATCGACGTGGCCGCACTCGATCTCATCAGGGACCGGGAGCGAGGCGTCCCGCGCTATAATGAGTTTCGTCGGCAGTATGGGTTGGAGCAATTGACCAGCTTCGATGACTTCGTCGATACGCGACTGCCTCAGGATTCGCCATCTCGGCACGAGCAGGAGCAGCTGGTGAAATCGTTGCGTGAAGTGTACGGGTGGCACCAGTGCGATGCATCCAAGAAAATCACCGAGGCGCGGTTGAACGACGACGGCTCGCCCGTCAACGATTGTTTGGGGCATCCACAGGGCAGTCTGATCGACAACATCGAGGACGTCGATACCGTGGTGGGCTGGCTGGCGGAATTCAGGCGGCCGCATGGCTTTGCCATTTCAGAAACCCAATTCGTCGTCTTTATCCTCAACGCTTCGCGCCGACTCTTTAGCGATCGGTTCTTTACCTCCAGTTTCCGTCCGGAGTTTTATAGCACCCTCGGCGTCGAGTGGGTCACGAACAATGGGCCTGGCTCCGAGATGATGGAGCAGGGAAAACCCAATGGCCATCAGCAGCCGGTCTCTCCCATGAAACGGGTCCTGCTGCGGACGATGCCGGAACTGGCAGGTGAACTCCAGGGGGTGGTGAATGTGTTCGATCCCTGGGTGCGGGATCGCGGAGAATATTACAGCCTCCAATGGAAGCCCAGGGCAGGGGCGGAGGGAGATGAAGCGTTCGCCACCGGAGGGAGATGAGGGTGGCCTGGTCGTCCTCTTGCTCGCGGACAGAGGAGGGGATGGAGCCTGATGATCTTCTGTGCTCGCGCAACGCGCGATCGCGGACTCCCCTCGTTGGACGCGTGCAGTGGAAGATCAATCAGCCCCATCCCTCAAGAGCGTGTCATCGATTCGGATAGGCTCCAGCATGTGAATTCCCACCCGTCGCCGAAGGCGTATCGGCAGCTTGCTTGTCGTACAAGGTATCCATCGGTGATACGATAGGCGATGCCCGCCGTATTGAACGTTCCCATCAGGACCAATATTCCTCAGCGGATGGACCGCTTACCCTGGTCGCGATGGCATTGGCTGGTGGTGGCGGCTCTCGGCGTCACGTGGCTGCTGGATGGACTCGAGGTGTCCATCGTCGCCGCGCTCGGTCCCGTCCTCACGCATGTCAACACGCTGCACCTGACGGAGTCCGAAGTTGGGCTCACCGCGTCCGCATATCTGGCCGGCTCTGTGGTCGGCGCCATTGTCTTCTCCTACCTGACGGATCGGCAGGGGCGGAAAAAATGGTTCATGATCACGCTCCTGATCTATCTGGCCGCCACGGTATTGACGGCCTTCTCTTGGGATCTGTGGAGCTTCATGCTCTTTCGCTTCATGACAGGCGCGGGCATCGGTGGTGAATACGCGGCGATCAATTCCGCCATCGACGAACTCATCCCTGCGCGCTGGCGCGGGCGTACGAATCTGGCGATCAACGGCAGCTGGTGGCTGGGAGCGGCAGTCGGCGCACTCCTCATCATTGTGCTCTTGAACCCTGATCTCATCCCGGAATATCTGGGGTGGCGCCTCTGCTTCGGCTTCGGAGCGGTCCTGGGTGTGAGCGTCCTGCTGCTCCGGCGATTCGTCCCGGAAAGTCCCCGCTGGCTGATGACCCATAGGAGGGTGCAGGAAGCAGAAGCAGTCGTCTTCAATATCGAGGATCAGATTTCGCGAGAAAAAGGGCTGGCCTCGCTGCCGCTGCCAGAAGGATCGATGATCGTGCATGCCCAGCCCCATGTGACATTGGGGACCGTGGCCCGGCAGCTCTGGAAAGTCTATCCCAGGCGCACGATACTCGGCATCGCGCTCATGACTACGCAATCGTTTATGTACAACGCCATTTCGTTTACCTATCCCTTCGTGCTCACCAAGTTCTACGCCGTGCCCATCAGCAGCATCGGTTTGTACATCCTGCCGTTTGCGCTCGGCAACTTCCTCGGCCCGCTCTTGCTCGGCCGCTACTTCGACACCGTCGGCCGTAAGCCGATGATCAGCCTCACCTATGCCCTCGCCGGTTGCCTGCTCGCCGTGACCGGATATTTGTTTTGGCAAGGCGCGTTGACCTCCGTCACCCAAACGGTGGCCTGGACCTGCGTATTTTTCTTCGCCTCGGCGGGCGCCAGCGCGGCCTATCTGACCGTCAGCGAGATTTTCCCCCTGGAGATCCGCGCGATGGCCATCGCATTCTTCTTCGTTGTGGCCCAGGGGGCGGGGATCGTCGCTCCCTGGTTGTACGGCAAACTGATCGAATCATCTGCCACGAGCGTGTTCTACGGCTACTTGCTCGGAGCCGGGATGATGCTGGTGGGTGCGCTCGTGGAACTGTTCTTGGGGGTCAAGGCAGAGGGCCGGTCACTCGAGTCCATTGCCGCGCCTCTCTCGGCGAATAAGGCATCAGAAGAACTGGCGTCCACTTCTTAGACAATCCTCCGCAGTCATCCTCCTGCTCTCGGAACTGATCTTACTTCAATTCCCTGGACACCTGGTTAAGCAAGAATGGGTTTCCCAATATGGCATATGGAGGATATTTCTGTGGATTTTTGGGGCAAGCTGAAACTAGCATCTGTTGAAAAACGCTCCATCTCTGAGGAATTAGCGATGGCAAAATTTTCTCTCCCACCGAAGAATCTCGTGGTTTCCCCTGAGAGTGTGTCTTCCATGAGACTTGTCAGTCACCAGGAATGTGAATTGCTCATTGTGAAGCTTATATAAAAGCTTCTTTAGGGGGAGCGTTTCCCAAGACAACGTAACAAGGCTCATGCAACGAAGGAGGTGTTTCGATGCACGGCCGAAACCTTGTAGGGTTTTTCATGTTCTCAGCCATGCTGGCCCTGGTCACCATAGCGGCTGGCGCTCCGCGTGAGCCTACCGAACACCGAGTCCCCCCCACCGCAATGAAGGAGGCCCTCAGTTATAAGGCCCCCTTTGGAGAGGCTCGCACAGCCGAGCCAGACATCGTCGCAGCGGGTAAAAAGCTCTACGAAGGCAAAGGGGGTTGTGTTCTCTGTCACGGGATCAGCGGCAAAGGCGACGGGCCTGCGGCGCATATGCATCAACAGCCGCCATGGGATTTCACAAACTGTGCCGTTCAGAACGAGCGGGAGGACGGGGAACTGTTTTGGGTTATCAAATACGGCAGTCCCAACACGGGGATGAAACCACTCATTCCCGGGGCGCTGTCGGAAGAGGAAGGGTGGAAGGTCGTGTCCTATGTCCGAACATTTTGCACCGCACATTCGTAGGGTCCTGTGGTTTGGCCCTAGTGCTTCGAGCGGAAAGACATCCGTGGCATCATCAATGCGCCGGCGCATGCGGGCGTCAAATGAAGGGACAGACCCATGAGCATTCGCACAATAACAAGACGTGGATTCGTTGTCTGTATGCTTGCTCTGATCGGCCTGGTCAGTTTCGAAATCAGCTTCCTGCTGCCTGAGGCTCATGCCATTCCCGCGTTTGCACGGAAATACGGAGTGCCGTGCAACGTCTGCCACGTGCCAGGATTCCCGAAGCTCAATGACTTCGGCAACACATTTCGCGACCAGGGGTATCAATTCGGCGCGGATGTGGACCTTCCGACTCACGAAAATATCACCATGGGCTACTGGCCCCTCTCCATGCGAACGACGGTCGGCTACCAGGCAACCAGTGTTCGAACGGATGGCAGTGGAGTCACGACCGGTGGGTTTGGTTTTACGGGGCTGGACATTTTAAGCTTTGGCCTCCTGCACCGCGACATCTCGTTTGGCCTAGTGCTTACGCCTGGACTTGGGAGCGCCGGCTTTGGAGCAGGATCGACAGCGGGGGAGGGCGATTTGGAGGCTGCCTATATCCGGCTCAACCGGCTCGAACGGTTTCTTGGTGTTCAAGGCGAGCCGGGAACGTATTTCATGAATCTGAAGATTGGGAAGTTTGAACTCGATGTGCCCTTCAGCGAGAAACGGAGTCCCACTCTCAACACGCCCTTCGTGATGTATCACTATGTCGCGGGCTCCCCCTACTTAGGCGAGAGATCGATCAGTAGCTACGCCAATCCTAACTCCTTCGCGATCGGAGAAAATTCACCTGGCGTTGAAATGGCCGGCATTACCAAAACGGCGGTCACCGACGGGTACTTCCGCTACAGTCTTGCGGGGCTCAGTACGAACTCCTTCTCAGGCCCTGTCAGCGGCGGCACCGGCACGGGAGGGCGAAACGTGAATTTCTATGGCCGTATGACGCAATCGTTTGGGGGCTACGGCATTGTCACAGGCCAGCGCATCGGGCTGTTCGGCGTGTATGGAAATGCTCCTACTATCGCGAATGCCACCTGCATCGACTGCCAGGCCGTTGCGGGGAGCGGTCAGCCATTCTCTCGGATTGGGGCCGATGTGAGTCTCACCTTCGATGGACAATGGAATCTCTTTGGTGCGTTCGTGCATGGGAACGACAGCAAGAATCTGTTCGTGTCGCAAGCGATCGCAAACGCCCAGAATGCCTCATGGAACGGGGCCTTTGTCGAGTTAGACTGGTACCCGACTCAATTGCCGCTGGTCGGAATGCCCGGCTGGCTCCTCTCCTATCGCTATGACATCATCAGAAATGACCGGCAAGGCGATCCGACGTTTGCCAAAAACTACAATAACGTCGACTCGCACACCTTTTTAATCCGTTACTATATCCACCAATCCACCAGGACGGATCTGGCGCTTCACGCAGAGTACAACACCTCTCGCACGGAAGGCGTTGGAGCGCTCAATGCGGGGGGCTTCCCACCAAGCGGTGCGTGCGTCCCCGCATGCGGAAATCTGCTGAGTCAAACGATGCTTGTCGGGTTCGACTTTGCCTATTGAAGACATACGAGAGGCGGACAGGGTTGTGCCGCGCACCACTCGCGCCTTCTGTGGAGAAGCAGAATGATAGAGGGCAGGAAAGAAAAGCGGGCCCTTTCAACTCCCATGTTGATGATGGCTGTGTTGGCCGTTGCCTGTAGTCTCGGTTCGGTACCAGCCAGTCGGGTGGTCTGCGGAATGTGTGAGGAACCGGATCGATTTGTCCGGCTGCAGGTTTCCGCGGGGGATCGTCATGCGGAAAGTGCCCAACCTTTTTCCCATCCCTTCCGTTGGAGTGTTGAACAATGGAAGCCGATCCTGCGCAGTATCCAGGTCCAGAAACACGGCCAGGGAGTACTCTTTATTCCTGTTCCGAACGGGCCGACGCTGCCGGCCTTTACTCCGGCTGAGGTGGACTATCTCAGCGAAACTCTGACGCGAGCGTTTGCCCAGGCGCAGCCCTCGGAGCTGGTGGTCTTCGGGTTGACTAGCCAGAAGACACAAGAGATTGCCGAAATCACGACGGGGGCCTGGTATGTGAAAGATGCGCAGTTGCATCTTATCTTGGGGAACTATCGTGAAGCCTTCACGATGTCGAGTATCCGTGAGCTGCTGTGGCAGGATCCGCTGCACATGCTCGCCGGGGCGCTCTATGAATTTGTGCCTGGTCCACATCAGAGCCTGCCTCGAGAAGACCACGGGATTGGGACTTTCCTGATCCCTGAGGCACCACAGTTAGCCCTCGCCTATCAACAGCTTTCCTTGGGCATTCCCCCGGTAAAGATTGGTCACGAGAAGGGACCGCCTCCTTCCGATTACCCAGATTCTTCTCTCGAAGGGAAGCTGCAACGGCTTAAGCAGATTCGCGACGACGGGTTGATCACCGACGACGAATTTTCGGCGAAGAAGAAAGCGCTCCTTGACGGGTTTTGATCACTGATCTTCCCAAGACAATAATGTGACGTTGAGTAAAGCAAGAAACTAGTAGGATGATTGCGTGACCTTACACTTCGCGGTTTGGTGCTCGCCGAAAACTGTTCTCGTCTCGTCCGCGCGCGGGCGGTTCCCTCTTGTTGGCCTTGGGGTCGTCTCCGGCTAATTTAGGTTGTTGTGGGGTGGCGTTCGGAGGTACCGACTGACTCAATGGTCATGTGTACAGGGACCTTGGGCCGCAACGTCATCAGAGGGTCCGGAAGGATGGTTTGTCCTTCTACCAACCGGAGGCGGAATTTCAAGGCTAGCGTCGCCAAAATCAGCAGGCCTTCCAATTCCGCAAATGATTCGCCCAGACACCGACGGCCACCTCCGCCAAACGGAAAATAGCTGAAAGCCGGCCGCGCCTGTTTGGCTTCTGGTGAGAAACGCTCTGGATCGAATCGATCGGGGTCGGGAAACCACCGAGCGTTCCGGTGCATGCTCCAGGGGCTGTGGACCACCCTGGTACCGGCCTGGAGGAGAACACCGGATGGCAGTCTGTCTTCAGCGCGGCTCTTACGTGCGTGTAACAACCAGGCAGGAGGGTAGAGGCGAAGGGCCTCGTCCCAGACCATTTTGGTATACAGCAAGTGAGGCACATCTGCTGCCGTCGGGAGACGGTTGCCCAGCACGGTCTCTAACTCATGGGCCAGGCGTGCGCGCACGGGTGGGGACTGGGAGAGGAGATACCAGGTCCATGTCAGGGCATTGGCTGTTGTGTCATGGCCGGCTATCATGAAGGTGACGAGCTCATCACGAATCTCCTTATCGCTCAGTGGCTGATCTGCTTCGTCGGTGGCTGCGAGCAAGAGCGAGAGCAAGTCCTCGTTCTGGTTCTGGTGTTGGGGCGTGCGACGGCTCTGAATAAAACTTCTGATTCTTCCATCTATAAACTGTTGGCCACGAAAGAATCTTCGATGCTGTGTCGTCGGAACCCACAAGGGGGTGATCCAGGCGAGCAGGGAGTTATACTGCTGCGAGACGATGTGGTGCCCGGCTGTGAGGGCCTCCGCTACTTGCGTGGCGTCGGAGCTCACGTCCCGTCCGAAGAGGAGGCGCCAAATGATCGAGAGGGTGAGCTGCGTCATCTCCCGCCCGATGTCGACGGTCGCACCGTCGTGCCAGCTCGTGGCGAGGGTGGCTGCCTTTTCTGTAATCAGGCCGGCGTAGGAGGCCACATGGTCTCCATGGAAGAATGGGAGAAAGAGCCGCCGTTGGTGGCGATGGGTCTCGCCCTCCGTATGCAACACGCCTCGTCCAAACACCCTGGATTCGCCCGGAGGGACTCGGATCTTCGTGTAGTTGTGTTGGTTGGTCACCAGCACGTGTTTGACGTCGTCCGGATGGTTGAGGAAGTACATGGCCAGATCCGGATGACGAAAGAAGAACTCGGCCATCCGCCCCATCGGGAGCTTCGCTACATCGCCATAGGAGTGACAGCGCAATAGAAAGCCGAGACTATCCTGTCGAAATTCTGGAAAGAATCCAAACCATCGAGAGACCGGCGGGCCGGAGAGCAATGTGGCGGGAATGGCCTGGTTCGTCATGCCTGATGCACCTCGTGCGACCAGCATACTGCAGTTACGGCGGGGGGCTGTCAACGATCCTTTGGTAGAACAGAGAGGCCCGAAGCATACAAGGAGTAGAGGGCAAACTCGTGGGGTCGTTGCGTGACCGTACACCTCGCGGTATGGCGCTTTCCGAAAGCTGTTTCCGACTCGCCCGCACGCGTGGGATTGCGTGGTTGCTCCTGCCTCGTTAGAATCCATCCAGGTTGATCGTTTCTCCGAGGCTCCTTATGACGTTTGCCCTGGGTCCCTTCCGTCGCTATCCCTTGCATGCGTCTGTCACGTACAACGCGGGCTCTTCCCAGGGCCCTGACACAGTGTGGAGTCTCGTTCGTTCAGGCTGGCGTCTCTCAGGCAACCTGCCGATGCAGTCGGGGAAAGCCTCTCATTGACCGTCCCGCTGCCGACTGAACAGCGGATCGAAGTGTCCGAAGCTGTGGTGTAGTGGTCGAGGGGCCCGGAATTTGCGGGTGAGGATGTGGTGATCGAGCCGCACCCCCTCGCTTCTGTCCATCATGAGATGAAGTGATTGATTCAGTAATCAACGGAGACTGTTTTGTGAATGACGATCGGCTCATAGCACCCAGATTTCTGGTCGCCCTGGTGCTGTGGATCGTCTGTCTCGCCGCGCCTGTGTGGGCGGACTTCAAAGCAGGCGAGGAGGCCTATCGCCACGGCGACTATGCAAAAGCTTTGCATGAGTGGCAACCGCCGGCCGAGCAGGGACATGCTGACGCGCAGTACCACCTCGGCCTACTCTATGCCAACGGCCAGGGAGTCCAAAAGGACGATGTGCAAGCGTGGCAGTGGTATGAGAAAGCCGCCGTCCAAGGACATGCGGAGGCCCAGGCCAACCTGGGGATTTTGTATGATTATGGACGGGGTGTTCAGCAGGATTTCAAGGTGGCGGTGTATTGGTTACGCTTGTCCGCAAAGCAAGGAAATGATTCAGCGCAAAGAAGGCTTGGCTTCATGTATGAACGTGGTGCCGGCGTGCAGCAGGACTATGTCCAGGCCTATATGTGGTACAACCTGGGGATAGCGAATGGAGCAAAGACTGGGACCTTGCGGCGGGATGCGCTCGCCAAACGGATGACTCCTGAGCAGATCGCCGAGGCGCTACAGCTAGTGCGGGAGTGGAAACCGATACAGAAATGAGCGACGATGACGTACCGAGGGGTTCACGTGAAACGGTTGTTCCTCAGTACCATCCTGTTTCTGAGTGCGGTTCCGGCCCATGCTGAGTGGGTGGCGGTTGAGGAAGACTATCTCTTAACAGGGCTACAAACTTTGTACGTCGATAAGGACACCATTCGAAGAGAAGAAAATCTGGTGACGCTGTGGCAATTAATTGACTTTACGTGGATGCAGGGGAACCCGAGAGGAACCCCGCGATTTTTGTCTACGAAGACCCACAAACAATTCGACTGCGCGGAAAAACGCCTTCGGTTGCTCGCGTTCACAGAGTTTTCACGCCCTATGGGAACCGGTATACGGAATGATGGATTGGTAGACAAAGGCAACTGGATACCAGTTGAACCAGAGAGTATTAATCACGCACTATGGGGACTGGCCTGCGGCAAGGAGGGATCGAGCAGCCGCGCGCAACCTTCGATGCAGGCAAGATGACGTAATGAGCGGCCAGTGCTCCCCACACGATTGGATGTCCCTCGAAGAGCCATCCGTAAGAACGGAACGATGAGTTGGCGCAGAAGAAGATTCTATCGCGAGTGCCTATGGGCAGATCGTGTATACGATTATGGCGAAGCGGAAGTGAGCGGCGTTATCTGTCGCGCGAGAATAGAGATAGGAATCACACAACCAAGGAGGGATCTATGAAAGCCACACGATCGATGTACATCTTCGTGATTGCCACGTTCCTGCTCGGATTTTGTTTGGGAGGAGTTTCCTTGCATGTCGCCTCAGCTCAAGGACTCTTCGGGTTGAAAACCTCCATTAGCGAGATCGGGAGCGCCCTGGTCGAGATGCAGAAAAACGTGGATGATCTCCAAAAGAATATGGGCACGATCAAAAAAGCCAAAGATCAGTTGTCTTCTCTGTCACCGGAGAGCGGGGATGGCATCACAAACAAGGGTGAATCCTTAAAACAGCTCCTCCCAGGATTTGGCCAATAGCAGTCATCCCGGCCGGTCTATCGTTCAAGAGATTTGCAAGGGCAAAGACCGATTGTAGCGAAGCCACAGTGGCCTTGTGTGCAAGGAAAGCGGAGGGGGAGGAAATGGGGACAGTCTAAGCGAGCCTCGTTTCCGTCCCCGACGAATTCTGCCAGTTCTATGTTTTCATCGTCCCGAAGACGCCTAGAGGCGTATAGAGGGCATGCCGCCAACTATTTGGACCAAAGGAATAAAACGTGTATGCCCAGATGGCCACATCGGTCAGACTGCCCCATTCACCCTTTCCCTGCCACACTTGATATAGCACTAACATAATGCCGATGAGGGCAATGAAGCGAAGTAGGTGCCGGCCTGCCGACAGCCGAAGAAGGGATAGCCCCGTGGCTCCTAAGAGACCGCCGGCGAACAAATCTGAGGCCAAGAGGCTACCCTCGCCAGCCTCTTTAGACAAAAAATGCCAGGCCCCCATCCACAGGAGGAGACCATGAAAGCCCCACCACGTGAGCGTCCCAAGAAGCATATCCCTCTTTGTGGTCTCCATCGAATAGCCCTCATCTAGTCTGGTTATTGGCGACAGTCTTCCGCCCGATGCGATTCTTGTATGTATGTTGGCGCTCGACAGCCATGGCATGTGGCTCGCTGCGTCGACACCACCGAGCGCGAGCAGGATCACAGGGTCAATCCGGTGGCTAGCCGCCCGTGCGGGTGCCACGCGATTGATTACAAGCCAACCCCGCGATTTGGCCCCGCGCAATATAGCAGAAATCGATAGTAAAAAGCGGCAAGTAGTGTGAATGCCATCATGTGGAAGCCGACTACTTGCGATAGGAATAAGTGGCGCTATCGTATGTGTGCGCGAACCATATACTCACACACCGTTCCATGTCGCTGCTAAGCTGGTGAAAGAAAAGGTGGCGGGAGTCTCTGCTGGAGTGACGCGCCAGCGCACAGGGCATTACGGTGTTGACCATGCCTCGATAGAAGCCCTCTCAGCTGACCTGTTCTTCCCGCGGGAGTGATTTCCGCTATCCCACACGAGTGGACCATCGAAGATCGCGCGTGCCATTATAGTTTTTCCGTATCTCGCTTGGGAGGGCTCTGCTTGCAGAATGACATTCCTGTTCTGATCCTTCCCGGTCTTGGCAACTCTGGGCCGCAACATTGGCAAACGCTGTGGGAACTGCGCCATCCCGAGTGGCAACGCGTGAATCTTGGCAATTGGGACAGTCCGGTTTGCGATGAGTGGGTTCACGCGCTGGATATTGCCGTGCAGGCCTGTCCTTCTCCGCCCGTGCTGGTGGCTCATAGCCTTGCCTGTATCCTGGTGGCGCATTGGGCACATCGCTCAGCTCTCGCTGCGAAGGGCGCGTTTCTTGTGGCGTTGCCCGACCCGCAGAGAGCAGGGTTTCCTGCTGCGGCGCGTGGATTTGCACCGTTGCCGATGGCGCCGTTCACGTTTCAGAGCCTCGTGGTCGGGAGCGCGAATGATCCGTTTGGGTCGCTGGCTTATGCCAAAGATTGTGCGATGGCTTGGAGGAGCACCTTTGTCGATATCGGTCCGGCGGGGCACATCAATACCGACAGTGGGTATGGTGAATGGAACGAGGGCTATGCGTTACTGCAACAATTCATAGCCTAGGAGCCTGTCCGACATTGACCTTCTACTGCGGCGAACGATCTGCGACCATCTGCGTCATTCTCGGTCCGAAAAAAAATCCTCAATGTATTTCAGTGAATACACTTCCGGTTTTTCCGGACCTGCGGCCTTGCAACTGACCGTACCTCCTTTGCCTCGTCACGAAGGCAAAGGAGGACAGGCTCCTAGCAGGGCGCTGAAACAATCCGCCAACTTCTCAAGCTTGCGACGGGTATGTCTCGCGCGACAGGCGCGATCCGAAGTTCGAAGTTCTGGGTTCGAAGTTCCGAAAACCTCTAACTTCGGACCTCGAACTATCCTCCGTCTCACGCCGCGACCCTGCGGGGAGCTTCATTGGTTGGTGCTTTCCGACGAACTGACGAAGGCCCTGCGGTAGCCGGTCACCTTCTCTAAATAGTGGCGGGTCTCTTCGTAGGGCAGCTTTTGGCGCAGTTGGTCATAGACGCCGGCTGGTTGGAGGCCATTGATCTGGTTGATGGCAGTGGTGCGGTCTCGCGAAAACGTGCGGAAGACGTTGCCTGCGCCGGTATTGTAGGCCGCAATCACGCAATATTCGCGTGACACACTGTGTTCCACGTTTTCCAGCTGATTGAACATCAAGACATTCAAAAAGGCGGTTCCCAACTCGACGTTGTTGGCAGGATCGAACAGGTAGTCCCGCGAAGGAGTCACATCCTTGCCTTTCGCCTTCCGGTAGGCTTCCCGTCCACCACTGGTGGGGACCAATTGCATGAGTCCGTAGGCCGGGGCCGAGCTGACGGCATAGGGGTTGAAGTTGCTCTCTGTACGGATGACGGCAAAGACCAGGCTGGGACTGATGCGATATTGCTCTGCAAATTGGTGAACCAGCGTCCGGTATTTATCCGCCTGCTTCATGGCCAGATTGGACACCATCGGGATCTTGACGAAGTGAGCCGTCTTCTTGGCCCCATCCTGGTCGACCACGCGCGTGGCGGATTTATTCTCGAGGAGATAGGCGGCAAAGGGCTCGGCTTCTGTCGGCGTGCGCATCGGCTTGCGTTGCTGATCGAGGACGAGGCCGAACAGGTAGGGATCTTTGTCGCCAGTGAGGACGATTTCTTTGTCGGAAAACAAATCGACTGCGCGAGGATCCTGCGGGGTCAGAATCGTCGTGATCACGGCATTCTTGAGACTGCGCTGGGGGTCTTGATCGTCAAGAGTCTCGACCAGGATCTCGCCTGAGTCAAAGTCGACGATCGCCCGGCTTTTGTAGTTCTGCGTGTACTTTACATATTTTTTTTGCTCGGGTAGTTTGACCTCGTCCTTTCCCCAGGTCTTTCCGACGTTCACTCCGAGAGCGGCAAGGATGGTCTCGAAGTCCTTCTTTGCTTCGCGCAGGTCCCTGATCAGCGCTTCGGGATCTCGCGCGTACTGGTCGATACGTTGTTTGGCGATCTGTGCCGGATCTTTTCCCGCAGCGAGATCAATGATGGCCTTTCCGGTCTGGCCCCTGGTCACGCGTCCAGCCGCCGTAAGGGCTCGGTCGGTCGTCTCACAGCCTGCTGTGGTGAAGGCGAAGATGAGGATCACCAGTGTGTAGAGCAAGGTCGATCGGCGCATGGGCGTATTGTACAGATTTTGCTGTGGCTTACAAGGCGACTAGTTGGTTATTCTGATTTGTTTGGTTTGTTTTGTTTATTTGGTTGAATCTGACCAACCGGATCACCATATCAACCAGACAAACTAGAGGTGTTAGGCCCAGCAGTTTGCAGAAAATCTCGGTTTTCGTACGACATGTTGCGGTGACAATACGCAAGGTGAGAGTCCCTGAATAGTCAGCAGGATGCTCAAAAAGGCTGTTCAGCAAGGCCGCCGCGAGCGAAGAGGCGAGGAGGTACGTACCGCATTTCGTGTGGGCCGTTCGCCCTTTGAATGAATCTTGGCGAACGGAAAAGCCCCGCGAGTAATTTCGACCTCCGGGAGGCTCTGTTCCGTACGTTGAGCCTCTGAGTGATGCGAGAACGATGCTGGCGGCCTTTTTCAGTATCCTATTGGGGCTGGCCTGCCGACTCTGTCTGTTTTCCTTCTAGTTCGGTCCAGCGGTTATAAAGCCGCTCTGCGGCGGTGCGGGCTGCCTCCAGTGCTGCGGAGCGTTCCTGCAGTGCCGCCGCATTAGAGGCGATGGAGGGGTCTTCGACTGCGGCCTGACAGTCGGCGATAGTCGCTTCGGCCTGGAGGATTCTCTGCTCCATCTTCGCCCACTCCTTCTGCTCCCGATAGGACAGGCCTGTTCGTTTTGCCTTCGGACTTTCCGACTCGGCGCGGGATGCCTTGGAGGGTCGTGACGACGATGTGCGACTCAGCTCTGCCGACTTTCGTTCTTGTGCGGACTCCCATTGCGCATAGTCGGCGAACCATTCGGTTTGTCCAGTGCCGTCCAGCGCGAGAAGCATGGTGGAGACGCGGTCTAAGAGCCATCGGTCGTGCGTCACCAGCATCAACGCGCCGGGGAATTCCAGCAGGCTGTCCTCCAGCACATCGAGGGTTGGAATATCCAGGTCGTTCGTCGGCTCGTCGAGGATTAAGAGGTCGGCCGGTTGGAGCATCAGTCGTGCGATGAGGAGGCGTGCCTGTTCGCCTCCGGAGAGGCGGGAGACAGGGAGATCCAACTGTTCCGGCCTGAAGAGAAACCGTTTGGCCCAGGAGACAAGATGCACCGAACGATCCTGATACACGACTGAGTCGCCGTGTGGGGCGAGGGCTCGACGGAGCGAGGAAGATTGATCCAATGATTCGCGGTGCTGCTCGAACGTGACCACGCGCAGCTTGTCCGCGCGTGTAATGGTACCTGCGTCCGGCTTCAGTGTCCCGGCTATCAGCTTCAGAAGTGTGCTCTTCCCACTTCCATTCGGGCCTAGCAATCCAATCCGCTGGCCCGGTCCGAGCAGGAGGTCGAGATTCTTCACGATCTGCCGCCCACCGAGCGATTTACAGAGCTGCGTGGCCTCGACCAACTGTTTGGATCTGCGTCCCGATGCGGTGAAATTGATGCCTGCTGTGCCTTGGTCCTTCCGAGCGTCGGCGCTGTTTAGTTCCTCGATCAAGCGGCCGGCTGAGTCGATCCGCGATTTAGCCTTTGTCGTGCGGGCTTTGGGGCCGCGCCGGAGCCACTCCACTTCGCGGCGGACGCGGTTGGCCAGTGAGGCTTCATAGTTGGCCTGTGCGTGTAGCGCGGCATCCCGCTGTTCCAGGAAATCGCTATAGTTCCCTTTGGCTTCGAACACCCCGCTGGGATAACTGCGGTTCAGTTCGATCATCCGTGACGTCACCGCTTCCAGAAAACGACGATCATGGCTGACGACGAGAAAAGCGCGGGCTTCGGCCCGTAACAATCGTTCCAGCCACAGGATCCCTTCGACATCCAGATGGTTGGTCGGTTCGTCCATGAGAAGGACGTCCGGCTCCAGCATCAGCGACCGGACGATGGCCAGGCGTTTCTTCCATCCTCCGGAGAGCGTGGCCGTGGACTGGTCAGTCGCGGAAAACTCTCCCAGGCTGAGTGCCGCGGATATGCGATCGCTATGGTCGTGGGGGTCCAGGCCTTCGTCGATCAGGACCTGTGCCAGCACGTCCTCGATCGTATGAGTTCCGTCAAATGATGGGTCTTGCGGCACATAGCCGATGCGGAGTTGTCGGCGCATCGATCTGGTGCCCTCATCCGGCACTTCCAGCCCTGCCATGATCTTCAGCAAGGTTGACTTGCCGGAGCCGTTAGGCCCGACTAATCCGACATGATCGCCCTCGGCTAACCCGATCGATAAATCAGTAAACAGCGGTTTCACCCCGTAGCTTTTACTGATGGACTCGCAGCTCAAGAGAATTGTAGGTGGCATAGCTCTACCGAACGAATAAATAAAGCATTAATCAGCTGATGGACGATCGGGCAGGACTGTTCAGGCCAGGCTGGATCGCGAAGCTATCAGTCTACGGGTTGGAGGACAGAACTGCAAGGGGGGAGGGGATGGAGCCTGATGATCTTCTGTGCTCGCGCAACGCGCGGTCGCGGACTCCCCTCGTTGGACGCGCGCAGTGGAAGATCAATCAGCCCCCATCCCTGAGAGAGAACAAGCGAGCTTGGAAGGATCATTTATATCGCTCGATGCGCGCAGTGAAGGATGGTTTGCCTACCCCCTCTGGGGAAGGTGAAGAATCGGAAGGCCCTCGCCCGGGCTAATGGCACGTCCCGTCGTGCCAGTGAGTGGGCGGGTGAGAAAGCGGCGCACAGTGGGAGATCAATCAGCCCCCATCCCTGAGAGATAACGAGCGAGCTTGGAGGGATCATCGTAACCTCGTTCGATGCGTGCATTTGAGGATCGATCCGGTCTCCATGTTCAGGCTGGCCGGTATGAAAGGTCGAGCGAGTCCTTGCTAGTATCCGTTCTGTTTGAGACGTTAGGGGCAAAAGGGTATGAGGGTACTGTTGACACCGCGGGGTCCTGCTAGAGTTTGTGTAGGAAGGGTCCATTTTGTCCGACCACCATCGCCAAGGACCTGTCGCAGTCTGGACGACGAGTGATCATGAGGGGACTCGTGCCCCTCTTGACTCGGTACCGTAGTACAAGGTGTAGACTCTTCCCGAGGAGCGATCATGTTGTCACAACTGACGATTGGCCAACTCGCAAAGTCATCTGGAGTTCATGTCCAAACGGTTCGGTACTATGAGCGGCTTCATCTGCTCGGCCCGGCTGCGAGAGCTTCATCGGGGTATCGACTATATGGACCAGAAGAAGAACGACGACTCCGGTTTATCAAAAATGCGCAGGCGCTGGGGTTCACCCTGCGGGAGATTGACGAGTTGCTGAATCTGCGCGTGAGTTCGCAGGCGCGGTGTGGCGATGTGCAACGGAAGGCAATAGAAAAATTGCAGTGTGTGAAGGCTAAGGCGCGAGACTTACGGGCCTTGGCCCGAGCGCTTGAGCGCTTGATTCAGACCTGCCGGTCCGGTCAACCAACCGATCACTGCCCGATTCTCAAAAGCTTAGAAAAATGAAGAGGCGCGTAGGTTGAGGGCAGAGGAAGGAGGTGAGGCCCATGTGTCCTTGCGAGGAAACTTCTTCGAAGCTCGAACCGCCGAAAAATTCGGTGACAATACTCTCAGTTGGTGGGTTGAGCGCGGCGTTGCTGGCTTCTGTGTGCTGCATAGGCCCGCTGGTCTTCGCGGCGCTTGGCGTAGGAGTTGGGGCCACGGGATTCTTGGCTGGCACAGCCGGATTCTTGAAGGGGCTCTTGCCGTATCGGCTGGCCTTCATCGGCCTGACGATACTTCTGTTGGGCGTCAGCTTTTATCTAGCCTACGGGAAGCCAAAGTCTGCGGTATGCGCGCCAGGGGAAATGTGTGCTCCTGGAACTCGGAGCGGTATGAATCGGGCATGGTTCTGGATTATGGCGGCGTTCGCACTGGTGCTGATCTTGGCGCCGTTCTGGTTGGGGCTGTGACTCTCCGTACAACGTGAAATGTAAAGCCTGAAATATCATTTGTAATCATTCTAGCCCTTTCCCCTTTCGGGAGAGGAGAAAGTAAGGGTAGACAGGAGGGGATCGGCAATGTGGAGATTTGTTCAAACGACTTTCCTGGTCGGTACCATGACGCTGATCTTGGTCGGACTTCAGGGAGTTGCGGCTGAGAGTCAAAGGCTGCAGACGGTCATTCTGCAGATTGACGGGATGACCTGTGGGGCCTGCGTCAAGGATGTGAAAGCTGCGCTCTCCAAGGTGTCCAGTGTCAGTTCGGTGGAAATCACCGTGGGGGAGAAATGGCTGTTCTTCCTCGATTACGCGGACGTGCGCGCCGCCGTTACGTTCGATCCGGAGAAAACCGGCGCGGCGGCGTTAGTCAAGGCTGTCGAAACTGCCGGTACCGCGCTGTCGTCGTACAAGGCGCGGGTGCTCAACGAATAGGTGAGAGGTGCGAGGAAAGGGGACATCATCATGGAGCAAGCGACGAACAGTGAGACGGGGTTATTCGCCGAACTCAGAAAGCTGAGTCCTAAAGTCACCGGTGGGCTGTTGCGAATGCGGCAAGAGGCCTATCGCGATGGAACAGTTGCGGCGAAATATAAGCTGCTGACCGCCATGACCATCTCGATCGCGATTCGGTGTGAACCCTGTATCAGGGCATACGTCAAGATGGCGCATGGCAAGGGTGCCAGCCAGGACGAACTGATCGAATTTCTTGAAGTCGCGATGACGATGCAAGGTTGTCCTGGTGAAGAATGGGCGTTAAAGGCCTACGCTATCTATAGGGAGAGCATCGATAATGGGCCGAGTCCCGAAACATCAGGCTGCTGTGATCACCAGACGATGGGCCAGGACGATGAGGAAGTGACACAATGAGCCGATGAGTCCATTGCATGATGATGGCAATGGTTGTAGCACTCGTCTGGAACGCCGGACTTGGGATCTCACAGGCGTCTGCGGCCTCTTCAGTCGCATCTATCCGGTGGCAAGTAGAGTGGTACGTGTTCGCATCGGCCGAACGAACCATTTTGCATTGAGTAACACCGTTGACTCCTGAAAAGGAGAGCGATAGACTGACGCTATGCGAGTACATTCCCATCGCTTCCGTTCGGTTCTAGTTTGCGCGCTCGTCGTGCTCTTTTTTGCGTTGAGCTTCAATGCCTATGCCTGTCTTTTGCCGGTGAATGGAGTCACGGCCGCCGCGATGGAAAACGGCTGTTCGACTCCTGATGAACAGCCTGTCTCTCAGCTCTGCGATGCGTTTAAGACGCTCGGCGTCCAGTCTGCCGATAAGCTCCACTTCAACAGTGACAGTCAGACGATTTGTTCTCAAGATACCGCCTCGTTAGCGCTACTTGTCATTCATACCTCACCCGGCAGCCGCTTGTCCGATCATCCTACAGTCGTTCCTTCCCAGGATCTCCTGCTCAAGATTTCCGTACTTCGCATCTGATCTTCCCCTCCCATACCGCGTAATCGCTTCTGTGCCATCGCCTGTGTCGTTCGACGCTCAGTTTCAGCGTCCGGCCTACCGTCTGGTGCTCTTGCCACCTAGAGCCAGAGCGCAGACAGGGCTTTGAACGTGTGGGAACTCTGGGAGGTCATTGCTATGAGACGGAATAGACAGCGTCAGTGTGTGATGGTTGCGTCAGTGTTGTTGATGTTCTTCAGCAGCGGACTGTCGCTGGCACAGGATACCGACTCTGTGCTGCGCCGTAAGCTGGTGTTGCCGGAATTGATCCAAGAGGTCCTGGCGCGAAACCCTGAGCTTGTGGCGTCACGCAAGCAATGGGAAGCCGCCACGAATCGGATTACGCCAGCGCGGTCATTGGATGACCCGATCCTGTCCGTCCAGTTGTGGAATTTCCCTCAGAGCTTCAACGTCACAAAATCTGACAACAGTATCTTCGGTCTCTCACAAAATCTCCCATTCCCAGGAAAACTCGCGCTCAAGGGCGACGTGGCGAGTCGTTCGGCCGAGATGACTGAGCAGGCAGTCCGTGCGAAGGAACGGGAACTGGTTGCCCGCCTAAAGCAGGTCTACTACGATTTGTTTCTCGCGCAGAAGGCGATCCAGATTCATCATGAGCAGGTTGCGCTGTCTAGACAATTTGTGGAGATTGCTAACGCGAAGTTCCGGGCGGGCAAGGGAAGCCAGGCTGATGTCCTCAAGGCCCAAGTCGAGCTGTCCCTGTTGTTCGAACATCTTCCCGTGCTGGAGCAGCGTCGGGAAACCGCCGAGGCGATGCTGAATACGTTGCTTGATCGGGCTCCCGCCTCACCCCTGGGGATTGCTCAAGTACCCTCTCAACTGCCACTTGAGATGTCCATCGACGATCTACACCGTCTCGCGCTGAACGACAGGCCGGAGCTCAAAGCTGCTGAGCTGGATGTGCAGCGGAGCGAGCAGTCACGCGCGCTGGCCCAGCGTCAGTACTATCCGGACTTCAACGTGGCGTTTCAGCGCTTCCAGAACTTTCAAGCCAACGACGGATTCGGCGCCTACGTGGCGATGAGCATCCCCTTCGCGTTTTGGACCAAGCCGAAGTACGACGCGGGCGTGCAGGAGGCGGCGGCGGCGGTCGCCGTCGCACAGGCGCAGCAACATACCTTAGAAAACATGACGCGGTTTCAGATCAACGACCTCCTGGCCAAGCTCAAGGCGACTGACCAGGTGGCCACGTTGTATCGCACCACCATCTTGCCACAGGGCGTGCAGAGTCTGGAGGCGGCGCGCGTCGGGTATCGTGCGGGGACGGCTGGTTTCTTGGACCTCATTGACGCGCAGCGGGCCTGGCGAGGATTTCAGCTTGAGTATTTCAAAGCCCTCGTGGAACGCCAGTATCGATTAGCTGAGCTTGAGCAGGTCGTCGGGGTCGATTTCAATCAGCAGACCTAACGCAGAATAGAAGGAGGAATATCGATGAACCAGCATGTATACAGAAAACGTTTCGTGGTTGGCGCGGTGGCGATCGGTGCGATCGCCGGAGTCGTCATCGGTTTCTTCGCCGGCCACAGAATGATGGGTGACATGGCCGACATGACCATGGGAACAGGGGTCGCCTTGGCTGCCCCAGGCCATGGGAAAAACGGCCTGCTTGAGCAGGCCGGGGGCGGGAGGGTGAAAACATCGGGTGAAATGGGCGACATGAAGCAGATGGACATGAAGGGGATGCCGATGGAGGGCATGTCCACAGCGCCGTCCGGGGCTGTAGTGGTTCCCGCTGTGATGAGACAGTTGATCGGGGTCCGAAGCGCGTCAGCCGGCATCGCGATACTAGGGCAAGAGATTCGTGCGGTCGGCACGGTCGGTTACGACGAACGTGGGCTCACGCAGGTCACAGTGAAAACCTCCGGGTGGGTGCGAGAGGTCTTTGTCGATTCGATCGGTCGCCCCGTACGCAAAGGCGAGCCCCTTTTTACCCTCTACTCACCGGACCTCTTGGCCACGCAGGACGAGTATCTCCTTGCCTTGAGAACTCAGGGCCAATTGGCCACGAGTCCTCTTGATGAAATCAAAACCAACGCGGCGTCCCTCGTGGTGAGTGCGCGTGAGCGCTTGCGACTGTGGGATCTGACCGATGCGCAAATCGCCGCGCTGGAGCGTCGAGGTAAAGCGGAGCCGGTGCTCACGGTCTATGCCCCGTCCTCCGGGATCGTTCTGAAGCGAGAGGCCTTGCCAGGAAAATATGTGGAACCAGGCACGACACTGTATGAGGTGGCGGATCTCTCCACGGTCTGGATCTCCGCCGACATCTATGAGTCCGAGGTTGCAGCGGTGACACTCAACCAGACAGCCTCTGCCACGTTCGCTGCGTATCCAGGAGACACGTTCCGAGGCACGGTTTCGTATGTCTATCCCACGCTGAATGCCGAGGCCCGCACCGTGCGGGTGCGGTTGGAATTGCCGAATCCAGGACTGAAGCTGAAGCCGGGCATGTACGGGAACGTGACTGTGCAAACTGACGCGGTCAACACGTTAGTCGTACCCAAGGAAGCGGTGCTGGAGACAGGACTTCGTCAACTCGTCTACCTGGATAGGGGGCAAGGCCGTTATGAGCCGGCTTTAGTCAAGCTGGGACGGCGCAGCCAGGATGACGTGGAGGTGCTGGAAGGACTCAAAGCAGGAGATCGCATCGTCACCTCGGCCAATTTCCTGTTGGACGCAGAGAGTAAGTTGGCATCGGCGTCGAGTATGCAGGCCATGATGGGTCGGATCGGCATGGGCGATTGGCAGATGCGCGGTGCCTATGAAGGCACGATGGAAGGCATGGAGATGGGTGACATGAAAGGCATGCCGATGGGGGATATGAAGGGGATGGAAGGCATGAAGGGGATGGATGGACCATCCACTACAGAGACTCGTCAGGTCACCGGATTCTCCCTCGCGTTGAATACGACGCCGGAACATCCCAAGGCCGGTAATGTGCTGCTCAAGCTCACGCTCGCAGATCAAGTCGGCAAGCCAGTGACCAATGCGCAAGTCCTGTTCGTCTATACGATGCCGATGCCGGGCATGACCGATTCCAAGGTCACGGCTCGCCATACCAAGGATGGGCTCTACGAAGGAACCGTGCTGTTCGGCATGGGCGGCACCTGGGTGGTGACGGTCAATGTGACGGTACCAGGGCGACCGCCCATTGCCGAAACGTATCAGTTCTCGGTCGCCGGGGGAGGCATGTAATTCATCATGATCGCACGACTCATTGAAGGAAGCGCCCGCAATCCGATTCTGGTTATCCTGTGTGTATTGTTGTTGGCAACCTGGGGCCTGTGGGCGGGATTTCATGTTCCGCTGGATGCGATTCCGGATCTGTCCGATGTCCAGGTGACCATCTACACCGAGTGGGAGGGGCGCAGCCCCACGTTGATTGAAGACCAGATCACGTATCCGATCGTCACCTCCTTGCTCGCCGGTCCGAAAGTCAAACGAGTACGGGGGGTCTCAGAATACGGCGTCTCCTATGTGTATGTGATCTTCGAAGACCGGACGGACTTGTATTGGGCAAGGAGTCGTGTGCTGGAATACATGCAGAAGCTGACCGGGAAGTTGCCTTCAGGAGTCGCACCGACGCTAGGTCCTGACGCAACCGGCGTCGGGTGGGTGTATCAGTATGCACTGGTGGATGAATCCGGCGCACATGACCTGGCGCAGCTCCGTAGTCTGCAAGATTGGTATCTGCGCTTCCAACTGGAAAGCGTGCCTGGCGTGGCAGAAGTGTCGGCGGTCGGCGGGTTCGTCAAGCAGTATCAAATCGAAGTAGACCCGAACACGTTGGCCGCCTACCGATTACCGATCAAGACGATCATCGAAGCGGTTCGGAACAGCAATGCGGAGGTGAGTGGCCGTGTCCTAGAAATGGCCGGGACGGAATACGTGATTCGAGGGAGAGGCTACCTGCGCTCGATTGAGGATATTGAGCTGATCCCCGTCGGGACAGATGGACGCGGTACGCCGATCTTGATCCGGGATATCGCCCATGTCAAAATCGGGCCGGACCAGCGGCGAGGCGTCGCAGAACTGGACGGCAAAGGCCAGACGGTCGGCGGCATCGTGATCATGCGGGCCGGAGAGAACGCGCTCGCCGTGATCGAGCGGATCAAAGCCAGGCTGGCAGAGATTACCCCCGCCCTGCCGAAGGGTGTCCACATCGTGCCCACCTATGACCGGTCTGATCTCATTCATCGGGCCATTGCCGTACTGCGCGAGAAGCTCGTAGAGGAGAGCCTTATCGTCAGCCTTGTGGCGGTCGTCTTTCTGTTTCATCTGCGCAGCGCCCTGGTGGCGATTCTCATCCTGCCCGTGGCAGTGCTGCTCGCCTTCATCCCGATGGCTTACCTGAACATCACGTCCAGCATCATGTCGCTCGGAGGGATTGCCATTGCCATTGGCGCGATGGTGGATGCAGCCATCGTGATGGTAGAGAACGCGCACAAGCGGTTGGAACAAGCACCGAATGCGGACCGGATTGAAACCATCATCGCAGCAGCCAAAGAAGTCGGCCGTCCCTTGTTCTTTTCGCTGCTGGTGATCGCCGTGTCGTTTCTGCCGATCTTTGCGTTGGAAGCCCAGGAGGGGCGGTTGTTCATGCCTTTGGCCTACACCAAAACTTTCTCGATGCTGTTCGCCACCGCGCTCTCGGTGACCTTGGCCCCTGTATTGATGGTCCTCCTGATCCGGGGGCGCATCCGAGCGGAAGGCAAGAATCCGTTGAATTGGTTGTTGGTCGCTCTGTATCGACCGATCATCTCCGGCGCCTTACGTGTCCGGTGGCTGACGCTGGGGTTGGCGGTGGTGGTCGTGGGACTCACGGCGCCGATCTTTTCTCGCCTCGGCGCGGAATTCATGCCGCCGCTGAACGAAGGGACCATCCTCTACATGCCGACCACCGTGCCGGGCCTCTCGATTCCTGAATCGGCCAAGGTGCTGCAGGTCCAGGATCAGTTGCTCACGACTTTTCCGGAAGTGGAACGAGTGTTTGGAAAAATGGGGAAGGCCCCGACGGCTACCGATCCGGCTTTTGTCGGCATGGCCGAGATCACGGTCACCCTCAAGCCGGAAGCAGAATGGCGGCCTGGCATGACCTGGGACCGGTTATTGGATGAGATGGATGCGAAGCTGCGCATCCCCGGTTTTCCGAACATCTGGTGGATGCCGATTCAGACTCGCACCGAGATGATCACGACCGGCGTCCGGAGCCCGGTCGGTATCAAGGTCTTGGGGCCGGATCTGAAGATCATTGAGAAAATTGGCTTGGAGATTGAGCAAGTCTTGGCAAACGTGCCGGGCACGAAAAGCGCCTTTGCCGAACGGCTGAATGAAGGCTATTATCTGGATCTCACCGTGAACCGACGCGAAGCGGCCCGTTATGGTCTGAGGGTGGGAGACGTGCAAGCGGTGATCACCTCGGCCATCGGGGGAGAAACCGTGACGACCACAGTCGAGGGACGAGAGCGGTACTCGGTCAATGTACGCTATAAGCGCGAACTGCGCGATGACCCAGACCGGCTCAAGAGGGTGCTGATCCCCACGCCAAGCGGTGCGCAGATTCCGCTCGGACAAATTGCCGATCTCGTCATCACGCAGGGACCGCCGTCGATCGCGGATGAGGCGGGTGCGCTGGCCGGTTTGGTTTCGGTCGCAGTCAGCGGCCGCGACCTGCGCGGCTACGTCGAAGATGCGCAGCGCGTAGTCCGAGAACGAGTGACGTTACCCTCCGGCTACCGGCTGATCTGGACCGGTCAATACGAACATCTGGTACGGGCCGAAGAACGATTAAAGCTAGTCGTCCCCGTCACTATTGCGATCATTCTCTTGCTGCTCTATCTCAACTTCGGTTCGCTGGCAAAGTCATTGATCGTGCTCCTGTCAGTTCCCTTCGCTGCGATCGGGGCTATCTGGTATCTCGACTATCTACACTACAACATGAGCGTGGCAGTGTGGGTGGGCATCATCGCCTTGGCCGGCGTAGCAGCGGAGACGGGCGTGGTCATGCTCGTCTATCTCGACGAGGCCTATGAGCGACGAGTACGCGAAGGACGCATGACGACGGCACAAGACCTACGGGAAGCCATTCTGGAAGGAGCGGTCCAGCGGGTACGGCCTAAGATGATGACGGTCGCCGCAATCATGGGGGGATTACTCCCAATCATGTGGACCACCGGCACGGGCGCCGACGTGATGAAGCGGATCGCCGCACCGATGATCGGCGGCATGGTCAGCTCGACCATCCTTACGTTGATCGTCATTCCGGTCCTGTACTTTATCTGGAAGCGTCGGATGATGAGTGCAGGCTCGCCGATCGACACGACCTTTGCCAGGCCTGCCACGTCCCAATCGGTGCTTTCTTAGTCAGCTGGCCGGCACGAAGGATGACATGACGAATCAAGGGACGGCGCAAGGAGTCATGGGCCGACAAGCGTGGGATTGCCTGTTGAACGGTGAGAATGTCCGAGGTCGAGCGGGGGACTCTCCCGCTCGACCTCATAAGGGCGACGGAGCAAAATTACTTGGTCGTGACGATTTCGAGGAGTTCGATCTCAAACACTAACGTCGCGCCGGGCTTGATAAAGGGGGGCAAGCCTTTGTCGCGATAGGCAAGAGTCGACGGGCAGATCAATTTGTTCTTGCTGCCGACCTTTATCTGCCGCATTCCTTCCACCCAACACTTGCTCATTTCATTGACTCTGATCATGGCGGGCTCGCCCAGCTTGGTGGAATTATCGAACACTGTCCCGTCGATCAGAGTTCCGAGATAGTGCACCTTCACCATATCCGTGACTTTTGGCGTTGCGCCGTTCCCCTCCTTGATGGTCGTGAGGATTGCGCCGGACTCGGTTTTTTTGGCGCCGGGTTCTGCCGCGGCTTTCGCGAGGACCGCGGCCCCCATTTTCTTCTCCGCTTCAGCGATGATGGAGGCGCGGGCCTGTTGCAGTTCTGAAATCTTCTGACCGAATGCCTGAGGGTCAACCTTGGAGGCTTTTTTGTAGAACCCATCGGTGAGGCCGGATTTCACGAGTTCAAATTCAGACTCGCTCAGGCTGAAGTTCCCGAGCGATTGGTTGATGGCTAACCCCAAGGCATAGAGGGTTTTTTGTTCATCGGTCGTGGGCTCAGGAGCCGCAGCGAATGCCGCTGTGGTCCCAAGGCAGAGCACGGTCACCAGACAGGAGACAATGAAGCGCATGAGCGGTCCTTTCTTTATGTGTGACGGCGCCGGGTCCGATATCGCAAGGTTTAAGTCGCATAAAGTATGCGATGTTGCGCATGGGGATCAAGACAAATTTGTCGCTTGGGTTTATCTCACAGGAGAGCTCCCCTCATTGCGCTAACGGTCAAACTTTTCGTTGAATGGGTGGCTAAGCGAGGTTGAGCGGGACATTCTCCCGCTCAACCTCATGAGAACGACAGTGAGAACTTACTTCGCAGCAGCGACGATCTCGAGGAGCTCGACCTCGAACACTAACGTCGCGCCGGGCTTGATAGTGGGGGGCGCGCCTTTGTCGCCATAGGCAAGAGCCGATGGGCAGACCAATTTGCTCTTGCTGCCGACTTTCATCTGCTGTACCCCTTCCGTCCAACATTTGATCACTTGATTCAATCCGAACGTGGCCGGCTCACCTCGCTTGACGGAACTATCGAACACGGTTCCATCGGTCAGAGTTCCGTGGTAGTGCACCTTCACCGTGTCCGTGATTTTCGGGGTTGCGCCCTTTCCTTCCTTGATGGTCGTGAGGATTGCACCGGACTCGGTCTTTTTGGCGCCGGGTTCTGCCGCAGCTTTCGCGAGGAACGAAACTCCCGCTTTCTTCTCCGCTTCTGCGACAACCGAGGCGCGGGCCTGTTGCAGTTGTTGAATCTTCGGGCCGAACGTCTGGAGGTCTACTTTGGGGGCCTTTTTGAAGACTCCATCGGTGAGGCCGGATTTCACGAGATCAAGCTCCGACTCGCTCAGGCTGAAGGCCCCGAGCGATTGGCTGATGGCTAACCCCAAGGCATAAAGAGTTTTTTGTTCATCGGTCGTGGGCTCTGGGGCAGCAGCGAATGCCGCCGTGGTCCCAAGGCAGAGCACGGTCACCAGACAGGAGACAATGAAGCGCATGAGCGGTCCTTTCTTTAATGTATGACTGCAACGGACCTGATATCACAAGTCCTCGATCTGTATAGGGTATGCGATGTCGTGGTGGGGCTCAAGACAATTATGCCTAGCTGGATGCTGAAAAAGTCCGCCAACGTGATTGGAAGGTTAAGGATGAATGGAGCAAGTCGATTCTTCGCTCGACCTTGACCTGCCTCGCTCTGCTTCAGGCGGGATAAGCGTTACCAACGGTGGCCCCGGTGGCGTGGGCCATTGTGGCGTGGGCCGAAGACGTACGGGCGGTGAAAATACGACGGCCCGTATATCCAAGGGCGCCCAAAGTAGAGGCCGAGTCCCACAGCGGGATAGGCGTAGAGAGGTGGAACCGCTCGCACGATGGCGGGTGGTTGCACCAGTAGGCGTTGCAGGTCGGCATTCGTGGAAGCCTGGCGGTCGAGTTGATCTTTTAAGTGATTGACGGTCTCTTGTTGGGCTTGCACTTTTTCTTGGAGTGTCGCGATCTGGTCGCGTTGCGACTCGGCGAAGGCCTCCACACAACGGGTGTGGGCATCGCCGGTATAACTCGAACATTCCCACGGTGTTTGCGACTCGCTCGCCCGGGCTGGTAGGTCGGCCAACACCATCCCAATTCCGACCGCTCCAATAAGAAGCTGCGGCCACAGCCCTGGTTTCTTCCGAGAGGATTCTCCACGATGGAAATTGTGATTGTTCATAGGCATCCCTCTTGGTAGCAGCTGGTATTAGTTTAGCATGTGACTGCTCAAGAGAACAGGGGGCTAGCTGGGTGGTCTTGTTTGTTTGGTTTGTCTCGTTTATGTGGTTTAGACTAAGCAGATGAACAAAATAAATCAGATGAACTCGTCCCGCTGGATACTCAAAAAGGCTGACCAAACAAGGTCGCAGGCGAGTCGAAACCGGAGGCGTACCTTTCCTTACCTGCCCGTCCCCGAGCTGCCGAGACAGCTCGTTTCCCGAGTGGGGTATGTCGAGGATTTCGATGAACCGAGAACGCTGCAGGGGGAAGAGGCGTGTCTCGGCGCGCCGGGGCTGGGCGGGTGAGAAGAGCGACTTTTTCAGCATCCTGCTAGAATCCGTCCACACGTATGCCTAAACTGCCTCCATGATTCTGGGATTCGTCATTCTCTATTTGCTCCTGTCGGTGGGGATCGGACTGGCTGCCGCCAGGCGGGTCCATACCACGAAAGATTTTGCGGTGGCCGGTCGGAGCTTGCCGCTGCCGGTCGTGATGGCCACGGTCTTTGCGACCTGGTTCGGGGCAGAGGCCGTACTCGGGGTCTCGGCCACATTTGCAAAAGAAGGGTTGCGCGGCGTCGTCGCCGATCCCTTCGGGTCGAGCCTCTGCTTGATCCTGGTGGGAATATTTTTTGCGCCTCGTTTTTATCGGCTGAATCTTCTGACCGTCGGCGACTTCTATCGTCTGCGGTACAACCGCCTAGTCGAGGTACTCTGTGCCGTATGCATCGCGGCCTCGTACCTCGGATGGGTGGCTGCGCAGTTCAAAGTGTTGGGATTGGTTCTGAACGTGGTCACGGGCGGCGCAGTGAGTCAGTCGGTTGGGATGGTGATCGGCGCGATGATCGTCCTGACCTATACGACCTTCGGCGGCATGTTTTCTATCGCTATTCTAGATTTCGTCCAAATCTCCGTGATCATGGGGGGACTGCTGTATATCGTTTCCGTGGTCAGCGGGTTAGCTGGAGGTGTGGAGGCGGTGATCAGCCATGCAGCCCAGGCCGGCAAGCTGGATTTTTTCCCGTCGGCCACGGCCGCGGCCTGGATACCCTTCATCGGGGCCGCGATCACTATGATGCTCGGATCGATTCCCCAGCAAGACGTGTTTCAGCGCATCACGTCTGCGAAGAACGAACGAACCGCCGTTCGGGGATCGATCCTGGGCGGGGGGCTCTACTTCTGTTTCTGTTTTGTGCCGATGTTTCTGGCCTATGCGGCGACGCTGATCGATCCGGCTACGTTTAATGTACTCCTCGATCAGGATTCGCAACTTATATTGCCGACTTTGATCCTGCGTCATACACCGGCCTTCGCACAGATCGTATTTTTCGGGGCCCTCCTCTCGGCGGTGATGAGCTGTGCCAGCGCGACGTTGTTGGCGCCGTCGGTGATGCTGAGCGAGAACGTGATCAAAGGGGCCCTGCCTCACCTCAGTGACTGGGAGTTTCTTCGGGTCATGCGGTTGGTTGTGGTGGTCTTTGCCGCGCTGGTTCTGACTATCGCTCTGAGCTCCAGCTCCAGCATCTACCAGCTGGTGGTGAATACCTACAAGGTGACGCTGGTGGCGGCTTTTGTCCCACTCTGCGCCGGGCTCTTTTGGTCCCGCGCGACAACGCAAGGGGCCTTGTTTGCCCTTGGGGCAGGGCTGATGACCTGGATGGGGTGGGAACTGTTCGGTCCGCCCGACTCGATCTGGCCTCCGCAACTGGTTGGGTTTCTTGTGGCGGCGACGGGGATGGTTGTCGGCTCACTTCTGCCCCAGAAGATCGGAACTCATAAGGCGTGAAGCGCGAGACATGCGGGAAAGGCGCGGCGAGCGGGAAAGGTGCGATCCAAAGTTCGAAGTTCCGGAAACCTCGAACCTCGAACTTTCCCCCGTCTTTCACGTCCCGCCAGTCCCGCTTGTTTGTTATGCTGTGGTGAGGTTCCAGAACCGTGAGTAGATCTGTACGATGGGTGAAATATGGGAGCATGGCCCTGGCAGGCCTCGTCGCCGCGCTCGGCCTCGTCGCTGTGGTCTATGGCGCGTATCTGGCGACCTTTCTTGAACTGCCCAAGAGTGATGATCATCCTCCCCTGCGTCTGTACAGTGGCCCCTTTCTTCTGAAGCCCGATCTCTCCCTCTTGCACAGCCATCTTCTTGAGCGGCTGCAACGGTTGGGCTATCGACGAGTGAGAGTGCCGGTGCAGTCTCCTGGCGACTATCAGTTGACCGAAGAGGCCCTGACGGTCCATCTCCATCCGCAGCCGGAGGGTCATGTCGGCGCGACGATGGTGACGATGCCGTTGGATCAGGGGCGAGTAACGGATGTCCTGTCTCCGCTTGATGGGACCGCGCTCTTTCCCATCTTTCTGGAGCCGGAACTCCTGAGTGGTGTGCGTGGTGAATCACGCCAGGTGCGCGAATGGATTCCGTTAGCAGAGATTCCTCCACAGATCATTGAGACGGTCCTGACCATCGAAGATCGCCGGTTCCATTCCCATTTCGGCATCGATCCGGTCGCCGTAGGGCGGGCGGTCTGGACCAATTTTACGAAGGGCGGTGTGGTGCAGGGCGGCAGCACCATCACGCAGCAGCTGGCGAAGAATTTATTTTACTCGCCGCAGCGGACGATGGGACGAAAATTCAAGGAGGCCCTGGCGGCGCTGGTATTGGAAGTGAAGTACACGAAACAGAATATCCTCGAAAGCTATCTGAATGAAATTTATCTCGGGCAGGCGGGGTTCGTTTCGATCTATGGGGTGAGCGAGGCAGCCCATCGCTATTTCGGTAAGACTCTTCAGGAATTGACGGTCGAAGAGGTTGCGATGATCGCAGGCCTGATCAAGGGCCCCAATAGTTACGCGCCGACGAAACATCCTGAGCTGGCGAAGCAGCGGCGTGATGTCGTGTTGCGGCGGCTGCGGGAGACAGGTCTCCTGACGGAAGAGGCCTGGAAACGTGCCGTGAATGGACCGGTGCGCGTGACTCCGCCAGAGGACGTTTTGACCGATGCGCCCTACTTTGTCGATGCCGTGCTTCGGGAGGTGGAAGAGGCCGGCGTGGTCCCCTTGCCGGAGGGTTTGCGAATTGATAGCACACTCGATCCCATGATCCAGCAGGCGGCCACCGAATCGCTGGAGAAGGGACTGGCCAAGTTAGAGGCAACGCATCCCTATCTCAAGAGTTCGCTGGAATCGATGCAAGGGGCGGTGGTGGTGCTCGATCCCAAGACCGGGTCTGTGCTGGCGTTGGTGGGAGGGCGGGATTATCGGCGGAGTCAATTCAACCGCGCGGTGCAGGCACGGAGGCAACCGGGCTCACTCTTCAAACCCTTCGTCTATCTTGCGGCACTGGAGGCGGCCCGTGAGGGTCAAGCCGGCCAGTTGACCGCGGCGAGTTTGTTGGCGGACGAGCCGGTGACGTTTGAATCGGAAGCCGGTCCCTGGTCTCCGCAGAACTACGACAAGCAATTTCACGGTCCAATTACTTTGCGGAGCGCGTTGGAACAGTCGCTCAATGTGCCGGCGGTGCGGGCGGCCATGGCAGTGGGGACCAAGCCGATCGTGCAGCTGCTGCACCGTCTTGGCGTGGCGAGTACCATTGGCAATGACCTTTCGTCGGTGGCCTTGGGCAGTTCGTCGGTGTCGTTGATGGAGATCACGGCGGCGTATGGAGCGGTCGCCAATGGAGGGATCGCCGTCAAGCCGACTGCGGTGCGATCGACCAGGGATCAACAGGGAGGCATTGTGTGGAATGGCGTGCCGGATCGGCAACAGGCGACCTCGCCTCAAGGGGCCTATGTGTTGACCTCTCTCCTCGAAGGCGTCATCCAGCGCGGCACTGCGAGCAAAGCTAAAGTACTCGGACTCAAAGGTATGGTGGCCGGGAAAACTGGTACAACCGACGGCTATCGCGACGCCTGGTTCGTAGGCTACACGTCCGACGTGGTGATCGGGGTCTGGGTGGGATTCGACGATGAACGGCCTCTGCGTCTTACGGGGTCGCAGGCGGCCTTACCGATTTGGATGGAGCTCGCGCGCCGGGTCATCCCGCCCAATGTTCCCGCATTCGAGATGCCGCCCGGTGTAATCACGCGCGACATCGATCCGAAGACCGGGCAGTTGGCTACATTTCAGTGTCCCGAGCAGGTATCGGAGGTGTTCATCGAGGGCACGGAGCCCAGCGTCTATTGCGAGGTGCATGGAGGGGGAATATGGGAACGGTTCCGGCATACTTTCGGATTCTCCTAGGCTGCACTGAGAGGAATAGTGTAAACTGGCGTCAACGATCTGGCGTGAAGGGGGGATGACGCATGAAGAGCAATAGCTTTGCTGGAGATGACAACATTACTCTTTTGGCCAAAGGGGTGGTGTTGAAAGGCGAGATCCATGTTGAAGGGACGGTGCGGATCGATGGCCGCCTTGATGGCGAAATCCAGACCAAGGGGCAAGTCATCATCGGCGAGGATGGACTGGTGCAGGGAACGATTACGGCCGGCACGGTGATCAGCAGCGGTCGCATCAAGGCGAATGTGACGGCGAATGAGCGAGTCCAGTTGATGAAGACGGCGACACTCATCGGAGAAGTCCATACGCCGGTGCTTATCATGGAAGAAGGCGCCAAGCTCCAAGGTGTGACGGATATGGGGATAACCGCCTGGCCCGACGAGCTTCCGAAGTTGCCGGGCAGCGTCAGTGATCTCTCTGCACACCGGGCCAAGCAGGTCGTAGTGCTTGATAAATAAAGAGTCCAGCGGCGAAGTGCACCGATAGGTCTGCCGGTTCTCTCCTGTTCGTATCCAAATCCATGACGAAGCAGCAGCTCTTCACCGCCGTGTTCTTTGCTCTTCTTCTGTTGCTCCTGTATCAGATCGCCCTGATGTTTCAGCCGTTTCTCCTGCCCGTCCTCTGGGCCGCGCTCCTTGCCCATCTCACCTTTCCACTCCATGTACGGCTCACTTCGTTCGTTCGTGGCCGGGAAGTCGTTTCGGCCTCCTGTCTGACCTTCTTGGTTCTAGCTCTCGTGGTGATCCCGATTTCGATGATGGGGGTGTTACTGGCACGCGAAGCCAGTACTGCCGAACTGACCATTCGCGAGTGGGTTGCGAGCGGGGCGCTCCAGAAGCTGCCGGAGCAATTGGGCACGTGGCCGGTAATCGGAGGGCTCCTCCAGCGGATCAGTGGCAGCGCGGTATTGACGCCTGATTCCATGGAACAGGGGCTTCTCTCCGCCGCGACATTTCTGAGCCGTTTCTTTCTCGACCAGGTCGGCGATCTGCTGCGGAACGCCTTTCTGCTGGTAACGGATTTTTTTCTCATGCTCTTTGCCCTGTTTTTTCTTTTCAAGGATGGGAAGCAATGGTTGGCGTCCCTTCAGGAAGTGATTCCACTGGAAGCGTCCCATAAGCAGCGGATCGTCGACCGCATGGATCAGACCGTTCGTGCCGTGGTGAAGGGAATAGGCTTGACCGCGATCGTTCAAGGACTCATGGCAGGGCTGGCCTATGGGGTCCTCGGTGTGCCGTTTCCCGTCGTACTGACGGCGGTGACGGTGATGCTTGCGCCGCTTCCTTTCGGTGGGACAGCATTGGTGTGGGGGCCGGTCGTGCTCTACTTCTTCTCGGTCGGTCCGCTGTGGAAAGCTCTGGCCATGTTGGGCTGGGGAATTGGCGTGGTGTCGATGATCGATCAGTTTCTGCGACCCTGGTTGATCGGACAGGCCGTCCAGATCCCCGTGCTCTTTCTCGTATTCAGCGTCCTCGGCGGGCTGGCACTTTACGGCCTCATCGGGCTCTTCGTCGGGCCGGTCCTGGTGAGTCTGTTGATGACTACCATCCAGATTTACCGTGAGGAATATCAGAACGCTCAAACAGGTACACCCGCTGGTCCTGCCACACCGTCTAAGGAGCCTGCCCGGTAGGGACCGTTCTACTGCGGCGAATGATCCGCGATCAGTCAAGCGAGACGGGCGCGACAGGTGAAACTTCGTCGTATTCTGAACTTCGAACCCAGAACTTCGAACTTCGGATCGCGTCTGTCCCGTGCAGCCAGCGACATCTCTATTCCAGCGGAATGGTGATGGCGATCCCGCCCATCACATCGTTGAGCTTAAAGTCCCGTTTCGGGCTGAGCAGATGACCGTTGTGGCAGTCGACACAGGCCGGCGAGACGGCGAGGTCGGGATAGATCGCCTGAAAGTATTGTTGGCGCCCACTGGTCACGATTCCAGTGACCGGCAGGGCGGGATTTTTTCGAAGAGACTCCAATGCGTTGCGCTCGAGATCACTCGCCGGAGCGTTGCGCCGGTAAATAGGCCAGAGACCGATCAGTCGATAGCGGATCCCGCTTCCGTTCTCGGCTGCCAGCTTGCCCGAATGTTGGAGAAATTGGGCCGGCAACATGAGGGCGTTCTCCTGCTCCCAATGTTCAGATGCCGCAGTGACGCCTTTTGCCTGGAGTCGATTGACGATTTCCGTTGTGTACAGCGTGCGATCGGCCTTGATGACGGCATAGATATAGGCCGCCGCTTTTTCTGGAGGGATGCCGGGCGATCCTGGGCGTTCCTTTGCGGATAGGGCGAAGGGTCCCCACGAGAGCCCAGAGATTAGCAGGATACTGAAAAAGACCGCCAGCTTTGTTCTCGCATCGCTCCCAGGAACCGTGAAACGTGAGGCGTGAAACGTGAAACGAGGGTCAGCGAGGAGTTGCGGTCTTGCTTGGGGCAAGGCGCGTCCTTGGGCGAAGAGGCTGTCTTGGCAGACTCTGGGCGGGCGGGTGAAGTAGCCGCCAGGGTTGGGCGGGTGAGAAGGCTGGTCTATTTGAGCAACCTGGGGGCTATTCTGGCCCCACCACGCGTGAGATCGCAGCAGCGCATTTTGTAACAACCGAGTTTTCCCGCGGCGTAATAGGACGGTGAGGGCTACGGCGTAGAGCGAGACGTTGACTCGGTTCATGAAGCCTCCTGTGTGGGCGGCAGAATAGACATTACCGGGAGGGTCACGATGCACGAGGTGCCGCTTCCCTCCTGGCTCTCAATTCTGATGTCCCCTCCGAATTTCTTGATGATCCGGCGCGCGACGGTCAGGCCAAGTCCGGATCCTTCGCCCTGTCCCTTGGTGGTAAAGAATGGATCGAATATTCTCGATAGATGCTGTTTCGGAATGCCGGGGCCTGAATCCGCGATCGTAGTCACGACGGATGTATCGGTTAGGGAGGTCGAAAGACATAAGACACCTCGGCCTTTCATCGCCTGAATGGCATTCATCAACAAGTTCGTGAACGCCTGTCTGAGTTGGTCAGGGAGGGCCAGCACACAGGTGTCTCCCGAGTAGGTTCTCTGGATCGCGAGTCCTGAGGCGTCCATGCTGCCCGTGAGTGTCGCGATGGCCTGATCGAGTTCCCGTTCAAGGTGAACCGGTTGCCGTTGGTCCGATGTCTCGCGAGCCGTGACGCCGGTGAAGTCTCGAATAATCGCGGCCATTCGACGGCCATGCTGGACAATGTCGCGGGCATAGGATCTGACGCGGTCGATGTTGGACTCTTCTTCGATGGCTTCTCCCAGTCCGAGAATTCCGAAGAGCGGATTGTTCAACTCATGTCCGATTCCGGCGGTGAGGGTCCCAAGACTGCCTGATTTCTCGGCCTGGATGAGCTGGTCTTGGAGGCGGCTGTCGTCAGTCGTGTCCCTGAAGACAAGGCCGATCCGATCCTCTCCCTGGTTTCTCCCTACCATGTGGAACCACTGATAGCGATACCGGCGGGGACCAATCTGAATCTCCTGTCGGGTGCCTGATTCATCCGGTTCCATCACGGGGGCCAACGGGTCACGGGCGCGGTTGACGACATCGGTCGCCTCCACCCCAGATGCCGTCGCAAGATTTTCTCCGCTTCGCGCGCGGCTGAATTCTTTTCGCAAGTGCTCTCGTAGAGCGGCATCGGCGGGGAGTAGATCGAACAGCGGGATTGATCGGGTCGAATCAAGTATGGCCTGAAAGGAGTCGCGTCCGGCCCGGTTGATGTATTGCACCTCCTCGTCTTGATTGACCATGATGATCGGGGTTGGGACCGCATCCAGGATCTGGTCCGTCGAGTGAAGCAGGGACTCCACCTGTTGTGTTTTGATGGCCACTTGATCGGTCAGGCCTGCAAAAGCGGCTTCCAATTGGCGATTCATCCGATTGAATTCGTTGGCAAGATCCTGGAGTTCATCGCCGGTCTGAATGTCGATGGGCTGTCGAAGCTCACCGCGTCCGATCAATTGTGCCGCTGCCTGTAGTCGACGCACCGGCATGACAATACGATTGGCCGCAAGGTAGCCGAGAGACGTCATCAGGCCGACGGCGACGAGGCTGAATACGGCCATCCAGGTGAGGAAGTGACGAATCGGGGCGAAGAGTTCGTCAGAGGCTTGCCACACGAAGGTGTGCCAGGAGCCTTTGGTTAGATCATCATTGGTGGCTCGGCTGGTTTCCGGCACCGGGGCGAATCCGATAAGCGAGGTCGATTGTCCGCCATGGCCATCGCTCGGCGCACTGACCCAGCCAGGCTGAAGAGGCGTGACGAGGGGAATGAGCTGTGCATCGGAAATCCGGACACCGGTCGGGAGGATGGGGCAGCTCATGACGATGCCGCGATGGTCGATCAGCATCACATGTCCGGTCTTGCCGAAACGAATAGGGGAGATCGAGGGCGAGATCAACTCTTTGGCGTCGATCACGCGATGCAGCACGCCGACTGCTCCATACTGGATGCGATCCATAATGGGAAGCGAGATGCTGATGACATAGCTCTGGGCACGTTCGTCGAAGTGCACATCTTCGATGAAGAGCTGGCCGACCCCGCGATGGGAGGCGCCTTTCCACCAGGATGTTTCTTTATTGGCAAAGGGAGGCAGCGTGTTCAACGCGGCAACCAGGTTGCCTTCAACGTCGGTGATGTACAGCATCTTGGTGGCAGACCGGACCACTTGCGGTATCAGTTGATCGGCCTCGCTCTTGACTCCCGAGAAATATTCCTGAAGGAGGCCGGCCATTTTGTTTCCCGTGATGGCCTGGACTGCCGCGGGGTCGTTGGCCTCCCAGCCACTCTTGATTGTGCCCACTGCGCGGCGGCGATCATCTTCCGTCATGTCCAGGAGGGCGTCGAGCCGTTGCTCAAGTTCACGGACAATCGAGGGGTCTGCCGCAATCCGTGAAGTTCGGGCAACTTCGTCAGACATCAAGAGATCGATTTTTCGTGCGGTCTCCTCGGCAAGGGCTTTAAAGCTCTCGCCGCTGACGACCTGGATCTCCTGAGAGCCTTGCCAAAAGGCGAGGCCGAGACCCACCATGAGGGGAACCACTCCCACGAGCAACATGGACAGAATCAGTTTTGGTTGGAGCCCCCACCTCGTTCCAGAGCGGGACGGAGGATGTGCTGGATTCATGACAGACATCCTTGTTCAGCCGGCTCGGCGTTGGGGAAGGTCAAAGTAAAGGTCGTTCCTTTATCGATCTGACTGTCGACTGCAATCACGCCCTGCATTTTGTTGACGATGGATTTAACATTATAGAGTCCCAATCCCGTGCCTTTACCGGGAGCCTTCGTCGTGAAAAATGGCTCAAAAATCTCGGGGATTTTGTCCTGGGCGATGCCACATCCCGTATCGGAGATTCGGACGCCGACCTGCCCGTCAAGGACTGTGGTCTCGAGCGTCAGTGTGCCACCAACGCGCTCCATGGCATGGACTGCATTGGTGATGAGGTTGACGAGAACGTGCAGTAACTCATCCGGATTGCCTTTTACGGCGGCGCGGGGCTGGTAATGTTTGATCATTTCAATATCGTGAAAACTTGACGCGTAGCGTGCGATTTTCAGCGCCTCGTCCAGCTTTCCGTTTACAGACACCAGCACATCCTCGTGGGGAGATGCGCGCCGTGAGTAGCGGGTGAGGTCCCGACAGATGGCACTCGCCCGTTTGACGGCTTCAATAATGTCCCGGGCTTGTTCGTGGATGGCGGTCAGGTCGCGTTCCTCTGCGAGATTTTCCGCCAGGCCTAAAATGAGTTGCAGGGGGTTGTTGATATCATGCGCGATTCCCGCAGCAAATGAGCCGATCCCTGCAAGTTTTTCCGACTGGAGGAGTTCAGCTTCGAGCTTGGACTCATGCTGAACCAACTCCCAGAGCAGTCGGGAGGCTGTTCCACTGAGGATGCCGGCGGTAGGAGGTGCGTTGGCATGCAGATAGGTCTCCATCTCCGGGTCGCCCGTGACATCCATAATCAGGCTCACGTCGCGGTTGCTGATCAAGTCCGGCACATTGGCGGTCACGGGAACCTGCAGCTCACGTGCTCGTTGCAGCCCTGGTGCGTCAGGATCACGGTCTGTAATGCCGACGATCTCAATCGACGGTATTTGGTGCAGCAGTTCTAACAGCGCGCGACCGCCGCGTCCCGCTCCCAGAATGGCGACCTTGGTATGGCTGGAGCTTTCCATTCAGCCGGTCTCCGTGAGGCAAGTCTGTGGCCCTACCAGCAGGATGTTCAAAAAGCCGTCTAGCGATTCATGAAACGTGGATCATCAAACATAAAATGTTTCGGAGGAAGAGCGGCGGCAGTCCCACGTTTCACCTTCCACGTCTTCCCTTTCACGGCTTTGAAGCGCGCTGCGAGAACGAAGGTGGCGGACTTTTTCTGCATCCTGCTATTTCCGAGGAGGGCTAGGGGGCTGTTTCTCCTCAGCGCAGAGGGGATGGAGGCTTCTTGTCATAGCCGTGCAAGTTCCCGCCGTTCCATGGCTCGGGCGACGGCTGCTCTCAGCTTCTCTCCTTCGACCGGCTTGACGAGATAATCCGTTACGCCTTGCCGGAGGAAGGATGTCGCCATATCGGCATCCGGGAAGCCGGTCAGCACGATGAGTGGGACGCGAGGGTAGTTGCTCCGGAAGTAGGCGATGGCTTCGGCTCCATTGATTTTCGGCATACGAATGTCGCAGATGACAACGTCGAGCAGGAGCCGGTTTTCGCCAGAATTGATGACTTCGATCGCTTTCTCACCGTTTTCCGCTTCAAGGACTTCATAGCCGGCTTTCTGCAGAGTCATCTTCACAACTTTTCGAATATCGGGCTCGTCGTCCACCACAAGCACCCGTCCCTCGCAGGCCTCTCCTCCGATGAAGAATCCAGACTTGAACTCACTCTCACTCATGGCACCCTCCTTGGTTGATAGTAAGATGTGGTTGCACCATGATCGCTCACATGTTCTTGTCCCACCTGAAACGCAATGAGTGTGCCAGCATGGTTGAACGGAAGCAGGTTTAATATTGTTGCAAAAATGAGGCTTGAACTCAAGGGCGCAGTCAGGCGTGGTCGATATCCACCATCAGCGCCAGAGGTTGCGAAGCGTGGTGCGTGACGTGCAAGAACCGGCTGGTTGCTCTGGTGGGTCCGAATTGCCTTTGGGACTAGCGCTGAGGTATTCTTATGACCATGAGATTTGAGAGGCTATGATTACGCCGGAAGATCTGACGGAATATCTTCGCCAGACGATGCCGGATGCCGCGGTGACGGTCTCGGACCGGACTGGGACGATGGATCATCTCAAAGTGGTGGTGATCTCGGCAGCCTTTGCAGGGAAGAATCTGCTGGATCGGCATCGCCTGATCTATCAAGCGTTGGATGTCCCATTGAAAGATAGACGGATTCATGCTCTTGAGCTCACAGCTAAAACAACAGATGAAGCCTAGGAGGCCGACTCATGGCGGATCCCATTCAAGAGGAAATTAACAAGGAAGTCGCCGCGCACAAGATATTGATATACGGCAAGGGCACCAAACTGATGCCGATGTGCGGGTTCACGAAAGAGACGATGCAGTTCTTCGATAAGTACGGGTACCCGTATGAACTCATCGACGTCCTGTCTCAACCCACCAAGCGCGAGGCGCTCGTAAAAATGACCAACTGGCCGACCCTCCCCAAAGTGTTCATCGACGGACAGTTTTACGGCGACACCGACATTCTCGATCCGATGGCAGCCAAGGGCGAGATAGAGCCGCTGCTGAAAAAAGCGTTCGGAAAATAGAGCGGTCGAAGAAATAGGAAGGGCGTCTGCCAAACTCTCCTGCTCGCGCAACGCGTGGCCGCTGAAGGCCCTCGTTGGACGCGCGCAATCGAGAGTTCGACAGACGCCCTTCCTCTTTTTGTCACTCAGCGGCTTGGGAGAGGAAGGAAAGAGAAGACCGGCCTGGCTTGATCCTCACCTGCTCACGGAACCCCCACGATGAAGCGGTGGTCGTTCGACGTGCGTAGGTGAGGGCCAAACCAGGCCTTCGCGGAGATAACCTGTGGGAGTGCTGGGGTTGAAGTTGGAGGCTGAGGCGCCCCGTAGCAGGTTTCGTGGTTCAACCTCTAGTTCAAGTGGCCGAACGACAGAGCGGTGCGAGGCTTAGGGTCCTCTGGACTGCTGAAAGCGAAAGTTGTGTTTCTCCAAACTCGCATCAGCAAACAACTTGCTTCAACACAGCAGGGAATCTCAGGTGCCAAGTCAAGCAACGACCCCTACGGACGCTCCTGGGTGGGCAAAGGCAATTGCATCCGCCAGCAGGCTTCTACGAGTCACTCGGGATACCAGCGGAATCAAGTAATCCAGAGCATTCAAGTCTTCGCACTCTATTGTGCCCTGAAGCAGAGATCATCCTTAAGTCTGATCCTAAGTCTCCATCAATTCAAATGCCGGTGCAGCCGAATCAACAATGCGATTTACTGGAAAACCTTGTGCCATCCTTCGCGGGTCTTATCAATAGCACAGGGACAACAGTGCTGGCAGATGCTCGGGCTAAGGTACCTCTCAAGAAGAGGCAGTTTCTTGACTGAGTAATTCCACAAGTTCGGAACAAGGGTGGCTAATATGCCCGCAACAAGAACCCTGCGCTCCACGGTGGCGTCATTGCTTGGCCTGGCCGCAGCGCGTCGCCATGCGCTTGATACTGAAAACCCAGGGCAGATCAGGCTGCGGCTTTCTTCACCCGAACTTCAGCGCGGTACCCTGTCGCGGCGAGTACCCGGATAAGTACATCGGTTGACACGCCGTGGGTGTTGCCATTCGCAATCGCAGTCACTCGCGTTCTCGACGTTCCCGCGCCCTTCGCGATATCGGCATGGGTGAGCCGTCCCGCTTGAATGATCTTTGCGAGGGCCACGGTGAGTTCCGAGCGAAACTCTATTTCGGCGGTGTCGGCCATCGACAAACCCAAGGCGCGCCCGAGTTCTTCAGCAGTCCGAACCGTCACATTCTTTTGAGTTTTAGTCGTCGCCATGCAATGCCTCCTTCAATCGTTGTCTGGCAACAGCGATTTCATGCTTCGGTGTTTTCTGCGTCTGCTTCTGAAAGCCGTGAAACACCACAATCGCGTCAGCCAATGCTACGAAGTAGAACACCCGTATGGTAGTCGTGGAGTCCCTCACTCTCAACTCATGAGCGCCGGATGAGACCCCAGGCATTGGTCTGCTGAGCGATAGGCCGAGGCGGATGCCTTTTTGAACGTCACGGAGCGCTTCGCCGATCTCCCGCTTGATCACTGGTGATTACCCTCGGATGAACACCAGTGTTTTTGGATGAAACGTGACCGACTTCACGAAGGCAGTATGTCCTAAATTCAGGACATTAGCAAGGGAGGCTTGCACGAGGGTATCGTTTTCGGATTAGGTCCACCTACCGTTTTGCCTCTGGCGGCGGCCAATTCAATTCGGCGTGCCGGCCGCAGTAGAAGCAGGAGAGGCGATAGCGGGCCTTGCGCCGTGGATTCGGCATGGAGGTGAAGGTGATGGGGGTATCATCGAAAGGGCATGTGGGTTGCTCGTGGAGGAGATGCACTTCAGCCATCATCGTGATCGAGGCGCCGTCCCAGGGTGGGGTGGGCTGTTCTTTGCCGGCAATCTGCTCCTTCGCATGACACTGGTTGCAATCGGCTTCGTAAGTCTTGATACGGGCAAGATGGGGAGTGTGGTCGGTAATGTTCATCGCTCCGCCGCATCCGGGCTTGGGACAGGTGAGATGTTCGTGCTGTAAGGCCTGGACAAACCGACCGTGCGCTGTCCGCTCTTCTTCTGATTTCATAAGATCTCCCTCATGCCATTTTTCTTCGTCATTCCAAGAAGGCTGGACGGCGTTGGGTTAATTGCGCGCAGCTTTCTCACCCGCCCAACCCTCTGGCACACTGACGCGTGCCATTAGCCTAGGCGAGGGCCTTTAGAGGCCGCGCGTTGCGCGAGCACAGAGACAAGGCCGTTGATCCCTCCTCATTTCTCCTCACGCCACCCAGAGGGTGGCCTGAAGTGCCCTTTGCCTGCGCGCGTCGAACGAGCACCTTCTGAGCGTGCGCGTTCCGCGAGCAGGAGGACGACCAGGCTGCCCATCCCATCCTTCATATCCCCCAACCGCCGCTGACTTGGATGTTTGCGCCATTCACGTACCGCGCTTCGTCAGATAGCAGATAGCGTACTGCAGCCACGGTATCGTCTACGGTCCCGATGTAGCCGGCGGGGATGCGTTTGGTCATGCCAGCGAGTTCTTCCGGTGGAGCGCTGCCTGAATCGATGAAGCCTGGCGAGATCGCATTGACGGTAATACCGTGGGGCGCCAGTAGTTTGGCCAGGGTGCGAGTCAGAATCAACACACCGGCTTTGGCGATGTAATGGGCCGTCACGTCCGGTTGAGAAATCATCTGGTCCGCGTTGGCCATGCTGAAGCTGATGATTCGACCTGATTTGCGAGCTTTCATACCCGTTGCTACTGCTTTGGCGAGATAGAAAATGGGATGGAGATTGCCGTCGAACATTTCGTTCCAGCCTGCCGCCGTTTCGTCGAACAGGTTTATGCGATGGTACGGTCCTGCGCCGTTGATCAGCGCATCGATCCGTCCCCACTGTTGTTCGACTTGGGCCACGAGATCTTTGGCTGCCTGGGGGTCTGATACGTCACAACGAATCGAGAGGGCACGACCTCCACGGCTGGTGATGGCGTCGGCTGTGGCTGTTGCCGCTGCTTCGCTTGTGCGGTAGCAGATGGCGACCGACCACTGTTGTGCCGCCAGGTCGAGCGCGATTCCCCGTCCGATGCCTTTGGCTCCGCCTGTGATGAGCGCTACTCGTTCTGTCATAGGTGATCCTTTCCGTGGCTGGTGCGGCCGATCGTGTCACTTATCGAGTCTTGAGTCTGGTTGCGAGCAACTGCAATGTGCCGGCTGTTCGCATGGAGAAGGTCCGGTCTTGTTTGGGTTTCTTATTATCCTCTCGGCATTCTGCGATGAGTGCCTGCAAGTCCGCGATCGTATCCACGTCGCGCCAGGCAGTGGTGAGTCCGACGGACAAACCCAATGTCTTGGCCTGTTGTTGTGTGACAGCGAGGACTTGATCGGTGGACCAGGGCACCCCGGTAAAGAGTTTTTCTGCCGGCTGCGTGAGACCGATGAGGTAGTACCCTCCATCCAGGGCTGGTCCCAAAACCACGTCCGCTCGGCTCAGCAGTGCGAGGGCCTCTTGAAACACCGGCAGAGGCAAGGTCGGGACATCGGTCCCCACGATGAGCACCTGCTGGTAGCCTTTAGCGAATAAGTCGACACAGGTGTGGTGTATCCGCTGGCCCAGATCCTCTCCGACCTGATCCAACAGGCGGACGCCTTGTCGTTCCTCCATAATTTTGAAGAACACCAGCGCTGAGGAAGGCGCACAGGCCAGGTACCGATGAAACGGGAGGTGAAGTGTTGCCACAGCGAGTTTGGTCCGTTCCAGCATGTCGAGTACGAAACTGCCGTGCAGGGTGGCTGCCTCATCCGGCGTCAGCGGCGGGCAGAGCCGCGTATTCACCTCGCCCGGGATCGGAGCCTTGGCGAAGATCACCAGTGCGGCCGGGTGCGGGGTGCGGGGTGCGGGGTGCGGCGATGGAGAGGGTGCCAGTCTACTTTTCAAGTTTGCTTCCCTCGCCCTTACGATTTACCGAACCGCCTTGTACCATTCAACCAAATGAGAAGGGCTGATACCGATCCAATACAGGAATCGTATTGTCCACATCAAGAGGATTGTCCGCAGCGGTCCATGCCGCTCCCAGCGACGGAAGGAGGTGGTCACGGTCGCGGTGAGGGCCGCGGTCGCTCCGTTTCGTTTGAGTCTGCGTGAGAAATCGACATCCTCCATCAACGGCATATCGGTGAAGCCCCCGATCTGTTCGAAGATGTGGCGACGCACGAACAGGGCCTGATCGCCGGTGGCGATACCGCTCAGTCTTGATCGCCAGCTCATCATCCTGCTGACGATGGTTCCCCATATCGATGGGTGGTCGAATCGGACATCGAACCGTCCGCCTACCATCTGTTGATCGGCCAGCGTCGTCTCGATCATCGTTTTGGCGTCGTCTGGAAGCTGCGTGTCGGCATGGAGAAACAATAAGATTTCTCCGCCACTGACCTTTGCGCCTTCGTTCATCTGCCGGGCGCGTCCGCAGGAAGTGATCACCAGTCGTACGGGGCTGTGTGCCGGGGAATGAGTTCTCCGACTATAGGACTCGACAAGTACAGGGGTTTGATCGAGGCTCCCTCCATCAACCACGATGAGTTCATCGAAACCGAGCGAGGCGGTGTGCGCTAGTGTGGCTATGATTGTCCGTTCTTCGTCCAGGGTGGGGATGATGACGGAAATCGGCATCGCCATGCCACGTTAGGTTGGTTTCTTCGGTTCATTGAACATGAAATACATGACGACCACCACGGTGGACCAAAACAACACTTGCTTGTGCCAGAAGAGGACTTCCCCATAGTGGAAGAAGACGGCTGCGAACAAGAGGGCGCCGGCGATGACGCTGTAACGGAGGGTCAGGTTTTCGACAACCGCATTCGCCCACACCGCGACCCCGGCGAAATAAATCACGAAGGGAATGGCATCGATCTCGAATCCCCCACTGATCGAGAGAAATACGCTGAGGAAGCCGATGAAAATGAGGGCGGTGCCCATGACCATCCCGGCGACACGCAGTTGGTTGTCGCCTCCGGAGTCGTCATCCGGCTCGCGGCGTATCGGCTCCTGTGGCGGTTCTGGCGGTTCTGGTGGCATGGTCAGCTGGTTCCTAGCTGTTCGTGAAAGATGAAACGTAAAGCATGAAATGTCCGAATCAGAAGCGAGTGACGCTTCACAAGATAGGCTTCACGGGTGTCGACAACGACACTGGCGGACTGGTTCAGCATCCTGCTAAATCTTAAAATGTTTACTCAGGGTAAGACCTTGGCGCTGATACGAGGACCCGAGTGCCGTGCCATAGAGCTGACTGGGGTGTGCGAGCATCCTGTCGTATACAACCTTAAAAAACGTTTGTCCATCATGGATCAGGAAGGGCACGTCGTGGGGGCGGACCTCCAGGACCACTTGGGTGCCATGCAGGTCGCCGCGGCCGTACCCAAATCCCGGATCGAAAAACCCGGCGTAGTGGGTCCGTAACTCGCCACAGGCTGCTTCGAAGGCGACCATCTCGGCCGCGTAGCCGGCGGGAACGCGAATCCGTTCTTTCGACGCGAGAATGTAAAACTCCTCCGGTTCCAAGAGGAGACTGTCCTGGCGGTGGCGGTACAGGGGTTCCCAAAAGTCGAGCGCCGCATAATGGCCGACTTTTGACAGATCGATGACGTGACTGTTTTTCTTCGCCCGGTAGCCGATAATCGGCGAGCCGCTGCGGTCGTCTCCCTTCAGATCGATGCGGAGAAACAGGCCGCGGTCTGTCCGGAGGTCACGGGTGCCCAGCGCGTGCTTCGTGGGGAGGTTGTGGTAGAGCAACGGCGTTTGCTTGTGGAGCGTGTGAAGCGACCGGTCTGACACGGTGGCGTCGCCACGAACGAAGCGAATTTGGTTGAGAGAGTATCCGGTCTTCACCTTGATCGCGAACGAACGAGGGACGATTTCCAGATAAAGGGGCCCGGAATAGCCGGCGCGGATTTCATCGAATCCGGTGTTGAGATCCGTCACGACGCGGGTAAAGACGTCCAGCCGTCCGGTCGTACTCTTGGGATTGGTCCGCGCACGGAGGGTCTTGGGTAATGCCACATGTTCCAGTAGTGGCACCAAATAGACGTGGCCTTTTTCGAGAATGGCCCCTTCGGTCAAGTCCATCTCGTACATCACAAGGTCGGATTGGTAGAAGTCCAGGACGTTGAGTCGGCTCGTGATCTCGGATAGTTCGGGGAGGAAGCTGCTGATCAACCGATAGGCCTTGCGTCCGAGCCGCAGATCGAGGCTGGCCGGCTGGATCTGCCGGTCTTCGATCGGCACGTCGGCGCGGATAGCATCGCTCGCGATCAGATGCTTAATCTGTTGGTAGGGCAAAATGCCTTGCGTGGTACGGGTGCTCACAGGTCGTCGTGTTCTCCAGTACTGCACGATTCCAGCGATGGCCCTGCGCTGACCATCGGCAGCTCCCGCGCGGATCCCTGTTGCGGTTGAGGATAGTGAAAGGCCTTGTTCTCATAGTTCTTCAAGAGGACCCCCTCGGCGTCCATGTGTACCATGTAGTCGCCTGGGAGCAAGGGGATCTTGCCGCCACCGCCTGGCGCATCGATCACGAAGTGCGGGACCGCCATCCCACTGGTGTGACCCTGCAGCGACTTAATGATGTTCAGCCCCGTTTCGACCGTGGTGCGGAAGTGGTTCGTGCCCTTGGTCAGGTCCGCTTGGTAGAGATAGTAAGGTTTGATGCGAGCGAGCAGGAGCTGATGCATCAAACGTTTCATGATGTCCGGATCGTCGTTGACGCCTTTGAGCAGCACGGTCTGCGCGCCAAGCGGCACACCGGCATCGGCCAACATTCCACAGGCCGCTTTGACTGCCGGGGTCAGTTCATCCGGGTGATTGAAATGCAGATTCATATACACAGGGTGGTATTTTTTCACGATCGCACAGAGTTCCGGGGTGATCCGTTCCGGCAATGTGCCGGGCACCCGGGAGCCGAGGCGAATCAGTTCCAGATGCGGGATGGTGCGCAGGGCCTTGAGAATCCGTTCTAGTAACTGATCCGGCAGGAGCAAGGGGTCGCCGCCGGAGAGGATGACGTCGCGCACTTCGGTATGCTCGCGCAAGTAGGCGATGGCCTGATCGAGTTCCCCTTTCTTGAGGAATCCAGGTTTCCCGACCAGTCGTTTTCTCGTGCAGAACCGGCAGTAAATCGGGCACTGGTTCGTCACCATCAGCAGGACGCGATCTGGATAGCGATGGACAAGATGAGGGACCGGACTCATGAGATCTTCCTCTAGCGGATCGTCTTCCGCTTCGAAGTCGTCCATCTCGGCAATATCCGGAACCACCTGTTTCCAAATGGCATCGCCCTTTTCCTTGATCGTCGCCATCACTGTGGGGGTAATGCGCATCGGATAGTCGCCCACGATAGCTTCGATTTCTTTCGCATCGACCCCGAGCCGGTCCGCCAAGTCTTTTGGTTTCACGATACTGTCAGCGAGTATGCGTCTCCATGCTTCCATGCGGTCTCCTTTACTGTCGAGTGGATCAGCAGGCCTATGGCAGGATGCTGAAAAGTCACTCTTCTCACCCGCCCGACCCCAGCGCGCTAAGCCGCGCCTGTTCCCATGCTGCGTTCTCGCTTCGCTCAGAGGCTCAACGTACGGAACAGAGCCTCCCGGAGGTCGGAATTACTCGCGGGGCTTTTCCGTTCGCCAAGATTCATTCAAAGGGCGAACGGCCCACACGAAGTGCGGTACGTACCTCCTCGCCTCTTCGCGGCCTTGCCCGCGGAACGGTGCGTCTCGGCGCGCCGGGGTTGGGCGGGTGAGACGTCTGGCCATTTTGAGCATCCTGCGATGGTTTCCCCGCACCCTGTTAGCTGTCAGCGATCCGTTCCTGACCGTACGTCTTGTCCAAATGATCGAGGATGGCGTCGGTTTCCGTCAACACGATGTCCCCATCCTTGAGGACGGGAACATAGTACTGGCCTGAGACTTCTTTGACCACCTTGCGCATCGGGCGAACGTCGGGTACGACGACGTGCTCATATTCGATGTGGAGGCCCGCCAGTTTCTGGCGCACCACCTCACAGTCGGGACACCAGGCAACGTGATAGAGGGTCAATGTCATAGACGTTTAGCCGTCAAGTCGAAAGTCGTCAAGTCTTAAAGTCATCATTAAGAAATGGATGCGGGCTTTATGACATTCAGACTTGACGACTTTCGGACTATCCCTGCGCCAGCGCGCACGGCACCATGATGGCGTCTTTCATGCCGTGGATCACTTTCTTATCCGCGGGGCAGATGGTAGCCAGGATACCAGCCAGTTCGGTCTTTTCGCCACTCACGAAATAATAGGGCGAGAGTCTGGCGCGACCGGACATCCGGTTCATCTCACCGGTCACCGGATCGAAGTAGTCGAGTTCAAACAGGCGGCCCTTGTGAAACTCCTGCAGAATATAGGGTGTTTGGGGAAAAGCGGCCAGGGCCTTGTCGATGGCGTCGGCCCATTCTCCCTGCGGCATATCGTGTCCGACCGATACGCCTCGACTGCCCCAGGCGAGTTCAGAAAACCCCGATGGTTTGATCACGAAGTGCCGTTCTTTCTGGGTTGCCGTGGCCAACTCGCGCCAGTCCATCACGGCCCGTCCTCCGATCGTCAAACCAGGAATCGTGGCGGACGGAGGGATCGGCGCAGGATCGAGCGTCCATGTACGTGGCATAATGGTGGTCAGGTGGAGGAAGACCTCCCGGCCCAATGCCTGCTCCCAGTACGGTTGCAAGACCGGGTGATGGAGGAGGGCAAAGGCGAGCTTTTCTTCCAGCGCCGGCTTGTAGGGAGGTGTGACGGCGACCCGGTTCTTTTTGATCGCATATTGGACGAGTTCAGATTTAGGAATGTTCAGGAGATCGAATAACTCGTAGAAGCGATAAATCAAGGCGATCGGCTGGTCCATGCCCTCGCTGGTGATCCGGAGGCCTTCTTCGGTGAACCGAATGTGGCGAGGCTCCACGCAGTAAGCGTCGAGACCGATTGCTTGGAGCCTGGTCGCGAGCCACGTCATTTCAGGCCGATAGTCTTTAGCCTCTTCCGACATCAGAATTGCGACGCATCCCGTATGCTCGGCGAGCTGGGCTTTCACCATGGTTGCAAATCCCCGAACCATCCCTTCGGGGCCTCCCACGATCTCCAAGGGGTGAGGGGTAAGGGGTAAGGGGTTTGAGAGGCAGCGTTATGTTCGCTTACGTGACCATTGACCAATGACCGTTGACTGTATATCTCAGTTAATGCTCCGGTTAACCCGATTCCTCCGGGGACTGAGTCGAGCTCGGTGATCGCCATGCCGTTCTGGGTGGGGATGATGTCCGGTCGGATGACCGCGGGAAGCTGGTCACGAAACCGTTTCATCCGGCTGTACGTGAGCAAACCTTCCGGTTTTCCTTGATCCAGGTATCCCGCCACCCAGGCTGGTTGGAGGCCACGTACGCTCTCGTTATAAAGACGGTTCAGGGCTCGATAAAAGGATAAGAGCTGTGGTCCGAGCTGGTGAAAAAAATCTAGCTGGTCTTTCGTGAGAGGGAACGGGGTGGTGGCAATTCGCCAGGTGGTCGTGGCGGTGATCATTCCAGGAACGGAGGCCTGGCCGGGCAAAGATGGAAAGAGCCCAGCTTTGCTCAACTGGTCACGGATGATCACGCAGTGGTGAAGGAGGTTGGAGGTAGCTAAGTCAGACAGAGGCAGTATCCGTGTCAATGAGAGCCCTTCATGCGAGGCCACAGAACTGTAACACGGGCTTTAGGACCGTACAAGGGGCGATAGGAACGGTGAGGAAGCGGCGGTAGGGCTCGCCATCCTGAGCAGTTTTTCCCCGCTCTCTTCGCGACGGAGATTCCTCATCGGAGGCGACCACGAATTCTGGTAGAACGGACGCACGAATGAGAAATAATGTGGCGTGTTCTGAGAGGGGAACCGGTCAAAAAAGCGACATCCCTTTGGGCACTCCAGCAGAATGGTGCTAGGATGAGCTGCACATCGATCGGAATCCTTCAATGTCCTTATACACCGATAATCTGGTGGGCGCTTCCGTGACACCACCGATCGCCCTGCCACAACTCGTGCCGAGTCGTATTTGTCTCCAGTGCGATGTTTGTTGTCGGTTTCCGGACCCCGATAGCGCCCTCCGTCCGTATTTTACCGAGAACGAAATCACCCGGGCCCTGGCTGGGGGCGTTGAGGGTAGGGCGTTTCCCAATCGGCGAGGGTCGCAGGTGATCCTGGTTCCCGAGTCTCATGAAGACGGGTATCTCTGCCCGGCATTCGACGCAGCGACCTCAACTTGCCGTATCTACGAGCAGCGTCCATTCGATTGTCAGCTGTATCCACTGGCACTGATGTGGGATGAGTCGCACGAGCAGGTATTGTTGGGGTGGGATACGAAATGCCCGTTCATGCGCGAGGAGATTCCGGGGGAGATCCATCGTCATGCCGACCGGGTGATGGCCTTGCTCGATCAACCGGGTATCCATGACCAAGTCGTCGCGCATCCTCGTCTCATCGGGCGGTTTCAAGAGGACGTGGTCGTGCTTGCCCTCCTCCCGCGCCTCACCGAAGCCGTGGCTGGTCAGTGGGGGCCCGCGCCGCTGTATCGACTCACGCTGGACGATATTCCACGCCTGACGACGGCGTTGGATCGGTCAGGGTGGTCCCGCGCACAGTCGCTCGCAGCCTATTCGCCGGTCTATCACTACATGTGGAATGGATTACTGGCCTATTGGTGGATGGAGATTCGGGGAACCTTTTGCCTCTTTGCGCAATCGCCGGACGGCTGGTTCATGCCCCTGCCTCCGATCGGGGCCGGCTCGATCGACGTGCCCATGTCTGACGCGATGGGGCTGTTGCGGCGCTGGAACGGTGACTCACCCGTCAGCCGAGTTGAGAACGTGCCAGCGCAGTTGGTGCCAGAGTTGGAGCGGCTGGGATATCGTCTGACGCCCAAGGAACCGGACTATCTGTATCGCGCGACGGACCTCGCGGCCTTGGCCGGCGACCGGTATAAATCTCAACGCGCACTGTGCAATCGATTCGAACGTGAGCAGTCTTTTGAGGTGGCCCCCTATCAGGCGGGCGACCGTCAGGACTGTCGTGCCCTCCTAAGAGATTGGTCGCGCCAGAAGCAAGCGGAAGGGCTTGAGACGTTCGGTGCGATGCTGTTGGAAGATGCGGCGCCTGCGCACGAAGTCATCTGGTCGCAAGCGCCGGCCCTTCGAGTCACGGGGAAGGTCGTGCGGACTCATGGTCGGATATGCGCGTATACCTTCGGCTATTGGTTGACGAGTGCGACATTCTGCGTCCTCTTAGAAGTAACGGATCGGACTCTATCAGGTCTGGCGCAGTATCTATTTCGGGAGACCTGTCGGACGGCCCTGGCGGAGGGGGCCGAATACATTAATACGATGGATGATGCCGGTCTTCCCGGATTGTGCGCATCGAAACAAGCCTATCATCCTGCCATGCTGCTCTCCAACTTCGTTGCCTCCCCGGCGCGTGAATCATGAAGGCCTCAATCGCCGTGTCATTCCTCAATCTTCGCCGCTATCAGTGGTTGCCCCATCTCCTTATCGCCATGACCGTATTCGCGGTCCTAGCCGGTATCGGGCTGATTCGGTTCGTCGAATATCGCTTCGTAGAGGCGACAGGAGGACAACTCACACTGGCCGCGGGGGAAGTTGCCGAGAAACTCGATCAGGTGCTGTTCGAACGCCAAGGCGATGCCCGCATGATGGCCCGAGCCTTTTCGTTGCGAGCCTCCGATCCGCGATACCTCTCCGAGTATCTGAAGTGGATGAAGACGGAGTATTCCCCAACCTACCTATGGTTAGCGGTCACGGACAATCAAGGTACAGTCGTAGCGGCGACGGAGCCCTCGCTGGTAGGGCATAACTATAGTCATGCCCCATGGTTTACAGCCGCGCGTGCGACGCGCCGACTCCACGTTGCCGATGTGGAGGCGCATGAGGTGGACAATGGTGACGACACCATTGCGTTTACCGCCCCGATTCTCGACTCGCAAGGCACGTTCCTGGGCGTCGTGACTTCGCAGGTGGGGGTTTTATTTTTGGAGCAAGTCACAGCCAGAACCATTCGTTCACTTGAAGCTCGACCAGGAGCGGGTGGGCGAGTGGAGTACCAAATGTTGACGAAGCAGGGCAGGGTGTTTGTCGACTCGGATATGCCACCCAAGGGGGGCATCAATCTCAAAGAACTCGGGCTCCCTTCGGTGCTGCTGAGCGAGGCCGGCGTGCCGGGTTTTATCGAGGAAGAGCATTTGCGCCGACATGTCCAGGTGGTGACTGGCTACGCGCAGACCAGCGGCGTTGGTGAATTTGCCGGGCTGGGCTGGTCGGTCCTGGTGCGAATGGATCGGCAGGATATCCTGGCGCCTATTCATGCCTTCTTGTGGAAAGTCGGGATCGCAGGCGGGGTGGTCTGGATTCCCATGCTGGGGTTGTTGTTCTGGGCCACGACACGTTTGCGCGCAGAACATCGGCAGGCACAACAGGAAAGTGCCTGGGCGAAAGCCGCTGAAGCGGCCTTGCTCCAGAGTCAGGAACGAAATCGAGCCATCGTCGATACCGCGCTTGACGGGGTGATCACCATCGATTCGACCGGAATTGTGACCGATTGGAATGCGCAGGCCACGGCGATTTTCGGGTGGTCCCGCGAGGAAGCGCTGGGGCGGGCTTTTTTCCAGACCATCATGCCTGAACAGGGTCGTCAGGCGCACGAACAGGGCATTCGTGAATTTCTTCAAACAGGGACTGGAGCGATCTTGAACCGCCGGATTGAAATTGTCGCCCAACACAGGGACGGGCGGGAGCTTCCCGTTGAGCTTGCGGTGGCACCGGCAAAAATCGGGGACGCGTACATCTTCAGCGCCTTTATTAGAGACATCACCGACCGCCGTCGGGCTGAACGGCGTCTCGCATCTCAGTATGCGGTGACGCGAGTCCTCTCCGAGGCGACGACCCTGGAAGAGGGCGTTCCGAAAATCATCCAGGCAATCGGAGAGAGCCTGGAATGGGATCTGGGCGTGTTCTGGCGGGTGGATAAGGCGACCGGGGTGTTGCGCTGTCTTGATCAGTGGAAGGTGCCATCCATGCAGGCCGATCTGTTTACCCTGGACACCTGGCAGCGTGTGTTTACACGCGGCGAGGGTTTGCCCGGACGGATTTGGGCCAGTGGCCAGGCGGCCTGGGTAACGGACGTCACGGTGGAGGTCAATTTCCCTCGTGGAGAGCAGGCTCGCCAAGTTGGGTTTCACGGGGCGTTTGGCTTGCCTATTGTAGTAGGGAGTGAGATCGAAGGCGTCATCGAATTCTTCAGCCGTTCGGTAAGGCAGCCCGATGACGAGTTGTTGAGGATGGTAGAAGACATCGGCCTCAAGATCGGCCAATTGGGCGAGCGGGCTCGAACGGAAGGGGTGTTACTGGAAACCGAGGCGCAATTGCGGCAGGCGCAAAAGATGGAGGCGGTGGGGCGATTGGCCGGTGGTATGGCGCACGATTTCAATAATCTCCTGACGGTGATTCGAGGGTATAGCGAATTGCTTCTTGGTCGCCTGGGGCCTACCGATGACATGCGGAAAAATATGGAGGAAATCAAAAAAGCGGCGGACCGGGCTTCCGGGCTGACCCGTCAATTGCTGGCGTTCAGTCGACGGCAGTTCATTGCGGCGAAAGTCCTTGATCTCAATGCTCTCGTTGCCAATATGGACGGCATGTTGCGGCGTCTCATCGGTGAAGATAGCGTCGAATTCAGTGCCGAACTCGATTCGTTGACCGGCGCCATCAAGGCAGATCCCGGACAGATCGAGCAAGTCATTATGAACCTGGTGGTCAATGCGCGTGATGCGATGCCTAAGGGCGGACGCCTGACGATCGAAACCAGGAATGTGACGATTGGGGAAGAGGTGCGCCTGGACGCCGTAGGGGTGGCACCGGGATCGTACGTGTTACTGGCGGTTCGTGATAACGGCCATGGGATGAACGCTGAGACCAAGTCCCATCTGTTCGAACCGTTCTTCACGACAAAGGAGAAAGGGAAAGGGACGGGATTGGGACTCTCGACCGTCTACGGTATCGTCAAGCAGAGCGGGGGCAGCATTATCGTGGAGAGCGCTCCTGGTCGGGGCACCACTTTCCGGATCTACTTCCCACGGGTCAAACACGAGGTGCCGGGGTCGACGGGGGCGGTCGAAGCGATTGATCCGGCACGGGGCCACGAAACGATCCTTTTGGTTGAGGACGAGCCGAGCGTGCGCGGTCTCGTGCACGAGACGTTGCGGCTCCATGGCTATACGGTGCTGGAGGCGCGCCATGGCATCGAAGCCCTCCTCACCAGCGCAAAATACGTGGGGCCCATCCATCTGTTGTTGACGGATGTCGTGATGCCACAGATGAGCGGGCCTGAAGTCGCGGAGAAGATCCTGACCATTCGATCAGGGATCAAAGTACTCTACATGTCAGGGTATCCGGACCATCCGGTGTTCGACCAGGGCGGCGTGAGCCGCCAGACCGGGTTCCTGCCGAAGCCCTTCTCCCCCCACGTACTGGCGCAAAAAGTGCGCGAAGTGCTGGACAGTGTGAAAGCCGCCTAACAGGGGGGCGGTCTCACAGCCAGGGCATCCCGTTGCTCCCGGAACGCGCACGATGAAACAGTGCTCGTTCGACGGCCGCAGTCGGGATTGCCCTGGCTGCGAGACCTGAGAGCGTGACAGGAGAAAAGAGTAAAAACTCAGAAGGTGCGCGTTCGATGCGCGCAGTAAAGGGCAGCCTCGGCCACTCCATCCAAGGTAGGCATGAGAAATCGGAAGGCCGCCTACTTGTCAGTGTTTTGATATCCCAGCCGGATCGCTTGATCTTCAGCCTCGGTTCCGTTTATCGTGCTTGCACCGAACCGGATAAACCCCATAGACGAGACAGAGCAGAAAGACACAGCGATGCAGCAAGGACGCGAAGTCGACATCGGACAGTATCGGATCGAGCGAGAGCCATTTTACGCAGAGGTCCGTGGTGAGATCGGTTTGTTCACGGTCGCGGCGAACAGCAAGATGCCGGTCATGCTCAAGGGGCCAACCGGATGCGGCAAGACCCGATTCGTCCAGTATATGGCCTACCGGCTTGGGCGTCCCTTGATCACGGTGGCTTGCCACGAGGATCTCACCGCCTCCGATTTAGTGGGGCGGTATCTGCTCAAGGGCCAAGAGACGGTTTGGGTCGACGGGCCGCTGACGCTTGGCGTGAAGCATGGCGCGATCGTCTATTTGGACGAAATCGTCGAGGCACGAAAGGACACGACGGTCATCATCCATCCCCTGAGCGACGATCGCCGCTTCCTGCCGATTGAAAAGAAAGGCCAGATTCTCGAAGCGGCCGACGACTTCCTTCTGGTAATTTCCTATAATCCCGGGTACCAGAGCGTACTCAAAGATTTGAAGCAAAGCACGAAACAGCGCTTCATGGCGATTGAGTTCGACTATCCGGCGCCTGAGGTTGAAACTACCGTGGTCGAGCGGGAAGCGGGGGTCAGCCGTGACCTTGCGGCTAACTTGGTGAAGCTGGCTGGAAAGGTGCGGAACCTCAAGAATCACGGCTTAGAAGAAGGGGTCAGCACCAGATTGCTCATCTATGCCGGAACACTCATCCTGCAAGGCGTGGCGACCGATCGAGCCTGCGATGTCGCGATCGCCCGCCCGATCACCGACGATCCCGATATGCAGCGCAGCATTCTTGAATTGATGAAGGCCATCTTCTGATTCTTTCGCTGTGGGCCCCCGTCACGGATGAATTCGTTGATCGTGCAGGACACCAAAGCTGGAGCGGTCCTCACCTTTCATATCCAACCTAAAGCCTGCACTACAGAGTGTGTAGGTCTTTATGGCAACGCGATTAAGATCAGAGTGGCTGCTCCTCCAGTCGATGGTGCAGCCAACGACGAACTGATCCGGTTCTTAGCCCGCCAATTATCGACTCCTATGGCCTCGGTGCAGATCCAAGCCGGTGCGAATGGACGGCACAAACGTGTCTTTGTGAAAGGGGCCACCGCGCAGCTGGTGATGGCTCGTTTGAACCTTGGACAGCTGAAGGGATCGATGCAGGAATGACGCGCAGACTTCAGTCCATTATCGGGGGAGTACTGTTGCTCAGCGCCTGTTCGACGGCGCAGCCCGTTCTGTATCCCAACGCGTATCTACAGTCTGTGGGGAAAGATCTCGCGGAGCAGGATATTGAGGTCTGTCGGCAATTAGCGGAAACGTCCGGGGCAGAGGAGGGCAGTGGAAAGGCCGAGCGTGTGGCAACCGGCACCGCGGTAGGGGCCGGAGTCGGCGCTGCGAGCGGCGCGGTCGGCGGGGCCATCTCGGGCGCAGCAGGCGCCGGTTCCATGATTGGGGCAGCGAGCGGCGCGGTGTGGGGATTACTCATGGGGCTGTTTAGTGCGTCAGGATCGTCGCAACCGAATCAGGCCTACACGAACTTCGTGAATCGATGCTTACAAGAGAAGGGGTATGAGGTCACAGGATGGCAATGAAGAGTTCGTGGGACAGCTCGGTCGGTCTTCGTGCTCGCAGACCGCGTACGATGAAACAGTGCTCGGTCGATGCGCGCAGTGAAGCCCAACTGAGCCATCCCATGATGAGGAGGGGATACCCCTCCCGTGACTGGGGGGGGGCGTGGAAGAAGGTTTGCACCTCTGTCTATCAAATTGTTCTGGCTGTGTCTGTCTTGAGTGTCGCGGCCTGTGCCGGGCCGGAACCGTTGTTGCGGTCGAATGCCCATCTCCAGTTGCAGGGACGCGAGGCATCGAAGTTGGAGGTGGCAGCTTGCCAAAGTAAGGCGGAAGCAGCGGGGTTGAAGCCGGGCACCGGCAACCGGAGCGGCAACGTAGCCGCCGGAGCTGCGCTGGGTCTGATTAGTGGCGCTGCAGTAGGAGCATCGAGTGGACTCATCGGTGGAGTGCCGGGCGTGACGATTGGGGCAGCAGTCGGCGGCGCGCTTGGAGTCATCATTGGTTCAGTCGGTGGTGCCTACAGACCGCTTGAACCGGATCCTCCGTACGCCGATGCGGTGGTGCGCTGTTTGATTGAGAAGGGATATGATGTGAGTGGCTGGCAATGAGGAGAGCCCTCCTTGCTCGCGGAACGCGCGGCCTCAGAAGGCCCTCGTTCGACGCGCGCAGTAGAGGGCTGCTCCTCCCTGCCAGCCTGGGAGGGTGAAAGAGGCAAAAGCTGAAAGATGGTCGTGCGATGCAAGCGCGTGAGTCAGGCGGCCAGCTTCCTTGCTCGCAGACCGCGCACGATCAGAATGTGCTCGCTTGGGTGAAGAGCGTGTCTTCGCGCGCTCGGGCGGGCGGGTGAGAAGGCCGCGCGCAGTGGAAGATCAATCAGCCCCCATCCCTAGAGAGAAACGAGCAAGCTTGGAAGGAGCATGTATATAGGTCGATGCGCGCAGTAGAGATTGACCAGGCCACCGGCTGAGAGCGTGAAAGAGGGCTGTAGAGGTAGTAGATTGCTTGAGCTGGTGCAGGTCCGGTGAGTGTGTGACTACTTTGAATCTGTTTCGGATGGAAGAGGAGAAGGCTGTGCTGCTTTATGTTTCAGCGATCGGCCTTTGTCGGGAGTCGGGTCTGTAATGACGCCGTAGACTTCCCGGCCTTCGTGGCCTTCCGGGAGATATTCCGTGATTGGCATGCCGTCTTCCCGCACAAATAACAGGCAGTGGCAGTATTTATAGATCTGCATTTCGTCGCAGGCGCACATCCAGCGACGGAGTTTGGCTTCTGCCTGTTTATCTTTGTAGAAGTTGCAGGGGCAGAGGGGTTTGCCCAGTTCGTCCATGTGCATCGCGAGGCCGTTGACCACCGCTTCGGTGACTGCGGGGGTGGGATGCAGTGTCGTCCCGCTCTTCTCCGCGAATCCCTTCGCATACTTCCACATTTTGTCGAGACTCTCTTGCTTGGGCTCAGCCATCACACCTCCTTACCAATACGCTAGGGGCACAAAACGAGGGTTGAGTGGGATAAGGGTGGTGACTCCGAAACCTCTAGCCCCTCGCCGGTGACCTCTCACCACGGCGTAGTTTACAAGCGCTAGGGCGTCCTTTACAATCGAACACTTCCTGTATATTCCGTAAGATTGGATCGAGAATGGAGATATCGAATACTCATAAGCCATTGATTGCCAAACTGGCGGAAGAGCTAGGGGCAGCTACGGCTGAGCACCTGGTCTCGCGCCTTGTCGAGGCCACCGCGAAACCGAATCAGGTGGAAGGTGTCTTGCTGTTGCTCGACGAGCTGTACGAGGTGTCGGCAAAGGTTGCTCGTGCCGCGATCGAATCGTTCCCCGATTTGCAACGGCGGGATCGGCTCAGCGATGCGGTGGCCTGGCTGGATCTGGGGATTGCGTTAGCCGAATCGTCCGGTGCGATCGGGATGAAGTTTTTCAAGGAGAGCCCGCTGGTTCTGGGTCTGATCGAGCAACCGACGGTCCGGTCATTGGTGTTGAAAACCGCCCTGGAGCTGGCGGAGCAAGATGCGAACGTCGCGCTGGAATTTCTCCGTGTCTCCCCGGACGTCGTGACGGTTATCCCGCCGGATCAGCTGGGGGCCTGGTTAGAGATCGGGTTCGAACTGACGCCGGTCGATTTTGTCGTCGCCTTGGAGTATATCCGCCAAATTCCCGCGATAGCACGCGTGTTGCCGCTTCAGGAAGCAAGAGGCTGGGCGACGTTCGGACTGAAACTCATTTCCCAGAATAGTTTCGGCAAGACGGACTATTTTGGAACCATCGAATTCCTCCGTACCAGTCCGCTCATCCTCGGCGATCTCGAAGACCCGGCGGTGAGGGCCAGGGTCGTCGCGGTCGGGTCGTTGCTGGCTGAACGTGATCCTGGGTCTGGCATTGCCTGGTTATCGGAATCGCCACGGTTGTTGCGTGCCGTGCCGAATGAGAGATGGCGATTAAAAATATTGCAGTACGGGGCATTGGTAGCAGAGCGTGACGCAGAAACGGCGCTGGCTTATTTGCGGCGCGCCCCGGAATTGGTGAGCGTGATCGGCGAGTCTGCCGAGGCCCTGGCTCGCTTCGAGGCCTGGTTTACAGCTGGGATGGAAGTCCTGGCGTACAGTGTCGAAGCAGCCAGAGCCTATTTTGCACTGGAGTCGCAGAAGGCGCTGACCTCGGTGGAGGCGGCTCTGAGCGGCGTGCCACTCAGGAAGGTTGCCCGGACCGTGAAGCTTTTCGTGCAAGGGCTCTGCGGAACGGATCTGACGATACAAGCGCTCCCCGACTCGCTGAGCCAGGAGACGTCTGTGCGGGCTACGGTGAGCCAGGACGGGCGCATCATCTCGCTGCCGGCGCTCCTTCGGCGCTATCCCACTGCCGAGGAGAATACGCGTTTGTATTTGGTGATGGCGGCTCACGAAGCGGGACACGTGGAGTTCGGGACATACCGGCTGATCCTTGAGTCGCTCGCGGATTTAGTTCTGACCGTTCGGCAGAAGTATGGCCTGGTGAAACAGGCTGCGCCGGACACCTTGGCGGCGCTGTTTCATCTGTATCCCCATCCGGGACTGGTCCAGGACTTGTGGATGCTGGTAGAGGATGCACGGGTGGAGTTTTTGTTGCAGCGGGAGTATCCGGGACTTCAGCGGGACCTACAGCAATTCGCGCGGGAGGCCATCACGACGCGGTCGCTGACGCACGGGCTGACCGCCAAAGAACTCGTCGTCGATCAGCTGCTCCAGTTGTCGACCGCTGGGGCACAGTCTGTCGCGATTCACGAAGCCATCAAGGACGAGATTGCCATCCTCTGGCCGATATGTCAGGCCGTTCTGTCTCCAACGGCGACGGCGGAAGAGGCTGTACGCGTGGCCCATGCGCTCTACGTGCGGATCGAAGATCTGTTGGCGCCAAAGGGGGCGATGATTCAGGCCGAACAGGCCGATGACCCGTCAGAGGAGCTGGGTGTGGGTCCGTCGGCCTCTGAACAGACGAGTGAAGATTATCGCCCCGTCACGAACTGGGTATATCGTGGGGCAATGAATCCTGAGTTCATTCGTCAGCATGACCAGAATGGACGGGCTTCGGACGATCAGAAACAATCAGAGGACATCGAACGAATGGCGAGTGCCGCTGGCGGAGCACAGGAGTCGTCGGTGCAGGGTCAACGGAATCGAGAGGGAACGCACACGGCGACCGAGAGTGACAGGCTTGTCGGCGGGCGACAGTTGCCCATCCATGTGGAGGAACTCCTGACCTTGAAGGTCGAGCAGCCGGCGCCGGTCGATCATCCCGGGCCGGGCGATGGTGCGGTGCGCTATCCGGAATGGGATCAAGGAATCGATGACTATCGTCTCAACTGGTGTCGCGTCGTCGAGCGTGCCGCGGAGGAGGGGAGCGGGGATATTGTGGGTGCCACGTTGAGCGCGCACGGGAGTGAGGTTTCTGCACTTCGACGTTTCTTTGAAAGTCTGCGGCCCCTTGGGTTGCGGCGCGTACCGGGCCAGGCTGACGGCGACGAGCTCGATGTGGATGCGGCGGTTCGTATGTGCGCTGAGCGGGCGGCGGGGGTAGACCTGTCGGACCGGACCTACGTCAGGAGGGAGAGAAAAGAGCGGGATGTCGCGGCCGCGTTTCTGGTCGACGTGAGTGGGTCTACCAGTCGCCAGTTGGATAGCGGACGCCGCGTGATTGATCTGGAGAAAGAGGGGCTGGTGCTCTTGTGTGAAGCGCTCGAGGCGGTCGGTGACCAATATGCGCTCTACGGCTATTCGGGTCAGGGCCGCGGGCAAGTGGATTTTCTTGTGATCAAGGATTTTGACGATCAGTTGGGTGGGAAGGCGGCGCAGCGTTTGGGCGGACTGGCCCCCATGCAGCAAAACCGTGATGGGGCGGCCATTCGCCATGCCACCGCCAAATTGCTGGCGCGAGAGGCACGGACGAGACTGCTCGTCCTCATCAGCGATGGGCGTCCGCTCGATGACGGTTATAAAGACGAGTATTCGCTGGAAGACACCAAGGCTGCGTTACGAGAGGCGCGGCAGCGGGGGGTGCATCCGTTTTGTATCACGATCGATCGGGAGGCGGATAGCTATCTCCGGAGAATGTACGGGGACGTGCAGTTCGCGGTCATTGATCATATCGAAGCCTTGCCGATGCGATTGCCGAGGATCTATCAACGGCTCACGGCCTAGAAAACGTGAGGGGAAGGCGTAAGGGGTGAGGAGGGTTCGTGTCGAATTCGATTGAAAGACCGACTGTGCCGCCCTGGCTCCACAAGCTGTTTACGGGGCATCAATATCCCTATGTCCGTCGGTTGGCGAAGTTTGCACAGCCTATCAAGCCGGGGGAGGATCGCCAGGAGCCGACGAAGGACTTGATCGAGGCCAAGTTTTGGGAAGTCTATCCCCGCTGTTGGGCCAAGATTCTTCAAGAAGTCAAAGTGGGGATGATCGTGGTATTCCACGACCTCGGCGAATATCCGGCGGGAGGGTATCAGGAATTGGTCGATGATCCGGACGCCTTTCTGGCAAAGACCTATGGCAAGAAGAAGATCAAAGTCAATTTTTACGACGGGGACAATTTCGTCTGCACGATCAACTTTAAAGTCGCAGGCTGGACGGAACACGAACATACGTGAGGGGTAAGGCGTGAGGCGTAAGGGGGATTTACGCGTTACGTTTCACGATGTACGCCTAACGAGGAGTCGATAATGGGGAGACCGAAGATTACAGTGGTGGGTGCGGGGAACGTCGGCGGCATGATGGCGCAGCGGCTGGCTGAGAAGGACGAGTACGAGGTGGTGCTTGTCGATATTGTCAAGGGCGTCCCGCAAGGCAAGGCCCTCGATATCACACAGGCCGGGCCAGTTTGTGGCTACAGCACCCGCGTGGTGGGCACCAACGGCTATGATGAAACGGCCGGCTCCTCGGTGGCAGTGATCACCTCAGGAATCCCTCGCAAGCCGGGGATGAGCCGTGACGAGCTGTTGACCACAAACGCGAAGATCGTGAAATCGGTCGTCTCCGAGTTGGTGTCGCGATCCCCGAACGTCATTCTGATTCTCGTCACCAACCCGCTGGATGCCATGGTCTATGTGGCGCATCGTGTGAGTGGACTGCCGAAGTCGCAGGTCCTGGGTATGGCGGGGGTGCTCGATTCTGCCCGCATGCGTTCCTTTATCGCCGCTGAGTTGAGTGTTTCGGGTCCCGATGTGACCGCGATGGTGCTGGGGGGGCATGGAGACACGATGGTGCCACTGTCGCGGTACACGCTGGTGAAGGGCAAACCGGTTTCGGAACTGATGTCGAAGGATCGCTTGGAGGCGATCGTGAAGCGAACACGCGAGGGGGGCGCCGAAATCGTGAATCTGTTGAAAACGGGCAGCGCGTTCTATGCCCCGTCGGCCGCGGCTATTGATATGGTCGAGGCGATCATGAAGGACCAGAAGCGGGTGTTGCCCTGTGCGGTACTCTGCGAGGGCGAGTATGGATTAATGGATGTCGTCGTTGGTGTGCCGGTCAGGCTGGGGCGAGGTGGGGCGGAGCAGGTGGTCGAATATGAGCTGACGGCGGAGGAGCGAGTGGCATTGGCGGCCTCTGCTAGCGCGGTACGGGAACTCTGCATAACGGTTGATCGATTAATGGCCTAACCTGATCATGGTCCGAGGCCCGTTTGACAGGAGAACCGGACTTACAGTACAGGTAACGAGTTAGCAATTACACTGAGTGAGGAGAAACTATGAAATTTCTTGAGAGCCCGATGCAGACAATAGGTGCAGGATTTGTGCTCGCTGCGGCGTTGATCGTGGCGTATCTCGGTATGGCCGGCATTGGGGCCGGTGATGTTGATTGGGTGGGTATGCTGTTTCGCTGGGTCCATTTCTTGGCCGGAATCGTCTGGATCGGGTTGTTGTATTTCTTCAACCTGATCAATGCGGCGTTCTTGAAGAGTTTGGATGGTCCCACCAAGAACATTGTGATTCCCAAGTTGATGCCCGCCGCGCTGAACTGGTTCCGTCACGGCGCGACGGTCACGGTGCTTGCCGGGATTGTGTTGTACCTCTATCTATATCAGAGAGGTGGAACCGGGGCGATTGCGCTGGGAATCGGCGGACTCTTGGGCATCATTATGATGGTCAATGTCCATGCGATCATTTGGCCGAACCAAAAGAAGATTATCGCCGCGGTGACGGCTGCAGCCCAGGGGACCCCGGCGCCGGCGGAAATGGCTCAATGGGGCCGAACTGCGCTCTTGGCTTCACGGGTCAACGTCTTGCTCTCGATCCCCATGCTGTTCTTCATGGGGGCGGGCAGCCACTTTAAGTAATACAGTGTAGGGGCTGCCGGCGGGAAGGCCCGCCGGCAAGTCCGTTCACCGTTCTCGGCTTCCGGCCTTAACCCACATGATTCATGAAGCGTCTGCTGCAAACGCGGATACGCGGCTGTGACGGGCATTCTCGCCGTTCAGCCCTTCGACCTACTGTTGGGGACTGGCGCCCTTCTTTTTGGCGCCTGTCCCCGTCTGAGGAGCAGCGGGACCGGCACCGTCGCAGATGGCGGAGCCAGTCCCCGGCCTCTGAGTGCCCGTCTCGCGTCGCGTCTATACGTTTTCGCGACGAACCGTCATGAATCATGCTGGTTCGCGCCGCTGCGATCTGTTCAGATGGCCCATATGCCTGGTTCCGTATAGGGCGGTGGCCCTAAGTCATTGAGATTCAGGCCTATTATCGGTTCATTGCCTTGACGAATACCGGCCAGGAGCTTTATAGTATCGCTCCATACTTTGAGGCGAACGGGTGAGGGATGGGGCATGACGACTGCGACTGAACCACGAGTTCTTCAAGCGCTTGAAGGCGCTCCCTGGGATATCGAGGCCTACCGGAAGATCGGGGGCTATGAGGCCTGGAGGAAGTGTGTCAAAGAGCTGAGCGCGAACGATATCGTCAACGAACTGAAGAAATCCGGGCTCCGTGGGCGGGGGGGGGCGGGATTTCCCACCGGCATTAAGTGGGAAAAGGTCCTCAATCATCGGATGAAGGAGCACTATTTCGTCTGCAATGCAGGCGAACATGAGCCAGGGACGTTTAAAGACCGTTACTTGCTCAAGCAGGCACCCCACCAGCTTATCGAAGGCTGCCTCATCGCGGCCTACACGGTCCAAGCCAAGGCGGCGTTCATCTATGTGAATCATGAGTATCACGAAGAGCGGGACAATCTAAAGAAGGCGTTGGCGCAGGCGAAGGCTCAAGGGTTTTTGGGCAATAATGTGCTGGGGAGTGGCGTGAATCTCGATCTCGAAGTTTTTGAAGGCCACGGAAGTTACGTGGCCGGTGAAGAAACCGCGATGCTCGAATCCATGCAAGGGCGTCCGGCGATGCCCAGACAGAAGCCGCCTTTCTACCCGACGGACTTCGGCCTCTATGGGAAACCGACGCTGGTCAATAACGTCGAAACCTTGTGCAACATTCCTCGGATTCTTTTGAAAGGTGTGTCCTGGTTCACACAGGTCGGCACAGAAAAGTGTCCGGGCACGATGATGTTTTCCCTGAGCGGAGCTGTGAATTGCCCAGGTGTCTATGAGATGCCGATGGGTACTACGATCCGGGAACTCGTGGACAAGTGCGGTGGGGGGGTACCAGGCGGGCGCAAGATCAAAGCGGTTTTCCCCGGTGGACCGTCATTTTCGATGGTCACCGCCGATCAACTCGACCTGACGATGGATTTCGATTCGTTGAAGAAAGCCGGCACGGGGCTTGGGTCGGCCGGCGTGATCGTGGTCGACGATGCAACCTGCATGGTGGCGCTGACGCTCAAGTTCTCCAATTTCTTTAAGGCCGAGAGTTGCGGGCAGTGCCCACCCTGTCGAATGGGGACCATCAATCTCGCCGCGCTCATGACCAAGATTGAACAGGGAGAGGGGACGGAGAAAGATATGGAGAGTCTCCTCCAGGTCTGTGGGTTTGTGAAGGGGACGGGCTATTGCACGCTGGTAACCGGGGCAGCCGTGTTGGTGCAGAGCAGCATCAAACTGTTCCGGCATGAGTTTGAGGAACATATCCGATTGCAGCGCTGTCCCTATCAGCCGGTGGCGATCGGTGCAATGGTGCATTGAGGGGGATTTGCGATGCCGCGCGTGACGTTTCTCCATCCTGAGGGCAAGAGCGGAGAAGTTGAGGTCAATACGTCGTTGTTAGAGGCGTCGAAGCTTCTCGGGTTTGTGTTGAATCACGATTGTGGTGGGAACGCCTCCTGCACCACTTGTCGGGTTGAAGTACAGAGCGCTCCCGAGAACCTGTCGGAGATCGACTTTGATGAGCAAGATCTCCTCGATCGTGAAGCACTCAGTGAGCCGTGGCATCGCCTTGGATGCCAGGCCAAAGTGCTCGGAGACGTGGTTGTTCGGGTACCAGAGGGCAAGTGGGTAGCGCCCACGATGCCGCAGTCGGAGTCGGAGGGTATTGAAATCCGGTAAAGAGATGTTACACTAAGGCATTCCAGGCAGGTTTTCGAAGGACGGCCTGGTCACACGAGGAGGAGCACGATGGTTACGATTACGGCGATTGCAGAACAGAAGATCAAGGAATTAATGGTGGAAGAGAAGGATATCGTCGGCCTGCGGGTCTATGTCAAGGGCGGCGGGTGTCATGGGTATCAATACGGGATGGCCTTCGAGTCGAAGATGGCCGACGACGACACCGTGATTGAAAAGGGTGACGTCAAGGTCATTATGGATTCGCAGAGCGCTCCGCTTCTTCAGGGAGCCGAAGTCGACTACGTGGACAGTCTTCAAGGGTCCGGGTTCTCGATTAAGAATCCACAAGCGAAGACCACGTGTGGTTGCGGCAGCTCCTTCAGCGCCTAAGGAATTTGCGCTGAAGTGGCGCGAGTTGCCCAGTTGAATGAGTGACAGGGGAAGCCAGGATTGTCCGAATACCGCGGCGGTCCTGGCTTCTCTATTTTTTCGCTGGATGTGAGCTGAATCCACGATGGCACAGGCGAGCGTCACAAGGCGATATCGGTTCTGCGCAGCACACCGGCTGCACACGGATCATCTGTCTTCCGAAGAAAACCTGGCTGCCTTTGGGAAGTGCAATAATCCTAATGGGCACGGCCATAACTACGTTGTGTTGGTGACCGTGAAGAGCACGGTTCCGACCGCGACCGGGGGAGGCGTGGATCTTGATCGGCTGGATAAGACTGTGGGGCAACAAGTAATCACGCGGTTCGATCATTACGACCTCAATCAAGATCCTGAGTTTGCCGATCGCACCACGACGGGAGAAAATCTGGTGTTGCTGATCTGGGATCTGTTAGTGAAGTGCCTCCCCGCCGGGCAACTGGAAAAGGTCGGGCTGATTGAAACACGCGATAACTACTTCGAGTATGCGGGGCCGATGCGTCAGGCTTCGATACTCAGATAGGAACGTCATGGCCAAGCAACGAGTCAAGCGGCGGGGTGGGCCGCAGGTCGAAAACGTCAGTAAGAGCGGCAGAGCAGCAGATGTGGATGTCCTGCAATCCCTGGTCACAGAGATGTTGCTTGCCCTTGGCGAGCAGCCCGGCCGGAACGGGCTGCTCAAGACTCCTGAGCGAGTGGCCAAGGCCCTCGCCTTCATGACGCAGGGGTATCACCGCGACATCGATCACATCCTAAACGGCGCGCTCTTCCCGATTGAGTATGATGAGATGGTCATCGTCAAAGACATCGATTTCTTCAGCATGTGCGAGCACCATTTGTTGCCGTTCTACGGCAGAGTCCATGTGGGCTATTTGCCCAATAAGAAGGTAGTGGGGCTCAGCAAGATTCCGCGTATCGTGGACACCTTTGCGCGACGGCTGCAAGTCCAAGAGCGACTCACCGTACAGATCGCAGAAACTCTGAAATCGAAGCTGAATGCACACGGAGTGGGGGTCGTCATTGAAGCGCGACATCTCTGCATGATGATGCGGGGCGTCGAAAAGCAGAACACCGTTGCCGTCAGCAGCTCCATGCTAGGCGCCTTTCGCAGTCAGCCACAAACCAGGCTGGAGTTTTTGAAGCTCATCCGCCGGGGCAACGTCGGCGACTCCGATTAGGCAGGGTGTTGAAAAAATCCCCCAGTCTTAATGGAAGGTTAAGGCTCAGGTTGAGGCTGAGAACAAAAGTCGGGACGTGGCTTAACCGTGAGCCCAGCCTCTCTCATCTCGCTCGCTGCGGCCTTGCTGGACGGCCTTTTTGAGCATTCTGCGGAATTGTGTGCGGCATTCCCAAGCATGCGAACCGTTGAATGTCGGGCGTGCCACAATAGTTATTCCGCAGTCTCTTAGATGCCTACTTCACGCGATCAGGCTCCTGATTTGTTTGGCACTCCCGAGGGAGAGCAATCCGTAGAGGCTCCGTTAGCCGAACGTCTGCGGCCGCGCGAGTTTGCGGACTTTGTCGGGCAAGAGGAGATCGCTGCACCGGATCGGCCGTTGCGGCGGGCGATCGAGGCAGATCAACTTTCCTCCGTCATCTTCTGGGGGCCGCCCGGCTCTGGCAAGACCACGCTGGCGCATCTCATCGCGCGCCACACCAAAGCGCAGTTCGTGCCCTTCTCGGCGGTCACAGGGGGTGTTCCCGAGTTGCGGGCTATCATCAAGACAGCCGAGCAACGTCAGGCGATTAACGGCCAACGGACCATCTTATTTGTCGATGAAATCCATCGGTTCAACAAGGCGCAGCAGGATGCCTTTCTCCCTCACGTCGAGCGGGGCACGGTCATCCTGGTCGGTGCGACCACGGAAAATCCCTCATTTGAAGTGATCTCACCGCTCCTGTCTCGTTCCCTGGTCATTGTGCTCAAGCCCCTTTCTGATGAGGCGTTGTGGCATATTCTGGACCGGGCCCTCGCGGATGCTGCGATGGGGCTGGGGAAGTGGAGTGCCCGCCTGTCATCCGATGCCAGGGCACGACTGATTGCCTATGGTAACGGCGATGCGAGGGCGCTCCTGACGGCGCTGGAATTTGTGGTCACGCAGCAACCGGCTGGGCCTGACGGGACTCGTCTGATCGATGGAGCGGCGCTGGAAGCCGCGCTGCTGAAGAAATCAATCCGGTACGACAAATCCGGCGAAGAACACTACAACATCATCTCTGCCTACATTAAGAGTCTCCGGGATTCCGATCCGGACGGTGCCCTCTATTGGCTCGCCCGTATGTTGGAAGGGGGGGAGGACCCCAAATTTATCGCTCGGCGCCTGGTTATTTTTGCCTCCGAGGACGTGGGGAATGCCGATCCGATGGGGCTGGTGGTCGCGGCTGCGGTTGCTCAGGCCGTGCAGTTTGTCGGGCTCCCCGAGGCGCAGATCAATTTGGCCCAGGGGACGACCTATCTCGCCACCAGGCAAAAAGATAATGCCTCCTATGTCGGACTACTCGAGGCGATGGAAGACGTAAAAACTCATGGAAATCTAGGGGTTCCGCTCCATTTGCGGAATGCCGTGACATCGCTGATGAATGGGCTTGGGTACGGGAAAGGGTATCGTTATGTCCACGACGATCCCCAGGCCAAAGCGCAGCAGGAGCACCTCCCGGAATCGCTCAAGGGGCGGCGCTATTACCGGCCAAAAGACATTTAAGCGGAGGCCTCACAGGGTGGTGGACAAAGATTTCTAATCGGTTATACTTAGATGCATGAAGCGGCAGAGCCAGAAATCGATTACCTCGATAGCAGCCACGAACGAACGGCGCAAGTTTGTCCGGGCGACCTTGGTTGGTTCCGCACTGATTTCACCGAAGAGTGGAGCCAAGGCGATTACGGCCGTGTTGGATAACGTCAATAGAGTCGGCGCAGGGTTGCACACGAAAGAGAAGTTGGCGATGGCCCTGCCAGTGACCGTGTCGTTGGCGTTTCTCGATTCGGATCGCGCGGAACAGATGGAAAGGCTTGATGGGAAAGTCGCCTGGGTGAAGCCGTGGGAGAAGGGGTTTCTGATCGGCGTGGTCTGGGACGAGCTGGTCACGAAAGAGAAGAACCGCTGGCTGTACTACTACCTCGAAGAAACGGTCAAATCCTCCATCTAAATAAGTGCGCGACGAACAATCTCTGGTTTCGCGTGTCTCGCTTTTCCCGCTAGTCTCGCCCGTCCCGCACGCTATCCTAGGCGAATGCCGTGAGCTTTTGTTTGACGCCTTCCAGCTCAGCTGCGAGCGTTTCCCACCGGGCGGTGAGCCGTACAAGGTCCTTCTTCCACCCGTCATACTCTATCTGCAGAGCGCTCCACTTGGTGGATTCATCTTTGTAGAGAGCCGGGTCGGCCAGTTCAAGGTCCCGCGCTTTGATCTTGGTTTCACATTCGGCAATCTCCGCTTCGGCCCGCGCAACCTGCTTCTCCAGTCTGGCCTGGGTCTTGTTCAAGTCGCGGCGATCTCCGGCTGAGGATTTGGCCGGGGCTTGCGACGCCATCGCCCTGGTCGGCCCGGCGGTCTTCCCTCGATCCGCTCCCTTCAAGTGGTCACTCGATTCCTTGATGGATTCGACTTCCTGTGCTTTCTTCCACAAGTAGTACTCATAGTCGCCGGAGAAGCTACGGGCCTTGCCTTCTTCGATTTCAATGACGCGCGTGCAGACTCTGGTCAGAAAGGTAGGGTCGTGGGATATAAAGATGATGGTGCCGGGGAAGTCCGCGAGCGCATCGGTGAGCATGTCGACCGACGCCGGGTCGAGATGATTGGTCGGCTCGTCGAGTAACAAAGTATTGGCTGGCTCGACCAGCATCCGTGCGAGCGCGACGCGATTGCGTTCTCCTCCGCTCAGCGCCTTAATCGGTTTTTTTTGATCGTCTCCGGTGAACAGAAAGGCGCCGGCAATCCCGCGAAGGAAGTTCGTCTCTGCTTGGCTGGAGACCTCGGAGAGGGAGTCGAGAATGGTATGTTCTGGGTTCAGGGTCTCTGCCTGGTGTTGGGCAAAGTAGTGCAGGGTGACACCATGGCCGACTGACCTGGTGCCCTTGTCCGGCTCCAGCACTCCGGCCAGCATCTTGAGCAATGTGCTTTTCCCGGCGCCGTTTTCTCCCACCAGCGCCACGCGCTGGCCCCGTTCGATTGAACAATCGACTCGGTCATAGACGACTTTTTCACCATAGCGCTTGGCCGCGCCCTCGAGTTCAAGGACCTGCCGACCGCTCGCTGCCGGGAGAGGAAATTTGAACTTCACTCGTTTGGGATCGCGCTTCACCTCAATCATCTTGACCTTCTCAAGCGCCTTGATACGCGATTGGACCTGGCTGGCTTTGTTCGCCTGGTAGCGGAAACGATCGACGAAGGTTTGGACCCGCGCGACTTCTTTCGCCTGGCGCCCCGCGGCGGCCTCCCGCTGCGTGTCCCGCTCTGCGCGGATCTTTTGGAACGAAGTATAGTTGCCGCGATATTCTTCGATCTTATGATGCCGGAGATCCCAGATGTGGGTGACGACACGATCGAGGAACGCCGTGTCGTGGCTGATGAGTAACAGCGTCATCTCCGAGTTCAAGAGGAATTGCTCGAACCAACGCTGCGTCGGTTTATCCAAGTGGTTGGTTGGCTCGTCGAGCAGCAGCACGTCAGGTTTGGTCAGCAGCAGATGCGCTAAGGCCACACGCATCCGATAGCCGCCGGACAGCTTTTCGACCTCACGGCTGAAGTCGATCTCCGAAAATCCCAACCCCATGAGGATCCGTTCAGCCTCATGTTCGGGATAAAGATCGCGATGGGTGGCGTCCAGCACGTTCTTGCCCGTGATGGTTTCGAGTTCCTGCGGGAGGTAGCCGATGCGGAGACGAGGGCGCTTGCGGATGGTGCCCTTGTCCGGCGACTCCTCCCCGAGGATCATCCGGAAGAGGGTGGTCTTGCCGGCGCCGTTGGGTCCCACCAGGCCGACCCGTGAACCGGGGCGGAGATGCGCCGTCGCATTCTCAAGCAGAATCCTCGTGGAATATTGTTTATTGACCGACTCGATTTGGAGCATGAGAGATTTTGTGAACCAGACGGATCGTTCTTACTGGAAGGAGCCGATGGCCATCCGGTGATTAGATGTGAGTGTCGAGGTTCGCAGAACCTACCTGACTATTTTGGTGGAGCTGGCCGGGATTGAACCGGCGACCTCGTGAATGCCATTCACGCGCGCTCCCAACTGCGCTACAGCCCCACGTCGGTTGATTTGGAAATACGCGAAAATCCTTGTGAAACCGCGGTCATGCTAACACGGTCCTTCCGGGACAGTCAAGAAAATGGGGATAGGTGCGTCCCCCTGTCTCATGTGCATGCAGAATGCGCGGACGAAGGCTCCCCTCATCCGAAGCGCGCATACAAGACGGGGTGGCTTAGTCCTTGACGATGAGAGAAGGAAAAAGAGGGACAAAGAACAATTTGACCATCACGGTTCTTGACAAACTACAGAGTCGCTCCTACCATGGTCCCTCGGCTCTGGCTTTCGGTCTTGCCAGAGCTCTTTTTTTGGGAGCATTGCAGGCGATGGGAAATCTCGTGGTGATCGGGGCGCAGTGGGGCGACGAAGGCAAGGGCAAAATCGTGGATATCTTGGCCCGCGACGTCGATGCGGTGGTTCGCTACCAGGGAGGCTCCAACGCGGGGCACACCGTGATTAATGAACGGGGCACCTTTGTGTTTCACCTCATTCCCTCAGGCATCCTCTATCGCGGGACGCTTTGTGTGATCGGGAATGGGGTCGTCGTGGATCCAGCCTCATTGATCGAGGAGTTGGACCATCTCCAGACTCAAGGTGTGAAGATCGGAAAGAATTTTGTCGTGAGCCAGCGTGCTCATCTCATCCTGCCGTATCACAAGGCCATCGATAAAGCGGCTGAGCAGTCTAAGGGCTCTCGCCGAATTGGAACGACGGGGCGGGGGATTGGCCCGTCCTATGCCGACAAGATGTCACGGGTCGGTATTCGAATGGGGGATCTGCTCAATCCCAAGGCGTTTCGAACCAAACTCGAAGAGAACGTGGTCGAGATTAATTGGTTTCTCGAACAACTGTACAAGCTGGAACGTTTCGACGTCGACAAAGTGTTCCGGCAGTATATGGGCTATGCCGATCGGCTGAAGAGCCATATCGTCGATACCGCCATGCTCGTCAATAAGATGGTCGAGGGAGGGAAGACCGTGTTGTTCGAAGGAGCGCAAGGGACCCACTTGGATGTGGACTTCGGCACCTATCCCTACGTCACCTCCTCCAGTTCAACGGCTGGCGGCGCCTCAACGGGAACGGGCGTGGGACCGACGAAGATCGACGCGGTGCTCGGCGTCGCCAAAGCCTACACCACGCGTGTCGGCAGCGGGCCGTTCCCCACGGAATTGACCGATGCGGTGGGCGACGGGCTCCAAGCACGAGGGAAAGAATTCGGATCGACGACGGGACGTGCGCGCCGCTGTGGCTGGTTCGACGGCGTCGTGGTGCGCTACGCCACCAAAGTAAACGGACTCACGTCACTGGCCGTCACGAAACTGGATGTGCTCGACGGCTGCAAGGAACTCAAAGTCTGCACCGGCTATCGGTATCAGGGGAAGCTTCATCGAGACATGCCCGCCGATCTCCAGGCGTTGACCGATTGCGAGCCGGTGTACAAGACGTTCAAGGGATGGACCGGTTCGACCACCAGCGTGACCACCTACAAACAGCTTCCAGCGGAAGCCAAGCGCTATCTCCAGTATCTTGAGGATCTCTCAGAGTGTCCCATCGATATGATCTCAACCGGTTCAAAGCGCAGTGAAACCATTATCCTTCGCAATCCACTCAAGATCTCCCGCGGGCGCGGCAAGCGATGAATTTCCTCTCAGGCGCCAGGCTTGTTCATTCTATCTGCTCGGTCTGTCTATCTGGTTTATTGGTTGAACGAAACTAACCAGATCAACCAGATGAACCAAACAAACGAGACAAACCCAATAACGGTCTTCTTATGCTGTGGGCTAGGCACGGGCCGAGCGTCGGTGGTAGAATCCGCGTTCTTCGCTCGGTGAGCCGGTAGCTCAGTTGGTAGAGCATCGCCCTTTTAAGGCGAGGGTCCTGGGTTCGAGTCCCAGCCGGCTCACCA
>Ga0163153_10000422_pt1 | contig 75134 bp, 77 predicted proteins | sample OliLakLV19MP6IB1_FD_148629 | JGI IMG/M metagenome (GOLD analysis project Ga0163153, IMG submission 148629) | Freshwater microbial mat bacterial communities from Lake Vanda, McMurdo Dry Valleys, Antarctica - Oligotrophic Lake LV.19.MP6.IB-1 | ecosystem: Environmental > Aquatic > Freshwater >... | reverse complement strand
CCGCCGAGCTTGCCTTCGGTGCCGACCTCGCGCGCCACGCGGGTGACCTCGGAAGCGAAACCGTTGAGCTGATCGACCATGGTGTTGATGGTATTCTTCAGCTCCAGGATTTCGCCTCGCACTTCGACAGTGATCTTCTTGGACAGATTGCCGTTGGCCACCGCGGTGGTCACATCCGCGATGTTGCGGACCTGTCCGGTCAGATTGTTGGCCATGAAGTTGACGCTGTCGGTGAGATCCTTCCAGGTGCCCGCCACGCCGGGCACCGCCGCCTGGCCGCCGAGCCTGCCTTCGGTGCCGACCTCGCGCGCCACGCGGGTGACCTCCGATGCGAACCCGTTGAGCTGATCGACCATCGTGTTCAGCGTGTTCTTCAAGGCGAGGATTTCGCCTTTCACTTCGACGGTGATTTTCGAGGACAAATCGCCCTTGGCGATGGCCGTCGCCACTTCGGCGATGTTACGCACCTGCCCCGTAAGGTTGTCGGCCATCGAGTTGACGTTGTCGGTCAGATCCTTCCAGGTGCCGGCGACGCCGCGCACCTGCGCCTGGCCGCCGAGCTTGCCCTCGGTACCGACCTCGCGCGCCACGCGCGAGACTTCGGAGGCAAAAGCGTTCAGCTGGTCCACCATGGTGTTCAGGGTGTTCTTTAACTCCAGAATCTCGCCCTTCACGTCGACCGTGATCTTCTTCGACAAGTCGCCGTTTGCTACCGCCGTCGCCACGTCGGCGATGTTGCGGACCTGGCCGGTCAGGTTCGAGGCCATGGAATTGACGTTGTCGGTCAAGTCTTTCCAGGTGCCTGCCACGCCGGGCACCTGTGCCTGGCCGCCGAGCTTGCCCTCGGTGCCAACCTCGCGCGCCACGCGGCTGACCTCGCCGGCGAAACCGTTAAGTTGATCGACCATGGTATTAATGGTGTTCTTCAACTCCAGAATCTCGCCGCGCACGTCGACTGTGATCTTCTTGGACAGATCGCCATTGGCCACGGCTGTCGTCACGTCGGCGATGTTGCGGACCTGGCTGGTCAGATTCGTCGCCATGGCGTTGACCGAGTCGGTGAGGTCTTTCCAGGTGCCGGCCACGCCGCGCACTTCGGCCTGACCGCCGAGCTTGCCTTCGGTGCCGACCTCGCGCGCCACGCGGGTGACCTCGGAAGCGAAACCGTTGAGCTGATCGACCATGGTGTTGATGGTATTCTTCAGCTCCAGGATTTCGCCTCGCACTTCGACAGTGATCTTCTTGGACAGATTGCCGTTGGCCACCGCGGTGGTCACATCCGCGATGTTGCGGACCTGTCCGGTCAGATTGTTGGCCATGAAGTTGACGCTGTCGGTGAGATCCTTCCAGGTGCCCGCCACGCCGGGCACCGCCGCCTGGCCGCCGAGCCTGCCTTCGGTGCCGACCTCGCGCGCCACGCGGGTGACCTCCGATGCGAACCCGTTGAGCTGATCGACCATCGTGTTCAGCGTGTTCTTCAAGGCGAGGATTTCGCCTTTCACTTCGACGGTGATTTTCGAGGACAAATCGCCCTTGGCGATGGCCGTCGCTACGCCGGCGATGTTACGCACTTGGCTTGTCAAGTTCGACGCCATCGAGTTGACGCTGTCAGTGAGATCCTTCCAGGTGCCGGCAACGCCAGGCACCTGCGCCTGGCCGCCGAGCTTGCCCTCGGTACCGACCTCGCGCGCCACGCGCGTCACTTCGGACGAGAAGGCATTGAGCTGATCGACCATCGTGTTGATGGTTTCCTTCAGCTCCAGAATTTCGCCCTTTACATCGACCGTGATCTTGCGCGAGAGGTCGCCGCGCGCCACGGCTGTGGTCACCGTCGCAATGTTGCGGACCTGGCTGGTCAGATTGTTTGCCATCGAGTTGACGGAGTCGGTGAGATCCTTCCAGGTGCCCGCCACGCCCGGCACCACTGCCTGCCCGCCGAGGCGGCCGTCCGTGCCGACCTCGCGTGCCACGCGCGTCACTTCCGAGGCGAACGAGCGGAGCTGGTCGACCATCGTGTTGGTGGCCTCCTTGAGCTGCAGGATCTCGCCGCGCACGTCGACAGTGATCTTCTTGGAGAGATCGCCATTGGCCACGGCGATGGTCACGTCGGCGATGTTGCGCACCTGCGCTGTCAGGTTGCCGGCCATCTGGTTGACCGAGTCGGTGAGCGCTTTCCACACGCCCGAAACGTCGGGCACTGCCGCCTGACCGCCGAGCTTGCCCTCGGTGCCGACCTCGCGCGCCACGCGCGTCACTTCAGACGTGAAGACCGAGAGCTGCTCGATCATGGTGTTCACGAGCTTCGCGGAGCGCAGAAACTCGCCCTTGAGCGTACGCCCGTCGACCTCAAGCTCCATCGACTGCCCAAGATCACCCTTGGCTACGGCGCCGATGGTTCGCGCGATTTCCGTCGTCGGCCGCACCAGATCGTCGATGAGAGTATTGACGGACTCCACCTCCTCCGCCCAGCAACCGATCGCCCCTGGCAGCGTCATGCGCTGCTTCAGCCGCCCCTCTTTGCCTACCGTCGCGCTTAGCCGCGTTACCTCCTTTGAGATGCGTTCGTTTTTCGCGATGGTCTGATTGAATGCATCCGCGATTCGCGCATCCATGCCGGTCCAATTCCTCGGCAGCCGCGCCGAGAAATCGCCATCGCGAAACATACTCATCGCTTCGAGGATCTGCTGGGAGCGGGCCTCCGCAGTTTCCTCCGCGCGACATGGCCTCGCCCGCCGCTTGGCGGCTGTGCGCTTGTACGGCGTGGCAGCGGACGGCACGCTGTCAATGGCGGGTGAGATATCCTCGTCAATGGCGGGTGAGATATCCTCGCGGCCAGGTAGCATCGTTTTATCGGCCATGGTTCACCGTAAGGAAGCGGAGGAAGATGAGCACGGGTGTTGACGGCCATAATCAAGAAGACGCCAGCTCAAGGTCGCCATGCATGCGCTTGCTGCAGCAACCGCCTCAGCTCGGATCGGCAGCCGGGTGGAGCGCGATGCTGTCGTCAATGGCGTGGCAGGCGGTGACGCGGACGCTGCGGCATTCGCCGATGACCATAACGCGCACGGCGATCCTTCGCCGATGCGCAGCGCCGACATCAACTCACCCCTTCGAGGGGGTAAAAGTTCGAGCCGACGCCGCCTGGCTGGAACAACGCTTCCTGCTCCCAGACGACGCGGCGTCTTGCAAATTCAAACCTGGCCATTACCTGGTACCCCGCCTCTCGCCAACACACGTAATGTGCGACGGCCGAGTTCGTTCCCGAGAAAGAGAAAAATAAAAATGTGCAGGCGGAAGCCCGGGCTGAGACGATGAAGATCGTAAACGCGCCCTTCAGAACCGCTCGCGATGTGCAATCGGCATCGATGGCGTGCAGCCGGCTGGCGGAGACGACGCCAAGGACGATGAGCAGCGTTGTGAGCGCGCCAAAACCCAGCCACAGCGACCGCCCGGTGCTGCGCGAATGCAACGGCAGCATGACGATTCCCCCCGGCATCGCGCAGAGCATGCCCGCCGCGAGGATCGCGAAACCCGCCGCCGTGTGCAGCGCCAGGGAGGTGAATCCGCGGATACCGTAGAGATTCTGCGCCCCGAACGCGTAGCCGAGCAGCGAGATCAAGCCGACGGTCCCCACGCTGATCGCCAGTGCTTCCGCCCAGCGCTCCGTGGTCCGGCGCCCGTGCAACCCCAGCGTCATGAAGCTGAAGGTCAGCGCCGTGACCGGCGACATCCGCCCCGGCGGCTGCCCGGGCACCACATCCGCGCGGACGACGAGCTGATCGATACCAAAATCCAACTCCGCAAGATCCTGGACGAGGGTAAGCGCTCCGATCAGCCCGATGGCGGCTGCCAGCCCGAGCCGGACCGCCAGTTTCTCGCGGAAAAAGAGTGCGCTTCCCGCGAGCAGAAAGCACAGCGCGGTGTTGAACTTCATCGAGGCGAGCTGCGGCAGCATCCGCTGAAGCGGCTCGATGCCGAGCAAGCACCCGGCCATCACCGCGAGCCCGAGCGCCATCAACAGCATTGCGCTGCCCGTGGCCACGGGTGAAGCGGAGGTGATCCCGCGTGTCGGACGACCCCCGGTCCTCAATGCCGGGTGAAAAATTCTCGAGGGCTGCCGAGGTCGTTATATGAACCATGGCTCACCGGAAGGCTGGGGACGAGGATGCGTTGGCGAATTTTGACGGCCGCTTGCGCAACCTCGTTCTTGACGTAAACGTCGGTCACAAGAGCGTGGATCAGATTCGACGAAGTGAAAGCGCCGTGAAAATACTGTGGCCCCACTTTTGATCATCATCTACGCAACTTCGCTAATGAAGTCTATGTCCTCGACAACAAAGATTGTTGCCATCGACGCTATGCCGCAACTCGCTTGGCCGGATGAAAGAATAGCGCCTGCCCTACTGCCGCCATGACTGTTTCCGAGAGGAACGGCTTGGTGATGAGGTAAGTCGGTTCTGGCCTTTCGCCGGTCAACAAGCGTTCCGGATAGGCGGTGATGAAAATCACGGGTACGTCGAAACTGCGCAAGATGTCGGTGACCGCATCGATGCCTGAACTTCCGTCGGCCAGGCGAATGTCGGCAAGGATCAGACCCGGCTTGAGATTTATTGCCTTGCGCACGGCATCGTCCCTTGTTGCGGCAACACCCACAACCTCGTGACCCAGAGTTTTCACGATGGCTTCAAGATCGAGCGCGATGATGGACTCGTCCTCGATGATCAAGACGCGCGAAGTCAGCTGGAGCTCAATTTCCTTTTGCGTCCTGGTTATCTGGGCATCGACCTCGGCTTCGGTTTTGTGCAGAATTCGGGCAGTTTCGGAACGGCTGAACCCTTCGAGCGAATTCAACAGCAACGCCTCGCGATTGGCGGGGGACAGGGCCTGCAAGCGTTCGTCGGGCGAGGTGGCCCGTCGCTCGCTTTGCGCCGAACCGTTGGCGCGGCTTGTCGTCGACCAGATGGCGTGAAACACCCGGTAAAGTGCGATTCGTGCGGGGATGTCCGTGTCGAATTCGGCAGGCTTGGCAAGAATCGCCTCAAGCGTGGCGCGGACGTATGAATCTCCCCCCGACTGGGATCCGGTCAGGGCGCGTGCATAACGGCGGAGGTAGGGTAAATGCGGTGCGATTGCGGCCGAAAGGCTCATGAGGTGGTCTCTCCAGCTTACGATTAGGTAAAAACGCACCAATCCATGAAAAGTTCCATGAAACCGGAACCTTCGACGGTAACCGGCGTTATTAATGGTCAGTGGTATACGCGGGCAATAGGAAATGGCGGAAATTCGGTCTCCAACGGGAACTTCTTGATGAAGAGTAAATACGACGAACGTCGGCCGGATCGGCTGCCCTCCAGTGCACCATCAGCCACGGCCGAGCCCTTGGCGCGCAAACCAATTGAGACAAAGGACTTGAGCACTGACGTGCCCAAGTCCGATTCCAGTGCGGGTAATGGCGGATCGCGCCGGCGGCGAACCAAAGAGGCGACGGACATGCCTTCGAAAGATACGAATGCGGACCTTCAAGAGCGCTACAACGCGATCGGAGCCGGACTTAAACGCATATTCAACGAGATCGTGGAGGAGCCGATTCCCCCCGAATTTCTTGAATTGCTGGATAAAATCGACCTTAAGCGGGAGCAGTAGGGTTCGGATGGCGGGGCTCCAGACCAACGAACGCAGCGTCGGCGATGCGGACGCGGAGGACGCTGCATTCCGCGCAGAGCTGATCGAATTGATGCCCTTTCTACGCGCCTTCGCCCGCACCTTGAGCGGTCATCGCGACGATGCCGACGATTTATGCCAGGAAGCGTTGGCCAAGGCTTGGCAGAGCCGTGCCACTTATCAGCTCGGTACGAATTTGAAGGCTTGGCTGTTCATGATCCTGCGCAACCAATTTTACTCCGAACGCCGCCGCTCCTGGCGACAACAGCCGTGGCATGAGGGAGACGCAGAGAAAGCTGACGTGACACAAGGCACACAAGGCGCCAAGCTGGACCTCAGCGACCTGTCACGCGCGTTGCGCCTTCTGTCGGATGAACAGCGCGAGGCGCTGATCCTCGTGGGAGCCGGCGGATTCTCGTACGAGGAAGCTTCGTCGATCTGCGGTTGCGCGCTGGGTACGATCAAGAGCCGCGTGGCGCGCGGGCGAACGATGCTGCAAGAACTGCTCAACTCCCAGTCTGCGGAACCGTTGGGCCGGCGCGAAGATCGCGGCGATGCCGTTGACGAAATATTGAGAGAACTTAACCGCTTGTCTCCCAAGAGCTTCCAGGGACGGCAGTGAGCAACACGCCGGGCGACTTGGGAGTTTGGCACGAAAGGCTGGCTGTACGGTTTCTCACCATTATTTGCCTTGCCCTCTTGCCCATCTCGGCCTTGAGCGTTTGGCAGGGCATTGAGCGGATCCGGTTGGATCAGGAAAATGTACGCGAGTCGTTGCGCCAACGCGCACTGATAACCGCAAGCGACGAGGAGAATATCTTCAGCGCTGCGGAGCAATTGTTGCAAACGCTCGCCAAGCAAGACGAGATTCGTTCCGGCAACAGCGGATGTGATCGCCGGCTTGCGATTTCCGCGCTCGAACTGCCGGTCTTTGAGAACATTACGACGGCGTCGCCCGACGGCGCCATTCTGTGTGCAGCTGTGCGACCGCCACCGGACTTCGACGTCACCAAGTTGTCGTGGTGGAAGGAAGCTTTGGTGCGACGCGAGTTTTTCGTCGGCGGTCTTCAGTACAGCGAAGCGTTGCGCAAGAATGTATTTGCCGTGGTTCTGCCGTTGATGGATGCGAACGGCGCACTCCAAGGCATTGTGTACGCGGCTATCGATCCCGAGAGGTTGACGTTTGAGCTTAGCCAGCAAAGAAAACTGCCGCGCGGCGCTGTGGTCGCTCTCTTCGACAAGTCCGGTGCCGTTGTCGCTTCCAATGCGCCGAAGATCGCGGCCACAGTGTTTGCGGGTGGCCCCCGATTGTCGAAGGGTCGCGATGGAATAGGCTCCGCCAGCGGGCCCGAGGGAGAGGCATGGTCGCTCGCGATCGCGCCCGTTTTACGTCGCGACTTTTTCGTCGGATTTGCGATGCGCGACAGCGAATTGTCTCGCCCCTCCTACATTTACGTTTTGATTGATCTATTTTTACCTGTGCTGATGGTTATGCTGGCATCGCTCGCGATCTGGCTGGCAACGCAGCGGCTTGTCATTCGCTGGATCGACGTGCTCTCCCGGATGGCAACTGCCTATTCCGGGGGGCATTATGCGATACGTCCGCAAGTGCTGAACGATGCACCTCCCGAGTTCCGCGAAATGGGCAACACGCTGTCGGATATGGCGCTGGCCATCCAAGAGCGAGATCACAGCCTGAAAGACGCGCTCGCGCAAAAAGAACTGCTGATCAAGGAGATTCACCACCGCGTCAAGAACACGCTTCAGATCGTTGTGAGCCTTCTGAGCCTGCAGGCCAATCGCGTGCGCGATCCAACCGCACAGGAGGTCCTGGGACAGGCGCGCGCGAGGATCAACGCACTGGCGCTTGCTCATCGTGCAATCTACGAGCAGGACCTCGACGGCTTGGTCGACCTTCAGCCGCTACTGTCGAACGCTATCGAGCAAGCCCAGGGCGCCGGCGATGGCGCACACACGCAACTGACCTTCAGCATGGATGTCGCCCATTGCCGGGTCAGCGGCGACGCGGCCATTCCCTTGACGCTTTTCGTCAACGAAGCGATGACAAACGCAATCAAGCATGGGCATCCGGAACCGAAGGCCGGCGGTCATATTTCGGTGTCGCTAAAGCCTGCCAGCGAAGGCCGGATGAACCTTACGATCACAGATGATGGCGAAGGATTCGACGCCGGGCCGACCCGGCAGGATAACGCGGTGGGCATAGGCTTGATGACGGCACTCGCGCGGCAGGTTTCGGGCGAAGTGTCGATACAGTCGGGCAGCAGCGGCACCGTCGTCACGCTGAACTTTCCGGCGAGCTCCGCGGCGGCGTAAGGCGTCAGTCCGCGCTGTCCCCCATCCCCTGCGAGCCACAAGTGCTGCGCAGGGACTTCCCCCGCAAGCGGGGGCAGACACAAGATTTTCTGTCTGCCCCGCTTGCGGGGGAAGTGGCTGCACCGCGTTAGCGGCTGCAGACGACGGGGAGCAAACGCTAGCAGATCGGTGACCGCGAGTTACCGCGGTCACCTTCAAAATTTTACCGCGAAACGATGCGCCAACTGCCGTTGTCCGTCCGGCATGCAACGCTGACGTCTTCGTACGGACGTCCGTTGTGGTAGAAGGTTTGGCTGAATTCACGGCATTCAGTGCGGTTGCCATAGCGTGCGCCGTCGACCCGGCGATTGGGTGTGACGTAGCCGTAGTTGCCGTTGTGCGGATTGCGCCATTCATAGCGGCGGCCATATTCCGGCTCGTCGAACGCGTCGTAGTAGGTGTTGTTGTAATAGTAGGCGTCCGCGCGATCATTCCGGCACGCATCTTTGGCGATCGCATTGCCCGCGATACCACCCAGAATGACGCCACCGATTGTTGCAGCAGTATTGCCGCTGCCACTTCCGAATTGATTGCCGATCACGCCGCCGGCAACCGCGCCGACCACAGTGCCGACAGCCGCATTATCGGCGCAGCCATCATAACGAGAGTAACCAGGCCCTGGCCCAGGTCCAGGTCCAGGCCCCGGTCCGTCGGCGTAAACCCGCGGTCCGACGCAACCGGCAACAAGAACTGCCATCGCAGTGCTTAACAATAATCCCTTGAACATTGCTCAACCTCCATGTGAAGCCTCAATAACGTCTGACGGCCGCCAAAGGTTCCCAAGATTTCAGCTGCGGCTGTGGGGCCACAACGGTATGGCGCCAACCACAAGCAACAACAGTACGATCACCAGTAGTAGGCCCAAGCCCATGACGTGCTCCAAATGCCCAACAGACCAAGAATGCGCGAACGCGCCGGTGGCTCCCGTTCCCGGTGCATGGAACTCAATCGCCAATGCTGCGTTATAGGATCTGCATCATTTTTCGCTTACGGAGGATACGGCATGGTAAATTCACGAACTGCGGCGCGTAAAAAGCACAAGAACGGCAGCGAACTGAACGCCCGCGTCAATGCACTCAAGGACGATTTCGACTCTCTCCAGAAAAACGTCCGTGAGTTGTTGAACAGCCTGGGCAACGAGGCGTCTTCCGGACTGGCGGACGCCACGGAGGCCGCAACAGAGGCGGCCAGCGACGCCGCAGATCAGTTCGGGACTTGGGGTGAAGCCGGCGCAGAGTCGGTACGAGGTGCGATCCGGACACAGCCTCTAGCAGCCATTGCATTGTCGATGGGTGCCGGTGCCCTCCTCGGTTCGTTTCTGCGTCGTTGAACTCCCGGGCGATCATGCGCGACCAAACTTCGGCGCTGCTATGATCGCCCGTGTTACTTTAGTTGCAGTCACCGTCTTTCTGTGCGGTACGGGCGTGGCCTTCTGCGGCGTGGCGATATATCTGTCGCTCTGTTTGATCGCGAGCGCACCTGCGGCAGCTGCTCTGACGGCGCTCATTTTGTTTCTGCTGGCCGCTGCCTGCGCAACGATATATTTGGCGCGTTTTCCAAATCATTCGATTGCACCGCCGCCGGCGGCGCAAACAGCGGATTCCCAGGGCGCGCTGGTGAGTGTGCTTGCGCAATTGGCAAAAGAGCACCCGTTTCTGGCCGTCGGCTATGCAGCCGCGCTGGGCATGACCGATGCCATGAACCGCAAAGTGAGATAGCCACCGGTTTTCCAAGCGCCGCGCGGAACTCGTTTATGAGGTGAGCGTTCTATCAGAGTTGTTCAGCCAAAAAGGAGATTACTCATGCCTACCGCCACTGGCCACACACGCGCGATCCGCGCATCAAGGGTTAAAGGGACCAAGGTTTACAACAACGACGGTTCATCAATCGGAACTGTTGAGGACATCGTTCTCGACAAAACCTCAAGCAATGTCATGTTCGCCGTCATCGGGTTTGGCGGCTTTCTCGGTATAGGTGAAAAATACCATCCGTTGCCGTGGGCGTTGCTCAATTATGACGAAGAGATGGGTGGCTATGTTGTGCCGCTGACGAGAGCGGTTCTGCAGGCCGCACCGGCCTACGAGATCGACGATCTCACCAAGCATGACGGTGAAATCCGCGACAAATCGTATTCGTATTACAAAGTCGACAGGGATTGGTGACATCGCACTCGTAAGCAAAGGGAGAAACAGAATGACAACCACAGTGAATGGACTTTTTGACAGCCGCGATGATGCGGCTGGCGCTGTACGAGAGATCAAAGTTGCAGGCGTGTCCGACGCGGAGATCAGCATCGTTACAAATCAGGTGAACGGGCAAAGCGCTCAACGTAGTGCGAATGATCGAACGGTCGATAATAACATGGCCGAATCCGGTACCGGCGACGGCGCAGCGTTCGGTGGAGCACTTGGTGCCGGCGCGGGTCTCCTGGCCGGCTTGGGTGTAATCGTTATTCCGGGTGTCGGACCATTACTCGGCGCCGGCTGGCTGATCACGACGGCGATCGGCGCCGCAGTGGGCGCTTCCGGTGGCGGGCTGATCGGCGCCTTGGTTGGTGCGGGCGTCGATAACGACGATGCACAGATTTATGTGGACCGCATTCGTAGCGGCGGAACCCTCGTCTCCGTCCGTGTGGCAGATACGGAAGTGGATGCGATCTCAGCCATCATGATGAAGTACAAAGGCCTGGATCGCGAAAGTACGCCGATGGATCGTATGGTGGAAACAAACACCACGCGCGTGAAGACGTCGCGCATTACAACTCCGGCGGTATAGCTCGGACCGGCAACCGTTGCAGCGACAAGGGGTGCCCCCTTGTCGCTGGTCCTTGGACAGTTGCAATTGACTCGAATTGCGACCGTAGCGAACAGCGGCGATTTTCTCGGCCAGCCAACGACTTGTCTCTATCAGCCGTGGCCTGGGGGCCACAGATTAACACAGCATCAACCCTATGGTTTTTTTCTTTGGAACCACAACACGCGCCCACGCGTTGTGTCTGTCGTAAAGAGAGAAACTACACCTATGCGCATACCGAGAAAGTCATCAAACGCCACACCGTACGTCGTGACTGACGAATTTCAACATTTGCCCAATCCGGCGGAAACGAAGCAATTGCCCCGGCGCCGGCAATTGTTGGCCGCAACGGAACTGCGCAATATCTTTATGCACATCGTCGAGGAGCCGCTTCCAAACGAACTCCTGGATCTTCTTCGGCAAATCGACTCTGGTCGAAATGTCGAGAAAGCGAACGAACAGCCGCGCGCAGCATATGGCTGGGCTTCAGCGGAAAAATAGCCAGATCAACAGAAGAATCGGTATCGGTATGCCGACAGCCCACATCAAGATATATTTCATGTCAGTCTCATTCTTCCATTTGTTTATTGCGCCGCAGCGGATCTCACGGCAGTTGTTGCGCTCACCAGCAACTGGTCTTCAACAAATGCCCAGTTCGCCAATTGAGTCAGAAAGCCCCGGACGAACTCTTCCCGGTCGTTCCGATAGTCCAGATAGTAGGCGTGTTCCCACACGTCACATGTCAGCAGCGGGCGAAGACCGAGAACCAACGGCGTCACCGCGTCAGAGGTGGTCACCACTTTCAGCTGGTCGGCATCGGCCACGAGCCAAACCCATCCGCTGCCGAATTGGGCGACAGCTTTCTCGATAAACTCGTGTTCGAATTTCTCATAAGATCCGAAGCCCACTTCGATACGGCTGCCCAAGCGGCCCAAAACGCTTTTGCCTCCGGTGGGGCTCATCGAACGCCAGAAGAAATTATGGTTCCAAACTTGGGCAGCGTTGTCGAAAATAGTCGTCGCTTCGCATTTTCCCCACGTCTGCGCGATAACATCCTCCAGAGATCTCTTCGACATCGGCGTACCGGCCGTGAGCTTATTAAGCTTGTCGACATAGCCGCGATGGTGCTTCTCGTAGTGCAATTCAACCGTCAACGCCGAGATTGCCGGCGCAAGCGCGTCCTTTGCGTAAGGCAGTGGCGGTAACATAAACGGCATAAGGACACCCTTGAGATTGACATCAATGGAACTCCCCGTGCCGCTACCGGTTCCACATGCGCCAAAATATGCGGACGATTAGAAAAAATCGGGCGTATCGGGGAACCGGGCTTTTGCTGAGCCGTTATGTAGTTGGGTCTCTTCGTTCCCCCCCAGCGAACCAATTGAGGCCTGACTGGAGAGAGCGGCAGCGCAAGCTGCCGCTCCTCCTGCTTTTACTACCCAATTAAAATCGTGGCGACCCCGGGAGGAATCGAACCTCCGACCCATTGCTTAGAAGGCAATTGCTCTATCCTCTGAGCTACGGGGCCCAATACCGGACCTTAGTGTGTCCAGTTATCTTTGCGGCCAAACTTGAAATTGTCGGCATAGGCGCGAACCGAACGCTTTGTCTCTTTCGGCTCGAAGACCTGAAACGGAATCCGGTGGCGCTGAGCGTAGGCGACGGCTTCATCCCGCGTTTCGAAGGACAGCCGTACTTGACCCTTCATATCGCCGGAGCCGGTCCAGCCCATCAGCGGATCGATACGGCGCGCCTCTTCAGGCTCGAACTCCAGCACCCAGTCTTTGGTGTTCGCCTGGCCGGACTGCATCGCATTACGGGCCGGTCTGTGAATACGTGCGAGCATGTAGGCTTCCTGTCTGTGCACACACTTTATACTATAGCCCAAGAACTGGAACGGTCACTTTGACTGCAAATAAATGGTCGGGGCGGCAAGATTTGAACTTGCGGCCCTCTGGTCCCAAACCAGATGCGCTACCAGGCTGCGCTACGCCCCGACAAATAGGCCAATACATGCAGGAAGGCGGCTCCAATAAAGCGAACTGCTCCCCGCCGCAAGGCCTAGTGGTCAGAGCGCGGCTTTTCGCCTTCATATGTTAATGGAACCGCTCCAAACAGCCTGTGTCTGACGCGATCACCCGGTTTGATGCCGAGTTTGGCTGATAGTCCGCCGTTGATCTCCAATACACCGCGGGCGGGGCCGCCGGATGGGATGGATTCCAAACTATGCGGCGTCGTGTTCGGCGCGATCCGCATGATCCGCCCGTCTGCGCCGATGAAGATTATGTCCAGTGGGATATAGGTGTTTTTCATCCAAAACCCGACCACTTGCGGCGGGTCGTAGTCGAACAACATGCCCTGGTCTTTCGACATCTGGCGGCGAAACATGAGGCCGCGATTGCGCAGCACGTCGTCGCGCACGACTTCGACGATGAAGGCACGTTCGCCGCTTTGGCTGGCGATTGTCAGCCGTTCAAAATTCTTGGTCTGGTCAGCATTCACCGGGACAGTGACCGCTGCGCAAATTGTCGACAACATCAACCAGTGGATACGCATGGCGCCAACTTTACTGTTCTTTCGCCCATGAAAAAAGGGCCCTTTTGGAGCCCTCAAATCCATCGTCAGTCTTTTAATGTAGCCGATTAAGCTGCAAATTCTGCGGGTGTTACGAGTCGAAAAGGACGACTTGGAGTTATCACAGCCTCAGGCACCAAGTGGATTTCGGTTGCCGTCCAGCCTTTTTGCGTCGCGCCCGCACGCACGCGCACGCGCTGGCCTGGCTTTAGCTCGCGAAGGCCAAACCGCCGCATCAGATCCATGTGCACGAAGATGTCGCCCGCAACTTCGTGCGAAGTAAGGAAACCATAACCCTTTGGCCGTGCGAAGAACTTGCATACGGCTTCAAAAACAGGGCCTGTCGGTTCCTGTACCAGGATATCCCGAGGCCGCTGCTCGCGCTTTGACCCGGCGTCACCGTTGACAGCGACACCATTCCCAGAGGTGGCATTGTCGACACGCACAATTTTTTTTGCCTGGTAGACCGTCTTAAGCTGCCTGACCTTTTGGATAGCATCGCATTCAACAGTGGCGCCCTCCAAAACCGGCGTATCGCCGTAAGCCTCAATAACGCTGCGATGCAATAGAACGTCCCCAACAACGACGTTCCCAACAACGTCGTACGAAGTTATAAATCCATACCCTTTATCTTGGTTGAACCATTTGACAGTGCCCGTAACACGGATGCCCCCACTCTCCGGCGACGGTGCGATTGATACTGGTGTTTCCACTTGACCGCTCCTACTTTGTACTCGTTCGCCTTTCACGGAGCAGAGCCTTGCGGGTGCCTCGTGTTAATTATATTTGTTGCACATAACTGTCATGTTAGGCAAGACACTCGCGAATCATTTTTGCTTTTTTCTTTTTCCCCACCAAATAAAAGGCGCAGATCGCGGATGACGGGTTGGCGTGTTCAATCCTGGAATGTGCGGCGCGAAGTGCGCGGGCAAGCGAGCAGTTCAACGTCATGGACATGACCGGCGAGTACAAGATTGCGGCGCCGCGCGAGCGCGTCTGGGCTGCCCTCAATGATGCCGGAATTCTCCGCCAAGCCATTCCTGGTTGTGAGGAACTCAACAAAATATCCGAAACCGAGATGGAAGCCGTGGCAAAGGCTAAAATCGGGCCGGTGAGTGCACGCTTCAAAGGCAAAGTAACACTATCCGAGCTCAACCCGCCTCATGGCTACACGTTATCGGGTGAGGGATCGGGCGGCGCTGCGGGTTTTGCCAAAGGCCACGCCCAGGTTGTGCTGGAGGTCGATGGAGAAGGCACGCTACTGCGCTACACCGTCAAAGCGACAATCGGTGGCAAACTCGCGCAATTGGGCCAAAGGCTTGTAGATGGCGCGGCAAAAAAAATGGCCGATGAGTTCTTCGAGAATTTCGCAGCGCTTGCCAGTGGACAGACCACAGCCGGCCCCGCTGCTTCATCGCGACAGGCTTCCATGCCTCAACCGGCAAATGACAACACGATCAACCGGTTGTTCGATCCGCCAGCGTGGCTTCCCGCTGCCATCATAGCAGGTGCTGTTGTGTTTCTCCTGTTCGCATTGTTGCAATGAGCGGTGGCGCCGGTTGACGCCTGACGCGCGGCGTGAAAATCTGCGGCCAACTGAGCGCTCTGATCACACCGCCGTCTGCGCTCGCTTCTCATTTTCAATTCTCAAGGAGAACCGCATGCTTGGCGTCGCCATGACCGTCAACGGTAAAGCCGTAAGCGGCGAAGTCGAAACCCGCACACTGCTGGTGCATTTCCTGCGCGAAAACCTGCGCCTGACCGGCACCCATGTCGGTTGCGATACAAGTCAATGTGGCGCCTGCGTTGTTCACGTCAATGGCCGGGCAGTAAAGTCCTGCACCATGCTGGCTGTCCAGGCTGAAGGCGCGCACGTCACCACCATCGAAGGTCTGGCGAAGGATGGAAAGCTGCACCCGGTACAAGCTGCTTTCAAGGAACATCACGGTCTGCAATGCGGGTTTTGTACGCCCGGCATGATCATGACTGCGGTCGATATGATCCGGCGCATTCCAAATCTGGACGACAAGACCATCCGCGCCGAGCTTGAAGGCAATCTGTGCCGCTGCACCGGATATCAAAATATCGTCAAGGCAATCGATGCCGCCGCAAAAGAGATGAAGGGAGCCGCTACATGACGGCCTCAATCATCGGTTCCCCCGTCAGGCGCAAGGAAGACCACCGCTTTATCACCGGCCAGGGCCGCTACACCGACGACATCAATCGCCCGGGTCAGGCTTACGCCTATTTTCTGCGATCACCCCATGCGCACGCCAAGATCAAGAGCATCGACGTAGAGGCCGCACGCGCTACCAAAGGCGTTGCCGGCGTATTCACCGGAGCCGACTTGGCCGCCGACAAGCTCGGCGGGCTGATATGTGGCTGGATGGTGCACTCGAAAGATGGCTCGCCGATGAAAGCCGGGCCACATCCGGCGTTGGCCATCGACAAAGTGCGCTACGTTGGTGATCACGTTGCCATCGTTATTGCCGACACCTACGCAATTGCACGCGACGCGGCGGAAAAAATCGATGTTGGCTGTGAGGAACTGCCGGCAAACGCCGACCCTGCAAAGGCGCAGACAGCTGGCGCCGCCCAAATTCACGCTGAGGCCCCTGGAAACACAATTTATCAATGGGAGCTGGGCAACAAGCCCGAGACTGAGGCCGCCTTCAAAAAAGCGGCACATGTCATCAAGCTGAATCTGATCAACAACCGGTTGATCCCCAATGCCATGGAGCCGCGCGCCGCTGTCGGCGAATACGACGACGGCACCGGCGGCTACACGTTATATACCACCAGCCAGAACCCGCACGTCGCAAGGCTGATCATGTCGGCCTTCATTGGCCTGGCGCCCGAACACAAATTGCGGGTGGTGGCGCCTGATGTCGGCGGCGGGTTTGGTTCCAAGATATTTGTATACGCCGAAGAAGTCGTGTGCACCTGGGCATCCAAAAAAGTGCGCCGCCCGGTGAAGTGGACGGCAGAACGCAGTGAGTCATTTTTGTCGGATGCGCACGGTCGTGACCATGTCACCAGCGCCGAACTCGCCCTTGACGCCAACGCCCGCATCCTTGGGTTTCGTGTCAAGACTATTGCCAATCTCGGCGCTTATATGTCGACCTTTTCGTCGTCAGTACCGACCTATCTTTACGGCACGCTTCTGTCGGGCCAGTACGACATTCCAGCGATCCACGTCCAAGTCGATGCTGTCTACACCAACACCGCCCCCGTGGATGCCTATCGCGGCGCTGGCCGTCCCGAAGCTACCTATGTTGTCGAGCGCATTATCGAGGAGGCGGCCCGCCAGTTGAAACTGGACTCAGCCGAATTCCGTCGCAAGAACTTCATCCGCAAGTTCCCCCATCAAACGCCGGTGATCATGAACTATGACATCGGCGATTATGACGCGTCGCTGGATGCGGCGCTGAAGATCGCCGATTACAAAAACTTTCCGGCGCGCAGAGCCGAAGCAAAAACTCGCGGCAAGCTTCGTGGCATTGGCTTTTCAACTTATATCGAGGCCTGTGGTCTGGCGCCGTCTGCCGCGGTGGGCTCGCTTGGCGCCGGTGTCGGCCTTTGGGAATCCGCAGAAGTGCGGGTCACGCCGACGGGAGGCGTTGAAGTTTTCACCGGCGCTCATAGCCACGGTCAAGGGCATGAAACCACCTTCGCCCAGGTCGTTGCAGGCCGTCTTGGCATACCGATCGAGAACGTCGAGATCATTCACGGTGACACCTCGTCGGTCCAGTTCGGCATGGGAACCTATGGCTCGCGCGCCGCCGTCGGATTGACAGCTATCTCGCGCGCTCTCGACAAGATCGAGGAAAAGGCAAAGCGCATCGCAGCCCACGTGCTGGAAGCGGCGCGTGCTGACATCGTCTTTGAAAATGGCGAGTTCAAGGTCGCCGGTACTGATCGCAAGCTGGCGTTTCACGAAGTCGCCCTCAACGCCTACGTCGCGCACAAGTTCCCGACATCGGAAATCGAACCGGGGCTGAAGGAGGGTGCATTTCATGACCCGACGAACTTCACCTTTCCGTCGGGCTGCCACATCTGCGAAGTCGAAATCGATCCCGAAACCGGCATCACAACTATCATCAAGTTCACCGCCGTCGACGATTTCGGCAATGTGATCAACCCGATGATTGTCGAAGGCCAGGTCCACGGAGGCATTGCCCAAGGTATTGGTCAGGCGTTGCTTGAGCATGGGGTCTATGACCCCGAGTCCGGACAGCTACTGTCGGGCTCGTACATGGACTACACCATGCCGCGTGCCGATGACTTGCCCAGCTATAGTCTTGGACTGACGAACACGCCCTGCCCTTCCAATCCGCTGGGCATGAAAGGTTGCGGCGAAGCCGGTGCCATCGCCTCGCCCGCGGCCGTCATGAACGCCGTTACCGACGCACTTGGTGTGAAAGAATTCAACATGCCGGCAACACCCGCGCGCGTGTGGCAAGCTATTCAACACTCGCGCGCTGCAGCCGAGTAAGGACAAACGATCATGTATCAATTCCAATACTTCCGCCCCAAGTCACTCGACGAAGCCCGCAAGCTTTTCGAAAACAACGGCGATGCCAAATTTCTTGCTGGTGGACAAACCTTGATCCCGGCATTGAAACTGCGCCTCGCTCAACCGACGGCGTTGATCGACCTTGGCGCGATTGCAGGATTGAGCGGCATCAAGGCTGCTGCCGGCACGGTGACAGTCGGCGCTCGCGCCACGCATTTCGAGGTGGCGAATTCCGCCGATATAAAAAAGGCCATTCCCGCGCTGGCGTATTTGGCCGAGCACGTCGGCGACCCGGCCGTGCGCCACTTGGGCACGATTGGCGGCTCGGTCGCGAACAATGATCCGGCTGCGGATTATCCGGCAGCAGTGCTGGGCCTGGGTGCCACGGTCAAAACCACATCGCGCACCATCAACGCCGACGACTTCTTTTCGGGCATGTTCGAAACCGCCCTCGAGGAAGGCGAAATTTTGACAGATATCACCTTCCCCATTCCGGAAAAAGCCGCCTACATGAAGTTCGCGAACCCCGCCTCGCGTTTTGCCATGGTTGGCGTGTTCGTCGCGAAAACCAAAGCTGGCGTTCGGGTTGCCGTAACAGGTGCCGCATCATGCGTCTTCCGTGAAAGCGCCATGGAAGCAGCGCTCACCAAGTCCTTTACCCCGGACGCCGTCGCCAACATCAAGGTGTCACCGTCGAACCTCAACAGCGACATCCATGGCAGCGCCGAGTACCGTGCGCATCTGGTGACGGTTATGGCCAAGCGGGCGGTGGCGGCGGCACTGGCATAAAAAAAGCCAGTCAGGGTGGGCACCCTGACTGGCCTCGATTGCGTGCGCGATCAGACGTTTAGCCGGCGACGAGTTCGTACTTCGCAACGACCTTGCCGTCCTTGTCTTTTAGTTCCCACTTGTCACCAACCTTGTGCGGATCAATCTTGGTGCAGAACGGCTTGTAGTCTGCTGCCGGGGCTGGCGTCACTTGCGTGAAGCAGGCTTCCGGTTCAACTTTCCACGCCCACGTGCCGCTAGCGGCAGTGCCGTCGGGCATGACCGACGAATAGGTGTGATCGGCCTTGACCTTGGACTTCGTGACCTTGCCATCCGGAGCCGTGGTGATGACCGTGTTTCCGTAGTAACCAGCCAGATTGTCGGCGTAAGCAACCGCTGAAGTCAGTGCGAACGCTGCCGCAACCATCAGAATGCGTTTCATGTTGTAATCCTTTATGCTGTGTTGAATTGCTACCGCATTTTGAGGCGCGGACGGCGGGAGTGAGCATAATTCCAAAGGCGGCGCCAGAGTTTCTGCACACGCTCAGCGACCGATCCACGGTTTGTTCGCTGCTTTCAATTACAGCGCGAATTCAAACGCCCGTCACACGCCCTTCACGCGCGCAAGTTGCGCTTCTCTGATCGTTATGTATGCAGCGGCGGAGAAAATGATCATGCCGCCAACCAGCGTCAACACCTCAGGTTGCTCGGAAAAGAAGATCCAGCCATAGCTCACCGACCAGATCAATTTGGTTGATTCCAGCGGCAGGATTGCCGACATTTCTGCCCGGCGGAATGCTTCGCCGTAGAGCCAGGTTCCCGCCGTGGCGACGATTGCAACGACAAGCATGCCCGCCAGCGACTTCAGGTCAGGCCAAACCCAGACCGGCAACGACGCCAGCAGTGTCAGCGGGGTAAAGACCGCCGCCATGTAAACGCCCTGCACAAACGAACTCTCTGTTTTGGCAAGTTCGCGGATCATCAATTGGCACGCTGCCCACAGTGCTACTGAAACCAGGATAAGCAGTTGTCCGGTAGAAATGGATTCAAATCCAGGCCGCACCACGATCAACACGCCGCACACGCCGGCGCCCAGTGCGAACAGCCGGCGGGCGTGCACGGCTTCGCCCAGAAACAGTATGGCAATCACCGTCGACAGGATCGGTGCGGCAAATTCAAGCGATGTTGCCTCGGCCATCGGCACCATCGTCAGCCCGATAAAAAAGAGCACCATCGATATGGCGTGCACCGTGCCGCGCACCACATGCAGCCTGACGCGCGACGTTTTGACAGCCGCAAAGCCGAACCAGAAAATCAGCGGCGCCTGCAGCGCCAGTCCGAATACGGAGCGGAAGAAGGCAACCTCGACCACGGGCACGTCCAGCGCCAGAGTGCGGATCAGCACCTGCATCGTGGAAAAACAGGCTGTAGCGGCCAGGATCAGCACCATTCCGGCCAGCGGACTGCGCGCTAACCATCGCGACTCTTCCCTTGGCGTAACGGCTGCCGTAGTTTCCTCTAGATGATCCATGCCCTACCCACATCCATTGACCAAACCGCGCAACTGCTGGATGACGGTGGCTATGTCGCCGGCCGCGATCTGGCGACCGTCCTGTTCCTCGCGCTCAAGCTTGAGCGTCCGCTGTTCGTCGAAGGCGAGCCTGGCACAGGCAAAACCGAAATCGCCAAAGTATTGAGCGCGACATTAGGACGCCGCCTGATCCGTTTGCAGTGTTACGAAGGCCTCGATGTTTCGTCGGCTGTCTATGAATGGAACTATGCGGCACAGATGACCGCGATCAAACTCGCCGAGGTCCAGGGCCAACATGACCGGCATCTGATCGAGGGTGAAATTTTCTCTAGCCGCTTTCTGATCAAGCGCCCGCTGTTGCAAGCGCTGGAGCCGGACGTATCGGGTCCTCCGGTATTGTTGATCGACGAACTGGATCGCGCCGACGAACCCTTTGAAGCCTATCTGCTGGAAGTGCTGTCGGATTTCCAGGTCTCAATCCCCGAACTCGGCATCGTCAAGGCCGAACGCCCGCCCATTGTCGTGATCACTTCAAACCGTACGCGCGAAATCCACGACGCGGTGAAGCGCCGGTGCCTGTACCACTGGGTGGACTTTCCCGACGCCCAGCGTGAGCTTGCGATCCTGAACCGGAAAGTGCCGGGTGTGCCGGAGCGTCTGTCGCGTGAAGTTGTTGCGTTCGTACAGTCGCTGCGCAACGCAGATCCGTTCAAGCTGCCCGGCATTGCCGAAACACTCGATTGGGCCAATGCCTTGATGGCGTTGGATGTGATCGCTCTGACACCAGAGGTCGTGCAGTCAACGCTGGGCGTTTTGCTGAAGTATCAGGATGATCTTGCGAAATTCCGGGACGCGGAACTCGAACGCCTGCTCAACCGGGCGCGGGACGCGGCCGAATAAGCGATGGGCACGATCGCAGACAACATCGTCCACTTCGCGCGCACGCTTCGCCGCGCCGGCTTTCCCTTGGGCAGCGGACACATTGTCGAGGCTCTGCGTGCCGTTGAGGCGACAGGTCTAACCCGGCGCGACGATGTCCGGTCAGCACTTTTTGCAACCCTTGTCACGCAGCCAGGGCAGCGCCGGCTCTTCGACCAGGCTTTCGAGGCATTCTGGCGTGACCCCGAATTGTTCAACAAGGCGCTGGCGTCTCTCCTGCCACAGGCACCGATGCCGGCGCGCGAGCGTATTTCAGCTCCCGGCGCCCGCCGCGTTGATGACGCCCTGAACGCCAGCATGCGCACCCGGCATGAGGATGGTAAGGCGACACTCGAACTCGACGCGCGGCAATCTTCGTCGATGGAAGAAGTGCTCGCCGCGAAGGACTTTGAGCAAATGTCGGCAATCGAGATCAGCCGGACGAAAGATTTGCTGGCGCGCATGAAATGGTCACTGCCTGCACGCCTGTCCCGCCGCACTGAACCCGCCCCGCGCGGCACACGCTTTGACTTTCGGCGTACCTTGCGAAAATCGCTGAAGACCGGCGGAAACATTGTTCGTCTGGAACGCCGCCGGCGCCAAACGCTTCAACCCCCGCTTGTTGTTTTGTGCGACATCAGTGGTTCGATGAGCACCTATGCGCGCATGTGCCTGCATTTCCTGCATGGCTTAACGCACGCCCGAAGTGCTGCCACGCACACATTCCTGTTCGGTACGCAGCTGACAAATGTGACGCGGGCGCTTCGCCTGCGGGATCCTGATGACGCGCTCGCTCATGCTGGCGCGCTTACGCCGGATTGGGATGGCGGCACACGCATTGGCGACGCGCTGAAAACATTCAATCGGGATTGGTCCCGGCGCGTACTGGGCCAGGGCGCCATCGTGTTGCTGATCACGGACGGGCTGGAGCGTGATGACAGTGTGTCACTCGCTGCGGCGGCCGCGCGACTGCATCGTTCGGCAAAGCGCCTCGTGTGGTTGAACCCGCTCTTGCGCTACGACGCATTTTCGCCCAAAGCCTCAGGCGTGAAAACACTGATTGCCCATGTTGACGAATTGCGGCCGGTGCACAATCTTCAGAGCATGGCCGATCTGGTTGAGGCATTGAGCAACCCATCAGGCACCGGCCTGCTAAAATTGGTGAAGGCACGCGCTGCATGAGCACGAACCATAACAATGTTCTGCAAACCGCAGAAGCTTGGTTGAACCAGGGCCATCAGGTGGCGCTGGCGACCGTCACCAAAACCTGGGGCTCGGCTCCACGGCCGGCAGGTAGTCAAGTTGCGGTGCGCACAGACGGTACATTCGTGGGCTCGGTCTCCGGTGGATGTGTGGAGGGCGCCGTCATCGCGGAAGCCGTCGACGTGATCGCCAACGGCCGGCCGCGCACACTGACGTTCGGCGTTTCCAACGACCAGGCCTGGAGCGCAGGATTGGCATGCGGCGGGCAAATTGAAATTTACGTCGAGCGGATTGACTGAAGTGAAACGTGAAACACTCACATCACTAACGATCGCCGTCGCAAGTGGAAACAGTGTGGTTCTTGCGACCAGGCTGGATACTGGTGAACAGAGGCTCATCAACACGAACAACGCCACCGCCGGCGAGATCGACCAATCCGCCCGCGCCGCCGCGCAGCGCGATCAGAGTTCGACGGTCATCATTGACGGCGTGGCCTGGTTCTTCAATGTATTCAATTCTCCACCCACGCTCTATATTGTCGGCGCGGTCCACATCGCCCAACCGCTCAGTCAAATCGCTGCCCTTTCGGGATTCACGGTCACTGTGATTGATCCCAGAACGGCATTTGCGACGAACGAGCGGTTTCCCAATCTGCATCTCATCACGGCGTGGCCCGACGAGGCTTTGGCAGAACTGCCGCTGGACCGGCGCACGGCAGTTGTTACCTTGACCCACGATCCGAAACTTGATGATCCAGCTCTGGTTGCCGCTCTGAGATCGAACGCCTTCTACGTCGGCGCACTGGGATCGAAGAAAACACACGCCGCCCGCCTGGCGCGTCTGAAGGCTGCGGGATTTGACGATGCCGCAGTGGCGCGCATTCATGGGCCTGTGGGTCTGGACATCGGCGCAATTTCTCCCGCAGAGATCGCGGTCTCGATCATGGCGCAGATCGTTGAGCGTCTGCGCAAATGAAGTTCGGTCGAATCCCCGTAGAGGACGCATCAGGCGCCATCCTGGCCCACAGTGTTGCGGCCGACGGATTGAATTTCAAAAAAGGCCGGGTGCTGTCGCCAACCGACATCGACATGTTGGCGCGCGCCGGAATCGCTGCGGTCATGGCGGCACGGCTTGAAACCGGAGACGTCTGGGAAGATGACGCCGCACAGCGCATCGCAGATGCGGTGCGCGGCGCGGGCGTCACCATATCCACTGCACACACCGGCCGCACGAATCTCTATGCGGAAGGGCCGGGGCTTGCACTCATAGACGCCGCGCGCGTTAACGCGATCAACGCTGTGCATGAGAGCATTACCATCGCCACGCTTGCACCCTATGAACGTGTCGAACGCCGCCAAATGCTGGCCACGATCAAGATCATACCGTTCGCCGCGCCGGCATGGGCGGTCGATGCCGTGACGGCAATCGCGCGCGAGGGAAACGCGGTCATTGAAACCGCGGGCTTTCACCTGAAGCGCATCGAACTGATCTCTACCACCCTGCCGGGGCTGAAATCATCGTTGCTCGATAAAAACCGGGCGGTGATTGCAGCGCGAGCCGAAAGCCTGGGCAGCGCCATCGATCACGAAAGCCGCTGCGCGCACGAAGCAAAATCCATAGCCGCCGCTGTGATGGAGTGTGCAGCTCGCAAGCCTGACATGATTTTGATTTTTGGTGCGGCCGCTACAATCGACCGCGCTGACACTGTCCCCGAAGGAATAGTCCTGGCCGGTGGAGCGCTGGCGCATTTCGGTATGCCGGTCGATCCTGGAAATCTGCTTTTGCTGGGTACGTTGGGTTCAATCCCCGTCATCGGTCTGCCCGGTTGTGCCCGTTCACCAAAACTCAACGGTTTGGATTTCGTGCTCCAGCGGCTCTGTGCAGGCGTTGCGGTGACACCGTCAGACATCGTGGCGATGGGTGTGGGCGGGCTGCTCAAAGAGATTCCGACCCGCCCTCAGCCGCGCGAGGTGGGCGCGCCGATTGCCCAGCGTGCGTCGAACACTACTGCCATTGTCCTTGCCGCAGGCCGGTCAACCCGAATGGGGGGCGCCAACAAGCTTTTGCTGAACCTTCGAGGCCACCCCATGATCTTGCGAACGGTATCAGCGGTGCGTGCCGGCAAAATCACGAATATCATTGTGGTGACAGGTCATGAAGCTGAGGCCGTTACGCAGGCGCTCGACGGCCAAGCCGTGACCTTTGTGCACAACGCGCGTTACGCTGAGGGAATGTCCACGTCGTTAAAGGCTGGAATGGCAGCCCTTCCCGATGATTGCGATGGTGTGCTGGTTTGCCTGGGCGATATGCCTGCCGTCACAGGACAGTCGATCGCCAAGCTTGTCGACGCCTTCAATCCGGTCGAACAGCGGTCTATCATCGTCCCCACATATCAAGGAAAGCGCGGCAATCCCGTGCTCTTCGCTTGCGCCTTTTTTAGAGACATGCGGCACACGGAAGGCGATACCGGTGCACGCGCCCTGCTATCGGCGCACGCCGACGCCGTATTTGAGGTGGAGATGGATGATGCGGGCGTGCTAGCAGACGCCGATACTCTCGCTGCGTTTGCGGCATTGGAAGCCGAGTTTAAATCATGAGTGAAGATCTTTACGCCAAAGAGTTGCTGCGTTGGGCCGCCGACGCCAGCCGCGTGGGAACACTGCCCGAGCCGAAATGCGGCGCGACCGTCAACAACGCCATGTGCGGAGACCGGGTGACGGTTGAATTCGCCATCGACCCAACCCATGAGATCTATGATTGCCGCCATGACACGAAAGCCTGTGTGCTTACACAAGCCGCCGCCGCGATGCTGTCGGCACATGCGCCAGGCGAAACTGCGGACTCTTTGTCGCGCATCAAAGTGAAAATTATTTCAATGCTAAAAGACGGCGCGGAACCACCATCAGGCAAATGGTCGGTATTCGAGATTTTTGCTCCCGTGCGCGAGCACAAGAGCCGGCACACTTGCGTTTTACTGCCATTTGAGGCCGCCGAAAAGGCACTCGCGAGCCGTAGACTCTGACACGCTGTTTGAAATTTTTCTAATATAGGCAGGCACGAATCACTTCGACGATTTTGTCAAGGGACCGGATCGTTGAAATTCGCAAGTCCTGCACAAACTTCTATTGTTGATAACGCAGATGAGTTGATTGCGAACCTCGTCTCAATGGCGTTCTTAAAGAAATCATGACACTTTCACTTGCCAGCAAAGCCGATGCCGCCGAAAGATTCCGCCAGACGCCATTCGACGTCGAAGCGGAGCAAGCGCTTCTGGGTTCCATCCTCATCAACAACGACGCGTTTGAGCGCGTGTCGGGGTTTCTTGAGCCTGAACATTTCCACGAGCCACTGCATCAGCGCATTTTCGAAGCGATTTCGCGCGTCATCCGTAAGGGCCAACTCGCCTCGCCGGTGACGTTGCGTCCGTATTTTTCGCTTGATGCGGCAATGCAGGAAGTTGGCGGTGCTGACTACCTTGCACAAATTTCACGATTCTCTCCATCCGTCATCAATTCATCCGATTACGGCCGCATGATTTTCGATTTGGCGCAACGGCGTCATCTGATCAAAGTCGGCGAGGAGATCGTCAACACCGCTTACGATCCGCCGGTCGATCTGTCGCCCGCCGAACAGATCGAAGAAGCGGAAAAGCAGCTTTACACAATCTCCGAGAAGGGCCGCTTTGGTGGTGGCTTCAAATCTTTCCGCCAGGCTCTTACTGGCGCAGTAGAAGTTGCCGAACGCGCTTACAAATCGCCAAGCCACATTACAGGCGTCGCCACGGGCCTGAAGGATCTCGACAATCTGCTCGGCGGCTTGCAGCCTTCCGACCTCATTGTGATTGCCGGGCGTCCCGGCATGGGTAAAACCGCCCTGGCCACCAACATCGCTTTTCACGTCGCGCGCGAGTGGTCGCGCACCGAAGGCAAGTCGGGCGGGCGCGTCGCTTTTTTCTCGCTGGAAATGTCTGCCGAGCAATTGGCAACACGTATCATCGGCGAGCAGGCGCAGGTCTCAGGCAGTAAAATCCGGCGGGGAAAAATTGACGAGCGCGAGATGAGCTCCCTCATCCAGGTGGCAACGGAACTCGAACGCCTGCCGCTCTTCATCGACGACACCGGAGGCTTGGCCATTGCCCAGGTCGCAGGCCGGGCGCGCCGCCTCAAGCGTTCGGGCGATCTCGGGTTGATCGTCGTCGACTATCTGCAATTGCTTGCTGGATCGGGCGCAAAGCGTAACGAGAACCGGGTTCAGGAAGTCACCGAAATCACCAAAGGTCTGAAAACTCTCGCCAAAGAACTCGCCGTGCCAGTCATCGCCTTGTCTCAGCTCTCACGCGGCGTCGATAATCGCGACGACAAACGCCCGGTGCTTGCCGACCTTCGTGAATCAGGCTCGATCGAGCAGGACGCCGACCAGGTCATGTTTGTTTATCGTGAAGCCTACTATCTGGAAACCAAGGCCCCTTCCGACACCAGCCCGGAATACGCCGACCACAAGGCTAAAATGGACCGCATTTCTCATCTCGCCGACATCCTGGTCGAAAAAAACCGCCATGGCCCAACGGCGAAGATCGAGGTCGCCTTCGAAAAGCAGTACACGCGCTTCTTCGATCTGGCCCACGAGGACAGCTTGCCTGAACAAACACGTTAGACCCTGTAGTTGGTTTTGCAGGGCGTTCTGTGCTACGCGCGGGGAGAGATGAGCCACTCCCTTACCCGTCCAACGCTTACCATCGACCTTTTGGCGATTGTCGAAAACTTTCGCTTGATTCAGGCTCAGGTAAAGCCCGCCGAAGTCGCCGCGGTTGTGAAGGCCGACGCCTATGGCATGGGGGCAAAGCCTGTGTCCCAGGCCCTCACTGCGGCTGGCTGCAAGGCCTTTTTTACCGCCCATGCCGAAGAGGCGGCCGAGCTTCGCCCCAATTTACCGGCCGCCACCCTGTTCGTCCTGAACGGATTTACCAGTGTCCAGACCAGCGTCTTCGCGACGCACAAGCTGTCCCCGGTAATCTCGAGCCCGCATCAGCTTGACGCGTGGTTGAAGAGCGGGTTGCGCACGCCATATGCGCTTCACCTCGACACCGGCATGTCGCGCCTGGGTTTCTCGGAAATGGAATTGAATGAGACCACGCCGGCGGCGGCGCCAGCTTTGATTCTGAGCCATCTCGCCTGTTCCGATGACCCGGCAGAGCTTAAAAACCGGGATCAGCTCGTTGGCTTCAGGGCCATGGCAAAACGATTCCCTGCGGCATGGGCCAGCCTGTCTGCCTCTGGAGGTTGTTTTTTGGGGTCCGATTACAGCTTTGACTTGGTGCGTCCCGGTATTGCCCTGTACGGAGGAAATCCAAGAAAATCCGGCGAAAACCCAATGCGCGGTGTGGCCACATTAACTGCTCCCCTGCTACAAGTGCGTTCAATTGACAGGGGAGATTCCGTTGGATACGGAGCGACCTATGTCGCAAGTGGGGCTCGCCGGCTTGGCGTTGCCGCGTTAGGCTATGCTGATGGTCTGATGCGGTCGCTATCCAATAGGGGGCATGGTGTGATTGGCGGAATTAAATGCCCAATAGTCGGACGCGTATCGATGGATTTAGTCACGCTCGACGTCACGGAATGTCCCAACGCGGCGGCACGACCCGGAGCGCCAGTGGAGTTCATTGGACCCAGCCAGCCGGTCGATGAATTGGCGCGTGCTGCCGGAACGCTTCCCTACGAAATCTTTACGCGGCTGGGCGCGCGCATTGCGCGCCACTACACAGGGGCGCTTTGATTGATGAACCCACTCGCCCTAATCGGCCGCTTCTTCATTGCGCTGTTTGGCGAGATCGGGAGCATCTTTATCTTTGCCTCGAAGGCCGTGCCGGCCGTGATCACGCCGCCGATTTATTTGCGCCTGATCGTTCAGCAGATGATGCGCATCGGATATTTCTCTCTGCCGGTGGTGGGGCTGACAGCGTTCTTCACCGGCGGCGCCTTGGCTCTGCAGATTTTCATCGGCAGCGACATCGGCGCCCAGAGCCTGGTGCCGCAGATCGTGGTGCTCGGCATCACGCGGGAACTGGGCCCGGTCATGGCCGGGCTAATGGTGGCAGGCCGGGTCTCCGCTGCCATCGCCGCCGAACTGGGCACCATGCGCGTGACGGAGCAGATCGACGCTTTGGTCACGCTCTCGACCAATCCGTTCAAGTACCTGGTCGCGCCGCGTTTGATCGCTGCCGTCCTCACCATGCCGATCCTGGTTGCGATCGCCGACATCATCGGCGTCATGGGCGGCTGGGTCGTGGGCGTCTATTCACTCGACTTCAATTCAGCGATCTATCTGAAGAATACCGTGAACGGACTTGAAACCGGCGATGTGACCTCAGGCCTCTACAAGGCCGCCGTGTTTGGATTCATTATTGCGCTGATGGGGTGCTTCCACGGTTACAACTCAAAGGGTGGCGCGCAAGGTGTGGGCGCGGCGACCACCAACGCCGTCGTCTCGGCGGCAATCCTGATCCTGGCCGCGAATTACGTCATGACGGCGATGTTCTTCGGGGGCGGACGATGACGCCGAAAATTGAAGCCAAAGGCGTCTTCAAGCGCTTCGGCGCCAAGGTCGTGCTCGACGGGCTTGACCTCACGGTGATGCCGGGCGAGTCGATGGTCATCATCGGCGGCTCGGGCACCGGAAAATCGGTTACCATCAAAAGCGTCTTGGGACTCGTCACGCCTGACAAAGGCTCAATCAAGGTCGATGGCGTGGAAGTCACGCGCCTGGGCGGCAGCGCGCGCGAAAAGGTCAACCGCAAATTCGGGATGCTGTTCCAGTCCGCCGCGCTCTTTGACAGTTTAAAAGTTTGGGAGAATGTCGCCTTCGCGCTAATTCAAGGACGTGGCCTGGGCCGAACTGAGGCCAAAGACATTGCCTTGGCGAAGCTTGCGAAAGTGGGTCTTGGCCCCGAGGTTGGCGAACTCTCGCCGTCCGAACTCTCCGGCGGTATGCAAAAACGTGTGGGGCTGGCCCGCGCCATCGCCGCCGAACCTGAAATCATTTTCTTCGACGAACCCACAACCGGCCTTGATCCCATCATGGCCGACGTCATCAACGACTTGATCGTCACGACCGTCAAGGACATGGGCGTGACCACGTTGTCGATCACCCACGACATGGCCTCCGCCCGCAAAATCGCCGACAAGATCGCGATGCTCTACAAAGGAAAGATCATCTGGTCGGGCCGCAAGGAAGACATCGACAAATCCGGCAACCCCTATGTCGACCAATTCATCCACGGGCGAGCCGAAGGCCCGATCAAGATGGAAGTGGGGCGGTAGGCTCAACGCTTCCTCTCGCTCCAGGATTTCGGCCTCATCGCCTTCACCAGCGCCTCATTGATGCGCGTCTGCCATCCATCGCCCGCAGCCTTGAAATGCGCGATCACGGCCTGATCCAGCCGAAGCGTGACTTGAACCTTCGCTGTCTCGCCCTGCGTTGGCCGTCCCCGCGAGCGCAGATAGGCATCCACAATATGCGGCACGACTTCGCGCGAAGGTCTGAAGAGTTTGAACTGCGCAGCGGTGATCGGGGGGTTGTCGGGATCAATGATGCGTTTTCTTTTGGAAACCTTTTTCATGCAGCTTTCTTTCTCGCTTGTCTGCGGGTCGCAGGCTCATGACACGGACAACATCGTCGTCAGGCTCCGTCCACACCAGCACGTACAGGTTCGGCCCGATGGGTCCGACTGAAACGACTCTGACTTCACCATACCGCGCGCTGTCATCTTCATGCGAAACCGAATTTTCCCACTCAAACGCGTCTACAATGGCAAAATCCACGCGATGTTTGCGTTGGTTGGTCTGCCGCTTCGATTCATCCCACTCATAGATCATTTTGGGCACTTATGTAACTACATAAATCAGCACCCGAAGACTAACATCGCGGATTGGCGCAAATGCGGTTGATTTGTAACAAGATGTAACAGCGCGACCGGGCCCATCACCCTGTTGTCCGAATCGCCAGTGCCCATTACATTCCGACAAATGGCCAAACCCTCTCCCCGCTTTGTCTGTCAATCTTGTGGTACGTCCTATCCGAAATGGGGTGGGCGTTGCGAAAGCTGCGGTTCCTGGAACTCGCTGAGCGAAGAGGCCGACGCCGGCGCCATTCCGGGCAGCAAGGGTTCCGCTCGTGGTGGGCGCGTGATCGACCTCGTCTCTGTAACAGGGACATCGGAGCCACCTGCGCGCCTGCTGTCCAATATCGGCGAGTTTGATCGCGTCTGTGGCGGCGGGCTTGTCCCTGGATCGGCGCTGCTGATCGGCGGTGACCCCGGAATTGGAAAATCGACGCTTCTGTTGCAGGTGCTTTCGGCGCTGGCAGCCACCGGAAAGACCTCCGTCTATATCTCCGGCGAGGAAGGCATCGACCAGACACGCCTGCGGGCGCGCAGATTGGGGCTTGAGCGATCTGAGGTTAAACTTGCCGCCGAGACCAGCTTGCGCGATATTTTGACAACCTTGGAATCCGGCACGCCGCCTGCCGTTCTTGTCGTCGACTCGATCCAGACCGTATGGGCCGACGCCATCGAGGCAGCCCCCGGCACCGTCAGCCAGGTGCGCGCCTGTTCGCAGGAACTCATCCGCTTTGCCAAGCGTCGCGGCACCGCGCTTTTGCTTATCGGTCACGTCACCAAAGACGGGCAAATCGCCGGACCGCGCGTCGTCGAACATATGGTCGATGCGGTGCTGTATTTTGAAGGTGAGCGTGGCCACCAGTTTCGTATTCTGCGCGCCGTCAAGAATCGCTTCGGGCCGACCGATGAAATCGGCGTCTTTGAAATGCAGGAGACAGGGCTCACCGAAGTCTCAAACCCCTCTGCCCTTTTCCTTGGCCCCAAGGAAGCGCGTGCCTCCGGCGCCGCCGTGTTCGCCGGTGTCGAAGGCACGAGGCCGTTACTGGTGGAAATTCAGGCTTTGGTTGCACAGGCGAGTTATGGCGCGCCCCGCCGCGCTGTTGTTGGCTGGGACTCAGCACGCTTGGCCATGGTGCTCGCCGTCCTTGACGCCCGCGCTGGATTGGGAATTTCGGCACAGGACGTCTATTTGAATGTCGCCGGGGGTTTGCGCATAGGCGAACCCGCGGCCGATTTGGCTGCGGCGGGCGCACTTGTCTCGTCCCATTTGGGCGTCGTGATCCCGCACGACTGTGTTTTCTTCGGCGAAATCAGCCTATCGGGTACAGTCAGGGCCGGCGGGCAAGCCGACGCGCGATTGAAAGAGGCCCAAAAGCTGGGATTCAAGCGTGCCTTTGTGCCGCCGGGCGTTGTTGCGCCAAAGGGACTGGAAATTACCGAAATTCCATCAGTTGGCGCACTGATTGCTCAATTGCAAACCTTTCATTAACCCAATCGGCCGACAAATGAGGCAGGTAATATCTGGCGCAAATGCAGATTCCGCTGACGATTGTCGATTTTGTGGTGCTGGGGGTTTTACTGACCTCCGGCGTAATTGCGTGGCATCGCGGATTCCTCAAGGAAACACTTTCCGTCAGCGCGTGGCTGATTGCAGCATTAGCCGCCGTTTTCGTCTGGCCTGTGACAAAACCCTTCGCGCGCGCCCTTGTGAATCCCGACTTTGTTGCTGACATTCTGGCGCTTGCCGGCGTATTTTTTGTCCTGCTCATCCCTGTCTCTTTCATCAGCTTCCGGCTGTCGGAAATGGTGCGCGGTTCGCGCGCCGGCCCGCTGGATCGCTCTTTGGGGCTGTTGTTTGGGTTAGCACGCGGCCTTTTGGTGGTGGGCCTTGGCTACGTGGTTTACTCGAATTTGGCCTCCCCCAAAGATCATCCCAAATGGATGACGCAAGCGCGCCTGCTTCCGGTGGTTAAGGGCACGGCGGACGTCATCCTGTCATTTAGCCGCAAGCCGTCCACAGCCAAGGGTCCCATTGACACTGAAGACGAGCCATCGGTTGCGTCTGGGCCGAAAAAATCTGCCGACAAGAAAAATACAAAGCGGGACACGAAGGCGAAACCCGTGGCACAATCAGTGGCCAGCGACGCTAACAACGAAGGTGGTGGGGAAAAGCCGGTATCCTATAGCGAACGTGACCGACGCAAATTGGACCAGTTGGTATCCACCAAATCAAAACCGGAATGAGCAGCGACATATCCACCAATCCCTTTGCGGACGACAGGCTCCGCGAAGAGTGCGGGATTTTTGGTATTTGGGGCAAGCCTGAAGCTGCCGCATTTGTGGTGCTGGGCCTTCACGCCCTTCAACATCGTGGCCAGGAAGCCTCCGGTATCGTCAGCTTTGACGGTGAGCGTTTTTACATGGAACGCCGCGAAGGTTTGGTGGGTGACCAGTTTTCCGTTGGCGGCCCAATCGACCGGATCAAGGGCGCGAATGCCATTGGCCATGTCCGCTATTCAACGACTGGCGGTTCGCTCAACCGCAACATTCAACCCTTTTTCGCCGACGTCGCCGACGGTGGCATCGCCGTCGCGCACAACGGTAATTTGACGAATGCCCATGCCCTGAGGAAGCGCCTGGTTCGCAGCGGGTCGATTTTCTATTCGACCTCGGATACCGAATGTATCGTCCACCTCATCGCAACATCATCGGCCGGCCGCATCGTTGATCGGCTTATTGATGCGCTCAAGCAGGTTGAAGGTGCCTATTCGCTGGTGTGCCTGACGCGCAAAAAGCTGATCGGCGTTCGCGATCCGCTCGGCGTGCGCCCCCTGGTCATTGGGCAACTTGAGGGCGCTTATGTGTTGGCTTCGGAAACGTGTGCACTCGACATCATCGGCGCCGAGTTCGTTCGCGACGTCAAGCCAGGCGAGATGGTGGTCATTTCCGACTCCGGCATGGAGTCGTACCAGCCCTTCCCGCCGCAGCGTCCGCGTTTTTGCATTTTCGAATATGTGTATTTTGCCAGGCCCGACAGCATGATCGACGGCATGGGTGTCTACGAAGTCCGCAAATCCATCGGTTCGGAATTGGCCCTCGAGGCCCCTGTCGAAGCCGACATGGTCGTGCCCGTGCCCGACTCCGGCGTTCCTGCGGGCATTGGCTACGCCGAGACATCGAAGATTCCGTTCGAACTCGGGATCATTCGCAATCACTATGTTGGCCGTACGTTTATTGAGCCGTCCGATCACATTCGACATTTGGGTGTCAAACTCAAACACAATGCCAACCGCGCCCGCCTCAAAGGCAAGCGCGTTGTCTTGGTGGATGACTCCATTGTGCGGGGTACGACGTCCAAGAAAATCGTCAAAATGGTCCGTGATGCCGGGGCGACCGAAGTGCACATGCGTATCGCCGGTCCGCCGACAACGGATTCATGCTTTTACGGCCTCGATACGCCGGAAAAATCGAACCTGCTTGCGGCGAACTACACCATCGCTGAAATGTGCCGCTTCATCGGCGCGGACTCGCTCAGCTTCATCTCGATCAACGGCCTCTATCGTGCCCTGCACCAAACACGGCGCGACGGGAAGACGACACGCTATTGCGATGCCTGCTTCACCGGCGAGTACCCAACGCCTTTGAGCGACCGCGACAGCGTCGCCGATAACGGCCAGCTCACTTTGTTGGCGATGTAAGCCCGTGCAGCGCCTTTCCAATCGCGTCGCACTCGTAACGGGTGCATCCCGAGGCATCGGCCGAGCTGTGGCCCTTGCGCTCGCACGTGAAGGTGCACACGTCATCGCCACCGCTCGCACTGTGGGCGCCCTCGAAGAACTCGACGATGAAATAAAACGCGAAGGCGGAAGTTCAACTCTGGTTCCCTTCGACCTGAGAGATGGCCCGGCGTTCCCGCGCCTGGGTGGCGCCATCGCCGAACGCTGGCGCAAGCTCGATATTTTGATCGGCAATGCGGGTTACCTCGGCACTCTGACGCCGGTGCATCAAATCGATCCCAAGCATTGGATCGAGGCAATTGATGTCAATCTTAACGCCAACCTGCGGCTCATCCAGTTCCTTGACCCACTGCTCAAAGCCTCAGACGCTGGCCGCGCCGTGTTTGTAACCTCAGGCGCCGCCCAAAACACGCGTGCCTATTGGGCCACCTACAGCGCTACGAAGGCCGCCCTCGATGCCCTGATCAAAACATACGCCGCAGAATGCGCGTCGACGAAAACACGCGTAAACCTGTTCAGCCCCGGCCCTACACGAACCACCATGCGCGCCAGGGCCTTCCCAGGTGAAGATCCCGGCACGCTGCCTTCGCCCGAAGACATCGCGCCCCACATCGTCGAACTTGTGCTGCCGTCCGAGACCCGAAACGGCGAAATCATAGCGTACAATCGTTGATCTGCGAGCGGTTCACCACTTCTTCGCAAACGGGTTCTCACCCACCTTCACCTTCATGCGGATCGGTACGCCTGTGAACCCGAAGGTTTCGCGCAAGCCGTTCATGAGATAGCGGGCGTAGTCGCTTGGCAATTCGCCGGCCTGGCTTGATGAAATTGCAAACGTGGGCGGGCGCGTGCGGGCCTGGGTGATGTAGCGGATCTTGATGCGCCGGCCTTTGGGCGCGGGCGGTGAGTGGCGCTCGATCATCATGGCCAGCCAGTCGTTCAGGCGATGAGTCGAAATGCGCTTGTTCCAGATGTCGTGCTGCTTGACGATGGCGGGCATCAACAATTCAATCCCGTCGCCTGACAAGGCCGAGATGGCGACGATCGGCACACCCTTCCATTGCGGCAGCAATTCATCGACGCGCTTGGTGAGCGTGCGCAGCAGCAGCACTTTGTCTTCAACCAGATCCCATTTGTTGACGGCTACGATCATGGCGCGGCCTTCGCGTTCGACCATGTCGGCAATCTGCAAATCCTGGGTTTCGAAGGGGATCGCCGCGTCGATGACGAGAATAACCAGCTCGGCCAATTTGATTTCGTCGATGGCAGCGGTTACCGAGAGTTTTTCCAGATCTTCTTCAACTTTGGCTTTACGGCGCAGCCCGGCGGTGTCGATGAGTTTGACCTTGCGCCCTTCCCATTCCCATTCAGCCGCAACCGCATCTCGTGTGATACCAGCCTCAGGCCCGGTGATCGAGCGTTCGCTGCCCAACAGCCTGTTCAACAGCGTGGACTTCCCGGCATTCGGCCGCCCGGTGATGGCAATCGTCAAAGGCCGCTTGTAGGCCTCGGCTTCCTCATCGACATCGGGCAATCGCGAATCGTCGGGAGCAATTGCGATCAATGCTTCGTAGAGTTCTGGCAGTCCCGTGCCATGGGCTGCCGACAATGCCACCGGTTCGCCAAAGCCCAGACGCGACGCTTCGTTGATCGTGGCTTCCGACGCGCGCGTGTCGGCTTTGTTGACCGCAAGGACAATTGGCTTGCCACCGCGCCGCAGCAGGCCGGCCACTTCCTGGTCGAAGGGCGTGACCCCATCGCGGCCATCGATGACAAAAATCAGCGCATCGGCATTCCTGATCGCGTCCATCGTTTGTTTTTGAATGCGCGCACTGAGATCGTCGCCCTTCTCGTCATCCAGACCGGCTGTATCAAGGACGCGAAAGGCAAGATCGAGAAGGCGCGCTTCACCCTCGCGCCAGTCCCGCGTTACACCTGGCGTATCATCGACAATCGCCGCACGGCTGCCCGTCAAACGGTTATAAAGCGTCGACTTGCCCACATTGGGACGTCCGGCAATCGCAACCGTGAAGACCATGGCAACATCAAGCAGATCGCGCGCCTACTTCAGCGCGGTCAAGGTCCCGTCATCGGTGAGTATGTATACAAAATTGTCGGCCACGACCGGCGCTATGAAGGCCTTGTCCGGAATGTCTATCTGGCCCAGCACTTCGCCCGTGTAGGGCGACATAGAAACCGCGTAGCCTTCGGACGACACGATCAAGAGCCGGTCTGAGACCAGCACTGGCCCCGACCACGACACCGCACCACGGCGCGCCTTGACATCACGATAGGCGTCGAGTTGATGAATCCAGCGCACACGCCCATCGGCCCGGCGGACGCATAGCACCTGCGCGTCGTCTGTAATCACATACAAATAGTCGCCTGCAACCCACGGCCGCTGCGTCCCGCCGACGTCGATCGTCCAAGCGCGTTCGCCGGTTCGAATGTCAATCGCAACCAGACGCCCGGCGTGACTGTTGGCAAACACCATGCCGCGGTCAATGACGGGGCGCCCGGAAATATCAGACAGCGACGACAGCGGTGTCAGGCCGCCGCTGCGCGCCAGCGTATCGCTCCACGACGAACGGCCATTGCGGACATTGAGCGCGAACAGTTCACCCGAGGTGTATGGGACAATCACAGTATCGCCTGATACAGCGACGCTGTTGGAACCGAGAATGCCTGCAGATTCGGCAATGCCACGGTGATCCCACAACACGCGCCCGTCATCTGCAGCCAACGCCAAAAGCTGATTTTCCTGTGTCGCGACAAAAACGCGGCCGCCATTGACGACGGGTGCCGCGCGAAACGGAACCGTCGCCATGCGACGCCATAATTCCTTGCCGGTGTTGGCATCGAGCGCCGAGACAAAGCCAAAGCCTGTGGACACAAACAGCTTGCCCGCATCAAAAGCGACGCCGCCGCCAAAGCCCTCTTCCGAATCTTCATCTTCGGGCGTGAGATTAACTTCCCATAGCCTGTCGCCGCTCTTGGCATCATAGGCGGAAACTTGAACCTCGGAATCGAGGACGAATATTTTTCCGCCTGCAACGACCGGCGATGACGTCAGGCGCGTACTGGACGAGGAACCCGCGCCAATGCTTTTGTTCCATACGTCGTTCAAGCCGCCTGCGGCCGAGAGATGATGCATCGCATTGTCGGCGTAACCGCCAGGTTGCGGCCACTCGCCGTTGACGACGGGTTTGGGAAGCCTCACCGCTTCGTTGGCGAGCTTGGGATCGGTTTCGACTGCTGCAGCCTTTGGCAGCACCGCGATTCGTTCGCCGCGAATATCCACTTTCGTGCCGGGCGTAATGAACTGATCAAGCGTTTCGCAGGCGCCAAGGATCAGCGTGCTCGCAAGCAACAGGCTCGCGGCCGCCAATGTCGTCGGATTGGGGCGGAATGTCATTTCTGGTCTCGTTCGTTTGCGTTGGGGCCCTGGCGTCAGGGCGATGGGGGCTGAAGGGGGTCGGGCAAAATTGGGGCGTCGGCTGGGCCCAGCAGACTGCTCGGCGGTGCAGGCTCGGCCGGTAATAGCATCGAGCCCGGTTGAGTCGCAGGCGCTGACGCCGCAGGCAGTTTCTTGAGGTCGGCCAACGTCAAGCCACCTTCGATGAGCGCTTTCATTTCTGTCGCCCGGCGCTTGGTTGTGGCGGGTGCCGATGGCGTCGCATCAATCTGCGCGTACAATTTCAAGGCGTCGTCTTTTTTGCCGGCGCGCCAATTCGCGTAAGCCAGCAGCTCCATCGCCAGCACGCGCCAGGGACCACTGCCTGTCGCGATCGAATCGATTCGCTTTTTTGTGTCGTCAAGTGACGCTGTTTCAATCGTGAGCAAGCTGGCACGCAAAACGGCGTAATCACGAAACAGCGGGTCAGATGTCGAGCGGGAGATTTCGTCGTAGAGTTTCAGCGCCGTTTTCTGCTCTCCCAGTTCGACGCGAAGTGCTGCTTCCTGGAATTTCGCCAATAATGCATAGCCGCTGGTGCCGTCCGCACTCACCTTTGCGAGGCGTTCTGCCGACCCCTTCTTGTCGTCGATATCAAGGAGCGCCAATGCCGCATCCAATCCGCGCGATGAGGCGCTGACCTGCTGGGCATTCCAGTAGGTCCAGCCTTGATATCCGGCTACGGCCAGAATCAGTGCCAGCGCTCCGCCGATTGCCGGAATACGGTACTTGGCCCAGAGTTTCGCCATTTGCTCGCGGCGATATTCTTCTTCAACTTCTTGGAATACGTCGCTCACGCAGGTTTTTTTGCCGCTCTAAATCAACTGGTACGAAAATGAGGGCCGCACATTAGCTATGATATCCCGGTGCTGCAATCGGAAGACGAACGATTCCCGCGCATTCAGAGAATATAGCCAAATCGCTCATTAACCTGTCATTTACACAAGTCTGCGTGTAAATAACATCTCTCTGTGGGCGAGCACATCGCACCACAACTCAAAATCGCAGAAAATCGAGCTTTGCCCACTACCCCTAGCTGAGACCCCCGGGCAACAGCCACTGCATATGTGTCTTTGATGCAAGGGTTCTATAATCTTTGTCCCAGACAATTGCTCTTCACCAAGACTAGCCCATAGTACGGGTACACGAAGCAGCTAACCGGCAGAACGGGTTAGCGAATCGTGTGGTGAAAACGGGTTAGCGGGGAAAGCACGATGAAGCGTGCACTGACCATTTTAGCGGTGACTGCGGCGGGTGCCCTTGGGGCATCTGCGTCTGCGCGCGCCGATGAAGAGGTCAAGGCCGATCGCATTCTCAACTCGATCTACAACAGCCTGGGTATGGCTGAAGCCGCTCCTGAAATCGAAACCAGCCGCAATGGCTTCTTCGTTGGCGTGCATTCCGGGCTTGGCGCTGAAAGCGGATTGGCGCCGGCGGCCGCAGGCATGGCGATCCCGCTTGATATCAATGACCGCGCCGATTCGATCACGGCAAACGGTTATTACGTCTACACAACCGATTGGTCGCTTGGGACGTATGTCGGCGGCGGATTTGGCAAATTCAATCTCAGCGACGATCCGCTTTTGAACCCGGCGTTGCCGCGCGGTCATCTCGCGGTACAGGGCATGGCAGGGCTGACCTATTCGTTCACGCCGTCGATGGTTCTGGGGCTTGAGTATCGCTTCTCTGAATCGGTGCAGAACAATAACTTCTCGTCGACGACATTACCGCCAGGTGAACAGGACCAAAGCGTGACTTTGCGCTTCGACTTCCTGCTGAACTAAGTCTGGTTTACGCGATCAGTCTGCGTGCTATCCGCCACAAGAAAAACAGCGCCACAACGGTCAGTCCGTAACTGAACGCCAGCGCTGGCTCGCGCCCCAGCTGCAATACGGCGGCGGCATTGGTAGCGCCCACAAAAATAGCGGTGCCGCCGCCCACGAAAATCAGAACAAAGAGCGGGTAGGCCACAATGAACGGGATTGACTGACGCTTGATCTGAATCACGCGCAAGGCCAAGTACAGCGCCAGCATGCCGACGGCGATCCATATGAAACCCATCATCGCCGCTTGACCCTGATCAATTCATATCAGATTTCTTGACTACGCCGGTGCCCAGCGGCAGCTCGATGAGTGTGCCGTCGCGTGACATCATCCAATCGCCATCGCGCGCCTCGTCAACGCCGCGCGTAAATATACGCTGTGCGACAATATTCAGGACGGGGGGAGTGTAATGGTACAGCACCAGCAATTTCACGCCTGCGGCGTTGGCCGCCTCTGCCGCTTCGACCGGCGAGGTGTGATAGTCCTGAATATCAAACATCAGCTTTGCCAGCCGTGTGTTGCCTTTACTCTCGGCAATCGACTTCAGCCGCTTGACCATGTGTTGGGCCTGGGCCTCATGAAACAAAACGTCCGCGCCCTTTGCTGCGATCGCCAACGGGCCATGTTTTTGAGTGTCGCCGCTGATCACGAGTGAGCGGCCCTTGTATTCAAAGCGATAGCCGAATGCAGGGTTGATCGGTTCGTGTTCGACTTCGATGGCGGTGACTTTCAACTGGCCATCGTCGAACACGATCGCGGTGCGGTCGTGCGCCTTCGTGGCCTCGCCTGCGAGTACGATGGGGTGGGCCACCATCTTCCATAATGCGGGGTCGGCGACCGCCGTGCCGTGATGCGCCGTGCGATAGACCTGATCAAGCGCGTAGGCCTCCTGGAAGCCTGCCACCACGCGCTCAACCCCTGTGGGGCCATAGACATCAAGCGGGGTCGTGCGGCCAAGCACCCAGCTGTTCATATTGAACTCGCCCAAGTCGGCGATGTGGTCAGAGTGAAAATGCGTATAGAAAATTCCGCCGATACGTGCCAGTGGCAGGCGCATCAACGCGACCTTGCCCATCGATTGTGGCCCTGTATCAACGAAGTAGATTTTGCCGCCCGCGATGACGGCAATGCAGGCCTTGGCGCGCGCGGGGTCCGGCATCGGTGACGACGAGCCGCAGACGATGGCGCGCAGTGCGTCGTCCTTGAGCAGATCGTCGCGCGTACCCCCGAGGGCCGAGGTGGCGATCCTGTCGAAAATCGCGTCCTGGACTTGCGGCACGGAATAGACGACGAGCCCGCCTGCGACGGCCAAGGCCGCGCCCGCAAAGACCAACAACATCAGCCAGCGGCCAATCATTCTCATGCAAACCCCCATTCGCTCGATTGGCCCGACCTTATGCCGCCCCAGGTCACGCCGTCTATGGGCAGTGTCCTATTAGGCGGGTTTTTTGGCTGAAAACGGCGCTCCTTTTCAGGACGAACAGGACATAGGACACTGTCCCAAAAACACTGTCCTGTTTGTCCTGTCCTATTTCTACGCCAACGCCGCCAGGTGCTCGGGTGACAGAGCCAGTTTTGTGGCGCCCATCAGCTCCTTGACCTGGGCGACACTCGTGGCGCTGGCGATCGGGGCTGAGATGCCGGGCTGGGCCAGGATCCACGCAAGCGCGATCTGGGGCAGGCTCGCGCCGCTGGCTGCCGCGATCTTGTCCATGCGGCCCAGCATCGCCAGGTTCTTTTCCACATGCTTCCTGGGCGCGCCCTGGCCGCGCGGGCTTTTGGAGAGATCATCGGCGGTGCGGTACTTGCCGGTCAGAAAGCCCGCCGCCAAGCCATAGTAGGGCAGCGCCGCGACGCCATCACGCACACACAGATCGCACATGGCACCTTCGTGCTGATCGCGCACCAGCAAATTGAACTCGTTCTGAATGACGGTGTAGGGCATGAAACCCTTGGCGATCGCCACTGCACGCGCCGCCTGCAGACGTTCGGCGGTGAAGTTTGACGCGCCCAGCGCGCGCACCTTGCCCGCGCGCAGCTGGGCATCGAAGGCGCCCGCGATTTCCTCAAGAGGTGTCCCCGTATCATCGCGATGGGCGTAGTAGAGATCGACATAGTCCGTTTGCAGCCGCGCGAGTGAGGCCTCAAGCGCCGCGGCGATCCTGGCCGGCGCCAGCCCGAAGGCCAAGTTCGCACCGTTGACCTTGGTCGCAATGCGCATCGCAGCGCGCGTTCCCCGCGCCGCCATCCAGTGGCCGAGCACAGTCTCGGACTCGCCGCCTTTGTGCCCCGGCACCCAGGCCGAATAAACATCGGCCGTATCGACCATCCGCCCGCCCCCATCGAAGAAGGCGTCGAGGATGGCAAAACTGGTGTCGCGATCGGCCGTCCAGCCAAAGACATTGCCGCCCAGCACCAGCCTGATTCCCCCGAGCGCCGGGTTTTTCGGATCGAAATTCGTTGTCATGTTCAGCACATCCCCGGTGCGGGTTATATTTGCAAAAGCCGTGATTTGGATTGAGCATTCAGGATAAGAGAAGGTCGCTGCAATTTCAAGAACAAATAACGAACTCGTAAAAAACCCGGAAATCCACCACAATCCAGGCGCTCTTGCTTTGGTAAGGAATAAGAGAAGCCGCAACGCCAAACGCCGCCACCCGCCCTGGCGCCATCGCCAAGGGGTGAGCTGGGGACGCCGCGCGGGGGAAAGGCGATCCGGTACAACTCCACGTCCCCCCATCGTCTGCAGCAGCTACGCTGCGCAGCCACTTGCCCCCGCAAGCGGGGGAAGTCCCTGCGCAGTTCTTACTGCTGCAGGGGATGGGGGCATCTGCCCCTGACGGATGCTACCGCGGACCAATCGCACATCGTGTACGTGACTTTGCAATCACTTATAGCGTCCCCCATACCCCTTAGACGGTGGACGCGAGCCACGGGTTCAACAACTGAACCCCCATCGGTTCGAAATCTGCGGTGTTGCGCGTAACGACGGTGAGCCCGTGCGTTAGCGCGGTTGCCGCGATCAGTGCATCGCCCTGGGGCCTCGGGTCGGGGACATGAAGTGCAGCACTCCGCCGCGCGATAGCAACAGTCACGGGCAAGGTTCGCTCTGCGAATGGTTGCAACACGTGGCTCTCCAACCAGGTCCGCAGCCTGACGCCCTGCGTCTCGTCCCGCCGCTCAATGCGCAAAACTCCGCGCTCAAGCTCCATCACGGTTACCACGGACAAATAAATCGCTGTCTCAGGCACGCAATCGGCCCACGCGCGCACGTTCACGTCGCACCGGCCGCGATTGCGCAGCTCGGACCAAACGTTCGTATCGACGAGATAGGTCAATCCAAATCCACCGGGCGGAAAATCGTGTTGCCCATGCGCGGCGGATCGAACTCGATGTCGTCGTCCTCGGCCTGCGCCACGGCGTCGAGCAGGCTTCGCTGCGCGCCCGCGAGCTTCTGATAGTCGGCAAAGCTGAGCAGCACATGTGCAGGACGCCCGCGATCAGTGATGATCACCGGCCCCTTCTCCGCCGCCTTTTTGGCGCCGCCCGCGTCCTGGTTGAACTCGCGGCTTGAAATGGTTGTGATGCTCACGCTGTGGCCTCCGTCGGAAAGCAACCTACCACCGCCGACGTACCAAGTCAATAATTTGTAGAAACGTTGCTACATGTCAGGGCGCAGAAATCTGCCAAGATCGAGGCTTCGCCATCTGCCAATCAACAAGCTCCGGCCTGAACTACTGACTTCAATTGGCAGAAAAACGGCGGGGAATATGTTTCATGTCACCGATATTTTCCAACTCCACGTCCCCCCATCGTCTGCAGCAGCTACGCTGCGCAGCCACTTGCCCCCGCAAGCGGGGGAAGACAGAAATTCTGGTGTCTTCCTCCGCTTGCGGGGGAAGTCCCTGCGCAGTTCTTACTGCTGCAGGGGATGGGGGGCCTCTGCCCCTGACGGATGCTACCGCGGACCAATCCCACATCGTGCACTCGCCTTTGCATTTACATGTATCGTCCCTTAAATTTCCTACCCCTCATCCGGCATGGCTCCACTACTCCTCGACCAGCCAGCGGATCACGCGGCCAATGAGGATCGAGAACATCAATCCCAGAACGGCGAGGACGATCAGGATCGTTCCAATGTATCCGGCAGGCAACAGGGACACCAGCACGGCACCCAGAATTATCAGGACCAGCACGGCGGCAAACGACAGCGTCATCGAAACGCTCCATTTTTGCACGGCGCGATTGATGGTTTGCTTCATGAAACGTCCAAATTAATTTGCTACGCCGATGCTTCCCCTAAATTGCCACTTAAGGATTGATTAGCCGTCATCATTTACGCGATGGAAACTGATCCTTAAGACCGTGAAAAGGGGTGTTGCGGTAGTCTTGGCAGTTCAACGGCCTGCGGCAGGATTATGCGCCTATTCCATAAAATCGGATCGACCCTCTTTGCGGCTTCGTTAGCCGGCACAGTTGCTAGCGCCATCGCTGTCAATTCCGTTTTTGTTCCGCAGTTTCTGGAGATGGACCGTGCGGCAGCAGCTGCAAACGCATCGCTTGTTTTTGAAGCCCTGCAAAACGACCGTGAAACAGCTGCCACGTTTGTACACGACTGGGGTCACTGGGACGAAACATTTGAGTTTTCGAATAACCTGAACAAGGGCTACATACAGCGCAATTTGAAACAGGTCGACCTCGAGACCATATTGGTCGACGAGTTTGTCGTTGCCCGGCTTGATGGCAAAATTGCATATTCCCTTCGTACCGACAGATCGAAGGACGCCGCGCCTGTCCCGTTCGCCGGTCTCACTGCCATTCCGGCCCTTCATTGGCGATCGTTGGATGCGGCAGCGAAGTCCAACAACGGCGTTACCAAAGAGGTGCATAGCGGTTTCGCGAATACGCTGGCCGGCCCCGCCATGCTTTCGATGATACCGATTACCGACTCGAACTATAGGGGGCCGGTATCGGCTGTCTTGGTTTTCGTTCGGTTGATCGACAAGGAAGTATTGCAAGCTGTTCGCGACAAGACGGATCTCGAATTTGATTTGCGCCCGGCAATGCCGGGCTACTCACCTCACGGGAAATCCATTCAAATTGGACGCCATGGTAGGACTCTGGGGTCCATCGTCTCGTGGAGTGATCATCTCGATGTCGATGTGGTCCTGAAGGACATCAATGGTAAACCTGGGTATATTTTAAGTGTCAAAACGCCGGCGCGCTTTGCCGCGCTTGCTGCAGCCACGATGTGGGTTGTGATTGGAATACTGGCGTCGATCAGCGTTCTTGGCGGAGCCGTGCTCGCAGTGTTTATGAAGCGCGTGGTGACAGCGCCGCTCGAGACAATCATGGACCATGCGAAAACCATTGCCGCGACGGGAAATTTGGACAAGAGGCTGGGGCTCACCCGGACCGACGAAATTGGATTATTGGCACAGTCCTATGACGACATGATCGGCCAATTGCGCCAGGCGCGTTTGCAGTTGCAGGAGATGAGCTTTGTCTCGGGGATGGCGAATGCGGCCGCCGACATTTTGCACAATGTTCGAAACTCCCTCAGTCCGGTTACGACTGCTACCTGGAAGGGCCGCGAGTCGCTGAAGGAACTTCGGACCGATCGCCTTGCTGCGGCCGGCGCTGCCCTGAGCGAACCTGACGCCGGCGAAGATCGTAAGTCAAAACTCGCTGTCTATGTGACCCAGTGTGCCAAGCACATTGAAGAGCGTTGCCAAGCCGCGACCGCTGAATTCAACACCATTCACACCTTCACGAGCCAAATCGAGGCCGTATTGGCTAGCCACGACGAGCAGAGCCGGGGAGTTCGACACGTCGAAACTGTGTCGCTGAAGGAGATTGTGGAAGCGGCGGCGGCCCTTACAGTAAGCGAAAGCGGTCCTGAAATCGATGTGCGCATTTCGCCGGCGCTCGATAGTGTTGCGCACATATTCGTTCAGCGCATTGTTTTGCGCCAGGTGATCGACAATCTTGTCGTCAACGCCGTTCAAGCCATCGAACGGCATAAGCCGTCACGCGGATTGATCGAGTTCGACGGCCGCGATAGTGGCGATCATGTGGAATTGACGATCACTGACAATGGTCAAGGCATCGACCAGAGTCACTTAGGCCATCTGTTCACGCGAGGGTTCACTTTACGACAAGGCAGCGGCCAAGGACTGGGGTTGCATTTTTGCGCCACAAGCCTTCAAGCCATGGGATCGACAATTGCGGTGGAGAGCGAAGGTGCCGGACGCGGCGCCTGCTTCAGCCTACGGTTTCCGTCAGCCGTCAAGTCGGGGATCGCGGCATGAGCGGCACGCAGCATCGCATTCTTGTTGTCGATGATGAGGAGGCCGTTCGCGGCGCCTTTCGGGATGCGTTGACGGCGGCTGTGGGTTCCACAACCAGCCTCGAGGCGTTGGAAAGTGAGCTGTTCGGCAAAAGCGCAAAGACAGAAACGGGTACGCCACAGTTCGATTTGACTCTGAAGTCGCAGGGTGAGGACGCCGTTGAAGCCGTGCGGCACTCGCTTGCCGACGGAAATCCGTTTGGCTTGGTCTTTCTCGACATGCGCATTCCACCGGGTATCGACGGCGCCGAAACCGCACGGCGCATACGCGAGCTTGACCCTCTGATCAACATAGTCCTGGTGACGGGATACGCCGACAATGATGTCGCGGATGTGGCGGCGCTGGTCAAACCTGCCGACAAATTGTTCTTCATTGCCAAACCATTTCAGGTGGCGGAAATCCGGCAGCAGGCTTCTGCGCTGTCGGCGCGCTGGGTTGCCGACACCGAATCGGTTCGAGCGTTGCAACAGCGAAATAGAGAGTTGCACATTGCGGTGCGCGAAGCTCAAGCCGCACGCGAAGATGCGCTTCAAGCCAGCGTGTCGAAGTCTGCGTTTCTATCCAACGTCAGTCACGAACTGCGCACACCGCTGAATGCCATTATCGGTTTCTCGGAGTTGATGTGTGGCGAGATTTATGGCCCGCTGGGCGATGAACGTTACGCGGACTATTCGAAAGAGATCAACACAGCCGGATCGAGCCTGTTGAGCTCGCTCAACTCTGTTATCGACACAGCGCGCCTGGATACCGGCAATGTGCAGCTGTGCTATGAAAGCATCAAGATTTCGCAGTGCATTGCGCTTGTGGTCAATTCGTTGGCCGAGATCTCTCAAGCGAAAAAGGTGTCGCTGCACGTCGTGCCGGGCGATGATCAATTATGTGTGCACGGCGATCCAAAACGCGTCAATCAAATTGTATTCTCGATTTTGCATAACGGGGTGAAGTTCGCGCCCGATGGAACGCAAGTCGACATTGAAGTGAAGCACGTTAATGAGTGTGTGCGCGTGTCGGTGACCGATCGTGGTTGCGGTATTTCGGCGATGTCGATCGAAGCGGCTAACCAGCCCTTTGCGAGTGATCGAGACATCTTCACGCGCAGCCATGGCGGTTTGGGGTTGGGCTTGTGGATTGCAAAGCGGCTCATGGAACTCCACAAGGGGCAGCTTGAAATTCGTTCGCGAGCAGGTTCTGGCACGACTGTCGTGCTGTCGTTTCCTGCGAGCGATCAGGCGACACGGGTGGCTTAGAGCTCGTTTCGCTCGATTGGAACCATCGGAAATGCCTGCGCGTCCCCGCGCCGTAAAGGTTCCTTCATGAAACGACCAAGCCAAATCGATGCGCCAGCACTTGCGCCTGATGCCGGCATAGTGCTTTGACGAGTGAACGGGATCACAGCTTTGCGCTCGCCCCTGTCGCAATTGCGGCCTGCATTGGCTATGCTGCGCCAGCTTTGATTGCCATCAACATGGAGCAGGTGAACATGCGGGCGCGGGTTGGATTGGTTGTTGCCTTTGCGGCGGCGTTGGGTTTGGCCGCTTGCGACGACGGCGCGGTGACGGCGGGCGGCATCGCCCGCGTGGTGTCGACGACTTCGTTTGGCATGTGCATGGGCTATTGCAAGACACGCCTTGAGATTACGGAAGGCGAGGCCGTTCTGTTGCGCGAGCCCGGTGGACGCGGCGGCACCACCCTGCCCTCGCAGCGCTTCACGGAAAAACTCTCACCTAGCCAGTGGCAGGAGATCGCACGCCTCGCCGAAGCGGCCAAGTTCGACGGTCTGCCTGCCGTCATCGGCTGCCCCGACTGTGCCGACGGTGGCGCGGAGTCTTTGTCAGTGACGGGCGCTGGCGGCAGCAAGACTGTCAGCTTTGAGTACGGCGCCAAGGTCGAGGCGCTGCAGCCACTGCTGGACCGCGTGCGGGAGTTGCGGCTGGGGTTGACGCCGAAGGGTTAAACCTTTTTGGTAGCGCTTCGATTTCATCGTAACCACAGGAACCACCCCCATGAATCCGAACAAGGCGCTTTGGGAAAAAGGCGACTTCACGCGTATTGCGCAAGCCATGCGGAACAGCGGTGAGGCGCTGGTCAAATCGATCGGTGTCACCAAGGGCCTCAAGGTTCTTGACCTGGGTTGCGGCGACGGCACGACCGCGCTACCGCAAGCACGGCTGGGTGCCGACGTTCTGGGCGTCGACATCGCGGCCAATCTGGTCGCGGCCGGCAACAAGCGCGCCAGGGACGAAGACCTCAGCAACTGCAAATTCCAGGAGGGCGATGCCTCGGACCTGCGCGACCTTAAGAACGACAGCTTTGATCTGGTGGTCAGTATTTTCGGTGCCATGTTCGCGCCCCGGCCTTTCGATGTGGCGAAGGAAATGGTGCGGGTCGCAAAGCCTGGCGGGCGCATCGTCATGGGCAACTGGATCCCCAACGACCCGACCCTGGTGGCGCAAATTCTGAAAACCAGCGCCGCCTATTCGCCGCCGCCGCCCGAAGGCTTCATCAGCCCGATGACCTGGGGGGTGGAGAGCAACGTCGTCGAACGCTTTGCCGGCGCTGGCATTCCTGCGGCCAATTTGTCGTTCCTGCGCGACAGCTACACCTTCGAATATCCGGGTCCGCCGTCGAAGCTTCTGGAGGCCTTCAAAACCTATTACGGCCCCACGATGAACGCCTTCGAAGCTGCGGAAACAAACGGCAAGGCCGCCGAGCTGCACCGCGAACTGGACGATCTGTTCAACCGCCAGAACAAAAGCCCGGACAAGGAGCAAACTTCGATCCCAGCCACGTTCTTGCGCGTGACGGTCAAGGTTGCGTAGCGCTATAATGTAAACACTGGGGTGCGGGAAATGACGACAGGAACAGTTGCTGTAGCGGACGATGCCGGGGGGCGCAGTTACGGCACGCCTGCCTATCGCGGCTTTGTGCTGATCCTGCTCACCCTCGTCTACACGCTCAACTTCATCGACCGGAACCTGCTTTCCGTCATCGCGCAGCCCGTCATTACCGCCTTCAACCTCAGCGACAGTGAATACGGATTTTTGAACGGCCCGCCCTTCGCGATCTTCTACGCGCTGATGGGCATCCCGATCGCGATCGCGGCCGACCGCTATAATCGCGTTGTGATCATCGCGATTTGCATCGCGATCTGGTCGCTGATGGCGGCCCTTTGCGGTTTCGCCACCAGCTTCATGTTCCTGCTGGTCGCGCGCATCGGTGTTGCCATCGGCGAGGCCGGCTGCACGCCGCCGGCGAACTCGATCATCGGCGACTATTTCAAACCGGGCAGCCGCGCCAACGCACTGGGCATCTATGCCATGGGCGTCACCATCGGCGCCGCCTTGGCCAACGCCTTCGGCGGCCCGATCGCGACCGGCCTTAGCGGCACGGCTGTCGAGCAGTGGTTGCAAACCTACGGTATGGCGGCTCTCTTCCCCATCAACTGGGCCGACGTCGAGGGCTGGCGCGTTGCGTTCGTCGTCATCGGCGCGCCGGGGCTGATCGTGGCGCTCATCGTGCTTTTCACCATCAAGGAACCGCCGCGCGGCTTTTCCGATCCGCCGGCGATGGAGCGCCGCGCCGGCGCCGGCCTTCGCGAAACATTGCGCGAGCTCTCCTCCAAACCCACCTTTTGGGTCATGGCGCTGGGGGCCGCCCTCACCGCGCTCGTCGGCTACGGCCTGGCAGGCTTTCAAGCGCCCATGGCCCAGCGCATCCACGGCATCAGCCCCGGCCAATTCGCCCTGGAGTTTGGTGTGCCACTGTCGCTATGCGCGGCGGCCGGCACTTTCATCGGCGGCTATGCGACGGAGAAACTATCGCCGCGCTATCCCACGGCGGTCGCCTGGCTTCCGGCCTTGGGCCTTTTGTTGTCGATCCCCTTCTACCTGCTGGGCTTTTTCACGCCCACGGCACGCATCTTCGACGTTGGGCTGGTCTTGTGGGGCATCGCTGCAACCCTGCACTTCACCTATCTGGGCGCGCAATACACGATCGGCCAAGGCGTCGTGTCGACGCGCTCGCGCGCTTCGGCGATTGCGATCCTGCTTTTGATTGTGGCCCTCATCGGCAACGGACTGGGCCCTCTGATCGTGGGCTGGCTCAGCGACATGTTCATGAGTATGCAACTCGCCCAGCACGGCATGGAGGGCACGCTCACCAACGAAATGTGCCGCTCGAAAGACCTGCTCGCCCAAATGCCCGAAGCACAGAGGGCAATCTGCACGGCCGCCTACGGCGAGGGTCTGCGCCAGTCGATGGCGGTGACGGCGCTGTTCTTCATCCCCGCCGCCGCATGCTTTTGGCTGTCGTCGCGGACGTACAGTAAGGATTTGGTGGCGCGGGGTTGAGGTTTCAGGCGAGGGGTCGCACTTGGGGTTCGCGTTCGAAAAATCGCCGGGCGGCCGCTGTGATGAAGTCTTTGCCCAAACCGGTGACGCCGTCGTCCGCCTTGACGCCGGCCTTGTCGAGCAGCGCCTTGGCGCCGTCGCTGGCGCCGATGGCCTTGAGGTGTCCGAACGCATCCATCACGAACTGAACGGCGGCGGCGTCTTTCGCAAGCGCCTGCGCGCCCTCGGGCGATAGCACCAAGGCTACCGCGTCGAACATGATTGACGGTGTCCCCGCAAGCTGTGCATCATTTCCCGCGCTATTTTGGCGAGGATGATCGCCCGGCACGCCCGGCGCCGGCCGAACCGGGTCAGTTGCGTGCGGACAAGAGTTGCGGCGTCATCCTGGTTGTCGAGGACGAGGATCGCTTGCGCGAAGTGACGGTGGCGAGCTTGAGCGAGCTGGGATACAAGGTCATTCACGCCGCGAGCGGCAATGAATCTTTGCTCCTGCTCGATGCCCATCCGGAGATCGGCTGTCTCTTCACCGATATCATGATGCCGGGCATGAACGGGCGCGACCTCGCCAATGAGGCTCTGAGACGGCGGCCCGATCTCAAGGTTCTCTACACCTCGGGCTACGTCGGCGATGCGGTCGAGGATGGGGTGCTGGATTCCCGCGTGAACTTTCTGGCTAAACCCTACGCGCTGGATAACCTGGTGCTCAGACTGCGCAGCGCGTTCGGCGCGACGGGATGAGTTCACTGGGAAGCGCGGGGAAGATTTCCGGGGGCACTTTAGTCAGGCGCTCTTTGCACCGTGACCGCGCATTGCGCGGCGCGATCTATGGTCATTGCGGCAAATCGCGAGAGCGCGGCGGCGTCAAGGCCGGGGTACATCAGCGTGCCTGCCACGTCTTTTGCCTGCGCCATGACGCTTTGGCTGATCTCGGAAACGCGACGCCTGATCAGCGGCACGCCCATCCCGGCGCCGGCGGCAAAGGCGGCCCAGCCCTTTGCGTCCATCTCGCCCAGCGTAGCGCGTTTGCCGATCTTCATGGCAAGCTTCGGCGAGAGTTCGGGATAGGCCACCGTCGCCAGCAGATCATAGAGCGGCGCCAGACGTGCGCCCTGCGCTTCGTAAAGGATCGAGAAGTTTTTTCCGTGCGCGTCGGCGTTCCCGGCGATCAGATTGAATATCACGGCATCGAGTAGCTTCAACACATCGACCGCAGGTCTGGCGGCGACTCGGCGGAGCAGTTCGAAGCAATCCTTGAAATTGGGGCCGCCTTCGCTCGCATATTTGGTTTCAGCCGGTACGCCCAGCGCCTGGCAGAAGTCTTCTTGATGAATACGGCACACGCCACCGTCGCCGTCGCGCGACCTGTCATAGCGTTGAACGAGCAGAAAAGGGCGCTGCCGCACAATGCGCGGTTCAACCAGCGCGACGTCGAGACCGGCGGCTGCGGCGAGGCGCATGACAAAGGCTTCGTTCTCAGTCGTGGCCGCGAAGCGGGCGATCGGGGGCTTGAGAATATGCGTGGTCGGCTGGCCCGGCGCAGGCAGTGCGACGGCGCCGCTAACCAGAACCACCGGCACTTTCGATTGCGCGCCGGCAAGCGACAACCGCAACCCCGCCTCTCCAGCGAGCAACGGGCGCAGCGGCAACGCGTCCAGCACCGAGATGAGTCCCGCCTCATCGAGCGGGATCGCGCGCTGATTGAGGTCAGGCGCGGATGGCCTCTCGCCGGGTGGCAAAAGCTGGAGCGCTCCGGCGACATCGCCACCAAGCCGGTCGAGCAGCGCGAAATCATTGCCGGGTGAAACGCCGAGAGCTTGCGCTGCCGCATCGCGCTGGCGCTCTTCCGGCAAAAGCCCGCCGAAAAACGGGCGGCACTCGCGACGATTATAGGTGTCCCCGCGTTTTGGCAGAGAGGCCGACAAAGGTGGGGCATCGGGAAGTGCCAGCCACTCCGGCGCATAGGCAAAGCCCAACTCGCCATGGCGGTTTTGCGTGAGCTGACCCACCAGGCGGCTGTTCCACCAGACATCCAGCGCGCGCACCGGCATTATGTCGCCTTGTCCCGAGACTTGGGCGGCGCCGTGATCTCGAATGAACATCCCAGCGCGGCGAGCACTTGCAACGTCTTGCCGATTTGCGCCGTCGGTTTGCCCGCTTCCAAATCGACGATAAAGCGCAGGCCCACACCCGCGGCACCGGCAAGTTCGTCCTGGCGCAAGCCCGCAGACTTGCGGGTTGTACGAACAATGTCGCCGATCTCGGCGGGCGTAGGCGGTCGCTTGGGCATCATATTTACCGAACGGGAATATACAGTGGATTTCTGAATGTTGTCTAAAGGCATTTCCCGCTCGGGAAATATTTCAATGGAACCAGCCGAAAAGCGCCGATTATTACCGCTCGGGAATGCTGGTCCGTGCGTTTGTGCCTATCCGAAACACGCTGCGAGGTTGCCCATCCATGCCTTCAGATTGTCCTTCATCGCCAGCGGCGTCGCGCCGTGACGCACGATGATGAGGTCGCGGCCGGGTGCTATGAGTGTGTATTGGCCCTCATAGCCGTTGGCGGAAAACGAGCCTGGGCCAGCGAAGTCCAGCCACCAATGCGCACCATAACGATTGCTGTCCACGCCCGCCTGCTGGAACGTGGGCCGGCGCGCGTAGTCGACCCAACTTTCCGGCAAAAGGCGCCGCCCCTCCCACACGCCGTCGCGCAAATAGAGCAAACCGAAGCGGGCAAAATCGCGCGCGCTCATGAAACAATAGCTCGAGCCGATGAAGGTGCCCGCCTTGTCGAACTTCGGAATGGCCGAGGTGATGCCCAGCGGCTGGAACAGCCGCTCTCGCATGAAGCGCTCGAAATCGGGGCCATAGGCGTCGAGCGCCCGCGAGGCGATCCGGCTGACAATGTTTGTCGTGCCACTGGCATAGGACCAATATGTCCCCGGCGCGTGCTCCAACGGCTGCGCCGCGGCATAGGCCGCGACGTCGTCCTTGCCTTCCTGAAAGAGCATCGCAATCACGTCGGACGAGCCGCCACTGGGCGCGTAGTCCTCGCTGAATTTGAGCCCGCTCGACATGCGCAGCAGTTGATCGAGCGTAATCGCCGAGCGCGCATCGCCTGCCCATTCCGGAACATCGGCCGGCGCGTGAATGTCAAGCTTGCCGTCCTTTGCCAGCAAGCCTACCAGCGCCTGCGTGATGCTCTTGGCCTTGGACCAGGAATGATGCGTGCTCGCGGCGTCAAAGCCTTCGCCATAGCGCTCAAACGTGATGCGCCCGGCCTGCACGATGAGCAGCGCATGCGTTTCACCCAGCGTCGCCGTCATCTTGGGCGCGAATGCTTCGGCGACGAGAGCATCGAAGGCGGTGCTATCGACGTGGCGGAGTTCGCCCACCGGCCAATTCTGCGTGGGCCAAGGCGTGTCGAGATGTTGCGGCGGAAGCGGTGGAAGTGACATCAACAGACCTCAGAAATTCGGTGATCGAAATCCAACTGCACGTTACCGGAAGGGGTTCAAAAGCCGCACACCGGTCCCGTCGAAATCGGCCGTGTTGCGGGTCACAATCGTCAAATCGTTCACCAGGGCGATGGCTGCGATCTGCTTGTCGAGTTCGTGGTCGGCGCGCGGGACACGCAGGCGCCCCCAAACCTGGGCCGTATTTGCATCGAAGGCCAAGATGTTGTCCCCGAATTGCTCCAGCACTATTGTCAGCCAAACCTCGAGCAAGTTTGCTTGAGATGCATCACCCCGATGGCGAATGAGCTCGACGCCCCGGCGCAGTTCGCCAACTGAAACAGACGACAGGTACATAGGCTCGTCCGCAGCGGAGGCATGAGCGAAAAAATCTGCCACACCGGAATTTGCGTTTGCCTTTTTCCGGGCCTCGCTCACAACATTGGTGTCAATCAAATACACGTGGTGCTGCCCTTGCGGAACCGACCCGTTCGAAATCCGCATCGACGCCGACCTCGGGAATTGAGGCCAGCACCTCGGCGAAGCTTCGCCTTCGGGGACGCATAAGGGCCGCTGCCAGGATCTGCCGATGTTCCGCTTCGGCGCTGCGCCCATGGGCGCCTGCCCGCTCTTTCAGCGCCCGAACCAGCTCGTCCTCGACACCGCGTACCAGCAAATCAGCCATAAAACTCTCCTGAACACTATGATATCGATGATATCATTTTTCCTGCAACTTGCAAGGCCAGAAATCAACCGCTTCCAGCCGACTCTGCTTTCTTCAGGTCAGCAAAGTGCCGGCAGGATGCCGGCGCTCCTAGGGCACTTTACCGCTCGATGTTGTATTCGATCGTGACCACCACGCGCGCTGTCTTTGAGATTGTGCTTTTGTCGTAGGTGCCGCCGTAGCCGTAATCGCTGGAGTCGATGCTGGCGCCCGCCGGCAGGATGTAGAACGCCCCTTGTGAGGCCGAGCGCATTGCGCCCACTGTGGCGTTGCCGTTCCGGGCGAATTCCAGTGCGCGCTTTTGAGCGTTTTGCGTGGCAGCGCCGATCAGCGACATCTTGATATCCTCCAGGTTCGAGACCAGGAACGATGGATCCTCAAAGCGTACCGGATGACCCTCGCCCTCGAATTGCAGAATTGCTTTGTGTGCCGCTTCGACGCCCGGCAAGTTTTTGCTGGTGATGAGTACGTCTTGGGCGGCATTGAAGCCGCGCTGCACCGAACGCGTACGTCCGCCCGGCAATTCTTCATCGACCATATTCGGGGTGACGCTCTCTTTGCCGCTCTTCATCGCGTCCGCCGCAAAACCCTGGGTCCCGAGGAAGGTGTCGAGCGCCGGGCGCTCCTTGCGCAGCTTTGCCAGCGCGTCGGCGAATGTGGTCCCTTGCACGCGCAGGCCGACGCTCCATTCGGCGTAGTCCGCCGTTACCGGCTTCTCTGCCAGGCCTTTGACGGCGATGCTTTGCTTGCCTGAGCCGATGTGCTTGGCCTGAATGCCGAAAATGAACGCCGCCGACGACATGCCGAGCGCCAGCAACACACCCAATATCACCACGGCTTTAGAAGTATCGAGCGTCATGCGGTTTCCTTTTGGTTCAAGTCTGAGCGTCGAAAGTGATGCCAAGAACACGGGCGAATTATGAAAACATTGTGGCGAAAATCAGAGAGAATGATTCTCAGCCTGCTTGGTGTGCTACACTTCACGCGACTCGTAAACGGGAGACTTGAGATGCGCGCGCTTACGCTCACGCTTTATCCTGACCCGTCCCGGGTGCCCGATGAACACGTCTTCCGCGCGAATTGCAGACGTTCGCAAGACTATGTGCTGCGGCAGGGCGAGCAGCACTGCAACGGGTTGTTCCGCACAGAGGGAAGCCGGCTGTTACGAACGCGTGAGTTAATGCACGCGCCTGATTTCGGCCACTAAACTACGTGCGTCCAGTGGCTTGCCGAGCAGCGTCGCATCCCGCATGCCTGCAGGCTGCTGTTCACGCGAGTATCCGGAAACGACCACGAACGGAATCCCCGCAGCGCGAAGCTGGAGGGCGACCGGCTCGGCGGTCTCGGTTCCGAGGTTGGTGTCGAGCACGGCGAAAGTGCAGCCGGTATTCTTGATCAAGGCGAGCGCCTGTTGGACTGTACTGACCGGCCCCAGAACTGCGAAGCCCGCGTCCGACACGATCGCGGCAATTTCCATCGCGATCAACGCTTCGTCCTCGACGACAAGCACGCGCGAACGGCCAGGAGCGGGCCGCTTGACCGGCTTCGCACCTTTGCTGCCCGTCGCTGCCTGATGTTCGCCTTCAAGCAGCCCACCGGCTGGACAAACGATGCGCCACTGAAAACCGGCCGGCGCGAACTTGATCGTGACATCGCAGCCAAAGCTCGCTTTGACCATGCGGTCGATCACCGTCGATCCGAAGCCTCTTTGCGCCGGCTTGACAACTTTCGGTCCGCCTGTTTCGACCCAGCTCATCGTGAACTGCGCCGGTTCCCCTTCGCTCGCGTATACACTCCACGCAATCTCGAGGCGCCCTTTGTCGTTCGATAGTGCGCCATACTTGGCCGCGTTGGTGGCAAGCTCGTGCAAGGCCATGCTGATCGCTTGCGACGCGGAGGTCGTGATCTTCAACGCTGGACCCATGAGCGAGACACGCGCGTTCCCCGGTTCGACGAATGGCGCAAGCTGGGTACGGACGAGGTCCTCGATTGGCACGGCATTCCAATCGTTTTTGACCAGCAGGTCCTGGTTTGAAGCCAATGACTGCACGCGACTGCTGAAGTGCTCGAAAAAGTCCTCGGGCTTCGCGACTGCGGTTTGCCGCGCAATGGCCTGGACGACGGTTAGCATATTCTTGGCCCGGTGGTTGACCTCCTTCATGAGCAGGTGTGTGTTCACTTCCTGTCTCTTGCGTTCGGTGATGTCGAGATTGATACCGGACAATGCGAGCGGTTTTCCGTCTGCATCGCGCTGAACGTTTCCGACCGCGAGCAGCCATCGCTCCTGACCGTCCGCACCGATGATTCGAAACTCTTCCCGATACTCGGGCGATGTCCCCTCTACCGTCGCTTCGACGGCGTTGATCACGGCCGTCGCGTCATCGGGATGCAGCATCTTTTGCCAAGCGGCAACGGTGGGCTGCTTGACAGCCGGGTCGAGTCCGTAAAGCACAAAACACTCCGGCGACCAGACGAGTTTTCCGGTATCGCATGTCCATGACCAGACGCCCGCATGGGCGGACGCCAGCGCCACACGAAGCTGCGCCTCGCGTTCCGCCAGCGCCTTCTCGGCCCGCTTTGTTTCTGTAATGTCGAGGTTTGTGCCCAGCACCCACTCCACTTTTCCAGCGGCGTTTGTACGGACAGTCTCTACGGCGCGAAGGTATCGCACCTGATTATCATCGACCCTTCGGATGTGGAATTCGCGATGGCCGACCCCGCCGTTGCGAATGACGTCGTCCATCATCGCTTCCTGCGCAGACAACTCTTCCGGCAATACAGCCCCGCTCCAGGCCTCGTAGGGGACAATTCCATCCGGAGCCGGCTCGACGCCATAAAGGCGGAACATCTGAGCGTCCCAACGAATCCGGTTGGTAAGGATATTCCATTCCCATATGCCTACGCCCGTCGCCTCAGTGGCGAGGCGCATGCGCTGTTCGATCTCACGCAGCGCCACTTCGGCCAGCTTGCGCTCGGTGGTGTCGCGCTCGCCCGAACCGCCGATGCGTATCGTGTTTTCCGCCTCAGCCAGCCGGGCGCGGAGCAACGCCAGCTCGTCCGCCGAAATCGGCGCCTCAAGGTTCCCGTCACGGCTCTGAGACAATTTCTGCGCTCCGGTCATGCCAACTGATTTGTGGGTACAGCTGCAGTTCGTCGGAAAGGTCGCCGATAATAAGGCGCTTTTTTGGGGTGCAAGCAAGCAATAATATTTTTTGGGACGCACGGCCTATCAGCTTTGATCCATCACCCACCCCTGCTCCGCAAGCTGTCGGCGAGGGCCGAAAGAGCGTTGGCAAGCTGTCTGGCGGTTTCCGGCGGTGGCAGTGGCACTTTGAGGTTTTGCGCCCCGGTGGCCGGATCGCGCTCGATCCATGGATGCGCCGGAGCGCCGGGATGGTCAGCCGACGCGAGTGCGGCGACGAACTGTGAACCAATTTGCAGCAAGGTTTGCCACGGATCGGAACCGGAGTCGCGTGGCGCGGTCGCCATCCCTCCAGAGCCGATGTTCGCAACCGTATCTTCCGCAGATCCGGCACCGTTCGCGGCCACAATATTCCCCGCTTCCTCGGCAGGCGCCATTGCTTCGCCCTCGCCCATGCTGCCGGTGACGTTTTCCACGTCCTTCATGAAGCGGTTGAGACGCGACCCGCCAAACGATATCTCGCCTGTACCGCCGTCAAGAATTCCTGCCGACAAGGAGCGCTTGAACGCCAGCACCGAAAGCATGCCCTCTTCGATGGTGCCTTTTGACACGAAATTGATGACCTGCACCGGTCGCTTCTGGCCCATACGATGAATGCGCGCGATGCGCTGCTCGAGGATTGCGGGATTCCAAGGCAAGTCCATGTTGATCAGGGTCGAAGCGTGTTGAAGATTGAGACCCGTGCTGCCCGCATCGGTGGACAGGAACACGCGGCAGTCCGGGTCGTCACGAAACCGCTCAACCAGTGCCAGCCGTTTTTCCGACGGCACGCCGCCATGGAAGCTGACGTAACCGACGTCGCGTGCGTCGAGACGACGGATGACAATGTCTTGCGTTCGCGTCCATTGCGAAAATACCACCGCCTTGGCCTCAGGCTGCACAAACAAGTCGTCGAACAACGAGGCCAACTCGTCGGCCTTGACGCCGTGGTCGGTTTCCTGGTCAAGCAGATATGTGCTGTTGCACGACATACGCATGTTTTGCAGCGCACATGTAAGCCGCCGCTGATCCATGTCGGAAATAAATCCGGTCCTGCGCCAGCGTTTCACGATACTCGCCACTATGTCGGCGTTTTCTTGATGATACAGCATCTGCATTTCAGTCATGGGCACCAGCAGATTCTGGTCGGTCCGGCTGGGCAGTTGCTTCAGAACTTCAGACTTGCGGCGGCGGATCATAACCGGCGCCAGCGTTTGGCCAATCTTTTCAAGCCCGGTATAACCGGTGACGCGCCCCGCTTCGTCCTTGACCTGATGTTCGTGCAGGAGTTTCCAGGTTGGCCCCAGCCGGTGCTGATCGACGAACTGGACAATGGAAATCAATTCCTCCAGCTTGTTTTCCAGTGGCGTTCCTGTGAGCACAATCGCGTAGGGACTATCGATGCGCTTCAAAGCCCGCGCGGCAATGGTGTTCCAGTTTTTCACCCGTTGCGCTTCATCGACGATCACCAGATCGGGCGCCCAGGCGGTGATCAAGTCGAGATCGGGTTTGAGTTTTTCGTAGTTGGTAATCTTGCAAAAGTCTTCCTGGGCATAGTCCTTCTGCCGCTGCGCCCGGCCACCCGCGAGAACCCGCGGGGCCTTTTCACCTTGCCGGCCTGAGAAACGCGTAATCTCGCTCTGCCACTGGTACTTGAGCGAAGTCGGGCAGATCACCAGCACCTTCGAAACGCCAAAATGCCGTGCCAATATCTCCGCCGCAGCAATGGCCTGGATAGTTTTACCCAAGCCCATATCGTCGCCGATCAGCGCACGGCCAGCACGCACGGCAAACAAGGCGCCCTCAGCCTGATACGGATACATTGGTACCTTGAGAAGATTGGTCAACTTGGGATCGGCGGCGCCGCGCGGGAACACTTTGCCCAGCAAAAGCGCCCGCTGTTCTGCGTCGCGCCGCCCAGCGACAAAATCGAGCGCGTCGTCATAGGCGCGCAGCTCATGACCACTCTTGTGTACCCCGGAAAGAAAATGCTCCAGATTGCCCAATCGTTCCTCCGGCAGCATTCCATTGCGTTTCACATCGAATAACTGCGCTGCAGACTTGCGGACCGCCGGTGGGCAATCGGTGCCGGCGCGGAAATGCACGCTGCGCTTGCCGTCGTTGCGCAGATACAGTTCGGAAAATGCCGGCTGGTAGCCCCGCGCAAATACCGCCTTCGCGCCTCTCTTTTTCTCAAGGCGGCCGAGCGTGAATTCGATGTGCTTGCAGGTGCCCAGTTCGCTGGTTGCGTAATCGGGACATGAACAAAAATTGCCGCCCGGGCCCAAGCCGCGGATCGCCACGCGATAACTGGAATTCGAAACGGGATTGCTGATCCGGAACTCGGAGAAAAACGGTTCGCCGGTCAGATTTTCAAGCCCGAAGTCCTGCTCGCGGCCGAATTGGCGGCGCAAGCCGCGTTGCCAGTCCAGCGGCGAAAGATCAGCCGGCGCATGGGTACGCGAGAGCCTGGTTTCCTTGTGCGGCGTGGTCGCGGATTTCCGGTTTCGGCGCCTGGATTTCATCGAAATGCGTTCCGTTCAGCAAAGTTTTCCCGAGAGGCGTCGTGTCAGCTTGCAGCCCCTTGCCGTCGTGCCGGCAAATTCCCTCATGTCACACGATAGGCACTTTTCGGAACGCGCGCTACGCTAGCCTGGCGACCCCCGCCCCCAATACGCCGCACTACCTCCGCAAGATCTTTTCCATCGATTTCCCTTTTGCGAGTTCGTCGATCAATTTGTCTAGGTAGCGTATTTCCCGCATCGTGGGTTCTTCGACATCTTCCACGCGCACACCACAGACCACCCCGGTTATCAGACCTCGCGCGGGATTGAGCTGCGGCGCCTGCGCAAAGAAGTCCTCGAAATTCGACTTCTTCTTTAGCTGCGCCTCGAGCGATTTTTGCGTATGCCCGGTCAGCCAGCGAATGATCTCATCGACTTCCGCTTTCGCGCGCCCCTTCTTCTCCGCCTTGGCGACGTAGTGGGGATAGACGCTGACAACGCTGACTGAGTAGATCCGGTGCTTCGCCATCTGCTGCCTCGCTACTCCCACTCAATCGTCCCAGGAGGCTTTGACGTCACATCATAAACCACCCGATTAATCCCCTTCACCTCATTGATAATCCTCGTCGCAACCCTCGACAGGAACGCATGCTCGAACGGATAGCTATCCGCCGTCATGCCATCCGTCGACGTCACCGCACGCAGCGCGCAGACATAGTCATAGGTCCGCCCATCCCCCATCACGCCAACCGTGCGCACGGGGAGGAGGATGGCGAAGGCTTGCCAGATTTTGTCGTAGAGGCCTTCTTTGCGGATTTCGTCGAGGTAGACGACGTCGGCCTTTCGCAAAATTTCGAGTTTTTCGCGGGTGATCTCGCCGGGGATGCGGATGGCGAGGCCTGGGCCTGGGAAAGGATGGCGCCCGACGAAGCTCGGCGGCAGGCCAAGTTCGCGACCGAGCACGCGCACTTCGTCTTTAAAGAGTTCGCGCAATGGTTCGACGAGTTTCAGTTTCATGTGCTCGGGCAGGCCGCCGACATTGTGATGCGATTTGATCGTGGCGCTGGGGCCGCCGGTGAAGGAGACGCTTTCGATGACGTCGGGGTACAGTGTCCCCTGGGCGAGGAATTCGACGTTGCCGATCTTCTTTGCCTCGGCGTCGAAGACTTCGATGAAGGCGGCGCCGATGCGTTTGCGCTTGGTCTCGGGGTCGCTGACGCCGGCCAGGCTTTCGAGGAACAGTGCCTCGGCCTGCACGTGCACCAGCGGAATGTTGTAGTGCTCGCGGAACAGCGTCACGACTTCGTCGGCCTCTCCGTGCCGCATCAAACCCGTGTCGACAAAGATGCAGGTCAGCTGTTCGCCGATGGCCTCGTGGATCAGGACGGCGGCGACAGACGAGTCCACGCCGCCCGACAGGCCGCAGACGACGCGGCCACGGCCCACCTGCGCCTTGATGCGCTCGATCATGGTGCGGCGGAACGATTGCATCGTCCAGTCGGGCTTGACGCCGGCGATGCCTTGCGTGAAGGCCTTGAGCAGCGCGCCGCCGCGCGGGGTGTGCGCGACTTCGGGGTGGAACTGCACGCCGTAATATTTCCGCGCTTCGTCGGCGATGGCGGCGAAGGGTGCGTTGGCGCTGACCGCCACCACGCGGAACCCCGGCGGCAATGCGGTGACACGGTCGCCGTGGCTCATCCACACGTCGTCCTTGGCGCCCGTGGGCCAGACGCCTTCGAACAGCGGCGTGGTTTCGGTGACCTCGAGCGTCGCGCGGCCGAATTCGCGATGGTGGCCTGCCTCGACCTTGCCGCCGAGCTGGGCGCACAGCAATTGTTCGCCGTAGCAGATGCCCAGCACCGGGAGTTCCATCTCGAACACCGCTTGCGGGGCGCGCGGGGCGTCGGCTTCGGTCGTGCTGGCGGGGGAGCCTGAGAGAATGATGGCGGCCGGCTTGTGCTTATTCAGCCAGGCCTCAGCGGATTGGAACGGCACGATTTCGCAATAGGTGCCCTGCTCGCGCAGGCGGCGCGCGATCAGCTGCGTCACTTGTGAGCCAAAATCGATGATCAGAACGGTTTGTGTCATGTGAGGGGCGGCAAGCTAAAGGCAGCAGGGCTGCACGTAAAGGTGGCAAGTCGAGTCTTCCCCATGCCAAGACTCAACCTAAAGGCGACACGCCGTGGGCACAATTCTGCCGCGGCAAGGCCACGCTTGGCCTGCAGTGTGTTCCCTGGTTAAGGTAGAGCTTCAACTGGGGGCCAACACATGACAATACAACGCGTCTTATCTGTGCTGGCCGTGCTGTGCGCTACCGCACTTCTCACGGGCTGTTTCGTTGTCTCCAAGAACCTGCCGGCGGGCAAGGCCATCAATGACGAGCGGCTCGTGGGTGCCTGGATCGGCGTCGAGGACGACGGCCGCATCCCCTCCAACACAGCGTTTCTTCACTTTCAAAACCAAGACGACCCCGCGAAGCCGCTGCGTCTGGTTTGGGTGGAGGACAAAAACTATCAGGTGTACGAAGTTGTCACGCTTCTCGTTGGTAACAGGCGCGTCTTTGCCGCCACGCTCGTCGGTCCAAACGAGGCGAAGAAAGACAAGGATATGCCAACGGGCTACTTCCTTGGCTTCTATGAGATCAACGGCGACAAAGCCGTCTTCCACATGCTCGATAGCGATAAGGTGGGCGAAATGATCAAGCGCGGCGAAGTCAAAGGCTTCCGGCCGCCGGGCAAATACGAATCCGCCACGTTGACCGGCACACCCGCTGAACTCGCGTTGTTTCTTGCCTCGCCTGCGGCCGACGCCGCCCGCGTCAAGGAGCCTGCTTACCTTCGCCGCTTGAGCCAAGAAAATAAATAACACTGGGGGAATTTCATGACAGAACCATCCACCGCGCCGGCGAAAGCGCGAAACATCGGCAACACTGTGCGCGGTGCCGGAATCTTTCTGGCGCTTTTCGGCCTAAGCGCGTTGACAGTTTTTGTCATCAAAGAGCGCGCGAAGGGCACGACGACTGCCGCCGCTCCCACAGCACAGCTCGCACCGACGCACAGCGTCAGCGGGCCGCCGGGTGTGCCGGTGCTCAAGCGCGTGATGCTGTCTACGGGCGGCGTTGGTTATTTCGAGTACGAAGCACAGGTCAATGGAACTGCAGAATTGCTGGTGCCGGTGCGGATGGATCAGGTCGATGATGTTCTGAAGAGCATCGTCGTCTTTGATGCGCAAGGTAATACGGGATTCGTGCAGCTGCCGTCGCGGGCGCCGCTGTCTGATATTTTCCGGGGCCTGCCGTTTGGTCCGGCGGCACTGGAGTCGAACGCCGCCCTGGTTGAGGCGCTTAAAGGGGCTGAAGTTTCGGTGCGGGCGGCGTCCTCGATGAGCGGGCGCATTGTCAGCGTCAACAAGGAAGACACCAAGCTTGAAGGCGAGGAAGGCATCATCACGCGCCATCGCGTCGGCGTGATGACGTCGAGCGGCTTGAAGCAATTCGTGCTGGAAGAGGCGACGTCGATTGAGTTCAGCGATCCGGTGTTGACCAAGCAGATCGAGCAGGCGCTGGCCTCGGTCGCTGAACATCGCGAGGGCCAAGGCCGCACGCTGCGCATTCGCGCCAACGGCACAGGCTCGCGGACCGTGACGATTGCTTATGTTGTTGAGGCGCCGCTGTGGAAGACGTCTTATCGCGCGACCTCGCTCGACGCCAAAACCGCACGCATGCAGGGCTGGGCAATTCTTGAGAATGTCACCGGCAATGATTGGGTCGATGTTGATTTGACCGTGGTCACCGGCAGTCCCGTGACGTTCCGGCAAGCGCTTTATTCGACTTATTATGTCACGCGTCCTGAAGTGCCGGTCGAAGTGCTCGGACGCATTCTGCCCAAGCCGGATGAAGGATCGGTCTCAGCGGGGGTATCAAGTGACGATGGCGCTTATGCTCCGCCGCCCCCTCCGCCGCCGCCAGCGCCTGCGATGGCGGCACCGCAGCCGGAGATGGTAGCAGTCACGGGAAGTCGCGACCGCCAAAAAGACTACAACAAGAGTGCACCTACCAGTGCCGAGTCGAAAGAGTCCGCCACCCAGGTGACATTCCACATGCCGTTCACCGTCACCGTGTTGAACGGACAATCCCTGGCAGTGCCCATCGTCGACAAGGTGGTGCCCGGCGAACTTGTTTCCGTCTACCAGCCCGACACACACCCCAGGCATCCGCTGGCAGCGCTCAAGCTGACGAACATGTCTGGCACAAGCCTTCCGGGAGGTGTTCTGACGCTCTACAAAAGCGAAAAGACAGGCACCACCTATGTCGGCGACGCGCAACTTTCAGCGCTGCCTGATGCGGAATCGCGCATGCTGGGCTTTGCCCTCGACCAAAAAGTCCTGATCGACAGCGATGACAAAGTGGAACAGCGCATCTCGAAAGCGACGTTGGCAGGCGGCGTGTTCAAGGCCTCTATCGTTGACGAGCGCACGACCATTTACACGCTCAAGGGTGCTGCGAAGGAAGATCGCCGCATCATCATCGAACACGCGCGCTCCCAAGGCTGGGAGCTGGTGACGCCCGATCCGAAATCGGCCGAGATGACCGACATCGCCTTCCGCGTTCCGGTTGACGTCAAGGCAGGTGCAACGATCAAGCAAACTGTCACCACGCAATGGGCGCGGCTGGAAGAACAGGCGATGATCAATTTAGATGTGGACTTGATCTTTGCCTATGCGTCGAACGCCAATCTGACGCCGGCGCAGCGCAATGCCTTCAATCGCATGGGCGAGATGATGCGCTCCATTGCCAATCTGGAGGCTCAGATTGCAGCCGCCAACAGCGCCCGCGACCGGGTCTATGAGGAACAGCAACGCATTCGTGAGAACATCAAGGCCGTTCCCGCAGGCAGCGAGTTGCAGGCGCGGTATCTGCGCTCGATGAGCCAGCTTGAGGATCAGGCCGAAACCCACAAGCGCAGTATCGACCGCCTGGAACAACAGAAAGTTGCGGAGCAGCAAAAACTCGCCGATTACGTTGCAGGGTTGCAGTTGTAAGCAACCTCCGCCACAAAGCGCTCCAGCAGATTCGCTCACTGAGAAAGGAAACGCGATGTCCAACCTTCGCGCGCTCGCCGTCATCGCGTGTGTCACCCTATGCGCCCCGGTCTTTGCCGCCGATGGGCCGTTGGTGCAAACGGCCGACCCTTATTTCGCCAATGCCGACGATCATTTGCGCGCGGCACTCAAACGGACAACCAACACCAAGCGCGCCCGGAACATCATCCTGTTTGTCGGCGACGGCATGGGCATCACCACTGTCACCGCGTCGCGCATCTATCAGGGCCAGAAAAACAAACGCGACGGCGTGACGAACAAGCTTGTCTTCGAGTCCCTGCCCTACTCCGCGTTTTCACGCACGTATTCGCATGACTCTCAGGTCACGGATTCCGCGCCGTCTGCTGCGGCGATGACTTCGGGCGTGAAGTCGCGCAACGGCACGATCAACGTGACATCGGCTGTTGGCGAGAACGATTGCGCGGCCGGAATAAAGAACCCAGTCACGACCATCGCCGAATTGGCCGAGATCGCCGGCATGGCCACCGGCGCCGTCACCACCACACGCGTGACGCATGCGACGCCTGCTGCCGTTTATGCGCATACCGCCGGCCGCGATTGGGAAAGCGATGCCGACTTGTCTGGCGATGCCGTCAGCGCGGGCTGTGTCGATATCGCGCGCCAGCTTGTCGAAATGAAGTACGGCGACGGTCTCGACGTTGTGATGGGTGGTGGACGGGATCGCTTTTTCCCTGCCGATCTGACCGACCCGGAGTACCCCGAAAAAAAGGGGACACGGAAAGATGGCAAGAACCTGGTGGAAGCCTGGCTTTCCCGCTATAGCGGCAATGGGTCGTTCGTGTGGAACCGCGCAGGATTTACGGCGCTCAATCCCGCCAAGGCCGGACACGTGTTGGCCTTGTTCGAACCCAGCCACATGCAATTCGAGGCCGACCGCGGCAAGGACAAAGCAGGCGAACCTTCGCTCGCCGCCATGACGATCAAGGCTATCGAAATCCTGAAACAGAATCGCAACGGGTATTTCTTGATGGTTGAAGGCGGGCGCATCGACCACGCCCATCACGGCGGCAATGCGGTACGCGCGCTTGAGGACACGTTGGCGTTCGATGAGGCGGTGAAGGCGGCGCTCGCGTCAACCGATGCCAAAGACACATTGATCGTCGTCACCGCCGATCACAGCCACGTTTTGAGCATGAGCGGCTATCCTTCGCGTAACAATCCCATTCTGGGTCTGGTTGATGGTGCAGACGGTCAGACCGACAAGGCCCTTGATGGCAAACCACACACTACTTTGTCATACGCCAATGGTCCAGGTGCCGGCGGTGACGGCAAACCGCGCGACGATCTTGGCGACGACGACACCAAAGCGCTCGACTTCAAACAACAGGCGCTGGTTCCCATGCGCGCCGAAACCCACGGTGGCGAAGATGTGCCCATCTATGCGTCTGGTCCGTGGGCGCATTTGTTCGCGGGCACCGTCGATCAGCAGTACATTTTCCACGTCATGAATTTCGCCGGCGGCATCAACGAGCGGGCCAACACCGCCATCCGCGCCGGCACGAAACCACGCCCCGGCGCAAAAAAACGAAAGCGTCGCTAGACGCAGGCGCGTGGAATGAATTGGCCGGCGATGGCCAGAACGCAGGCCGGAAACTCTTTTCGCAAGTCCTGAGGCAGGTCCACGCGATAGAGCGAGAACACCAGAAAATTCGATCGGGCCACCGGCAGGTTCGAAAGCACCCATCCTGTCGAGTAGCCACCCACCAACCGCTCACCCCACGAGACCTCGCGCTTTTGGCCGCGCGCCTCTGACTTCACCTTCTCGGCCGCGTATTGCATGATCCAGTCGTTGAACTCAGCCCGCGAGGGGTTGGTTGCCACCAGCAGCGCCACGATCGCCACCACAGTCAGAATCAATGTGCGCATGTTCTAAGCCCCCTAAGGCTGAAAGTGCTACGATCCACCTGCACCCGAAACATGGCAATATCTGGGCAGCCAGGCACAGTGTTGCGTAGCGTGGCATGTTTGCACTATCAGAGCACGCCAACAGAGAACCCGCGCATGACCACGAACTCAAACCTCCGCCTCTATCACTGCAAAGGCTCGCGCTCGTTGCGCCCGCTGTGGATGTTGGAGGAGCTGGGTCTCGACTATGACCTCACTGTGCTCCCTTTCCCGCCGCGTGTGTTGCAGAAGGACTATCTGGCGATCAATCCGCTGGGCACCATCCCGTGCTTTTTCGACGGCGAGATGCGCATGACGGAATCGCCCGCAATCTGTCACTATCTGGCGGAGAAATTTGGCGGGGCTCAAGGCAAGCCCGGCCTGCACGTGCGCGCTGATGAAGCGGACTACGGCCGCTATCTCAACTGGCTCTATTTCAGCGACGCGACGCTGACTTTTCCGCAAACCATTGTCTTGCGCTACACACAACTGGAACCGGAGCCACGGCGCTTGCCGCAAGCCGCCTCCGATTACCGGGCCTGGTTTTATGGCCGTCTGCGATCAGTCGATGCGGCCGTAAAGGAGAGCGAGTATCTTGTCGCAAACCGCTTTACGGCTGCTGACATTGCTATCGGGTTTGCCCTTCACCTTGCGACATTGATCGGCATCGACCAGGATTTTTCGCCACCAGTGCGCGCTTATCTCGACCGGCTCACCGCACGCGACGCTTTTAAGCGTGCGAACGCGCTCTGAACATCACGCGGCACTGGATAGGCGCTGCACCATTCTCTGACTTTCTCTAACCGCTGGCCGCGCGTGGGCCCGGCGTGCGACGACATCTACCACTGCGCTATGTTGGCCTGCACGCAAGGCGGCATCGATCCAGGTTTGAACAAAGACGTCGCGCTGGGCGTGGCTGCCGCCCACCAAATGCAAGCGGCAAAGCAGCGGTCCGAGCGCATCTGCCGCGACAGAGAAGCGCCCTTGCGCGTAGGCCGCCAGTCCGCGCGCGCACGGGATAACCAGACTGTCCCACACGCCGCTGTTGTCTTTTTCGCCGCGACGGTCCAGCGACTCCAGAAATTCCCCAAACGCCTGATGCTTGCCGCCACGCGCCAGCGCATAGATGAAAAGAAGATCGTTAAAGGGTACAATGTGTTCGTGCCAGCGTTCCAACACTTTCTCGACCACCGGGTGCCAACGCTCGCCCACGCTTACGCCGCGCAGTTCCAGGCGCCAGAGCGCCGAGATCGCTCCAATTTGTTCCTGGGCAAACTCCGGCCATTCGCCCCAAAGATGCTCGTCGAACACACGCAAGGCTCGCAAGTGGTCGTCGCGATCCAGATGAAACAACGCCAAATGCCAATAGTTATGTTCGCGAATGAAGATGCTTCGATCTGCCCAGCCGCTGGCGTGCGATGTCAGAAATTCAATGCCCTCATCGATGCGGCCCTGGGTATCGAGGACGTGGGCAATGGCATGCTGCGCCCATGCTTCGTTCTGGTTCAATGAGAGGGCATGCCGGGCGGCTCGCTCCGCCCGCGCAATATCGTTTGATTGCTCCAGTGCGAACGCCTTCATGCCCCACGCTTCGGCCACATCCGGTCGAGCAACAGTCACAATGTTGGCCACATCCAGCATCGCTTGCACGTCGCCCTTGTTGAATGCGAGGTACTGCGCCCATTTCGCAGTCACGATATCGCAGGGGTGGCTTGCAACGATTGCGCGCAGTCGCTTCAGTGCCTGGTCTGGGTTTCCGCGCCACCACTGATGGACGGCAGCAGTAAACTCGCGTTCCCGGTCGTTGGCGTCACGCGCGAGTGCGCGCGCCCGCATCACATATTTGCGCGCGGACTTGAATCCCGATGCCGATTCGAGCGCCATGTGCACTGCGGCCGCGTGGGCGTTGACCAGGCAACAATCAGGATCGGCGCCGGCTGCCTCAAAAATCGACCGCACGCGGGGGCCATAGCTGATCAAGTCCCTGCCATAGATATTGAATGCTTCGACACTTGCCGGGCGCGCGCCTGAGATCGTCAGCCCGAAATTGTCCGTTGTCATAGCTCGCGCTCCGGGAGTTGAATTGCGGGATCAATTGCCCAGCACGCCAGGCCAGTTGCGGTCGCCTTTGCTGATGAAGCCCGGAATGTCTTTTTCCCACTTCGCTTGCACGCTGCGATCATAGTTGAGGTACAGCTTGCCGCCGACGATCTTCCACACTTCAGGGTCGCCCGAAGCTGTGTAGTTTTGTGCAATGGCCCACGCGCAGTAGCCGCCATACTGAGGTGCGAAGCTCACTGGACTTGCTCTGAAGGCGTCGAGGTTTTCCTTGGTCGAAAACTGCCACGTCGCACCCTTGAAGCCGGTTGAGAATTGTCCGTTTCCGGCAACCGGGCGGCCGAGTTTGAAATAAGCAACGACGTCGTAGCCGCCTGCGCCCAGGGAAGAAAACGTACCCGTGTAGATTTCTGCTTCGCGCGCTTGGGCGCTCTGAGGGGACAATAATGCACCGGCAAGCAAAGCGGCTGCGGCGGTGAAGGTCAAAATGACTGATTTCATTGAGTTTTCTCCTTTGTGTAGGCCGTCATAACCATGGTTCGCCGGGCCAACTGAAAAAGTTTCGCTGTGAAATCGAAACTTTTTGCGCGGCACGGACGAACATCCCTGCGAACCCCATTTTGAATCACCTTGGAGTTTTTGTGACAGTAGCGCTTCATTTCGGACCCGCCATTGACGTCCCCTCATTGATGGTGATCATGAGAACCTTCCGACTTGTGCTTGACGCCGGATTCGCAGTGGCAGAACTGAAGCAAACCCAGTCCCAACGTTGGCAGCGCCTGATGATCGCCGCGCAAGCAGCCGAACCGCGCGCTTATTCTGAGTTGCTGCAAGAGGCATCAACCTTCATCCGCGTGATTGCGCGACGCTACCATGCCGACCCGGGGACCATCGAAGATGTCGTGCAGGAAACCCTGATCAGCATTCACCGCGTACGCCAAACCTATGAACCCGGCCGCGCCGTCGAGCCCTGGATCGCTGCCATTGCGAAAGCCCGCGCCATCGATGCATTGCGCGCGCGTCTGCGGCGGCTGAAAATGGAAACACCTGTGGCGGCGGAGGTGCTCGCGAACATTCCTGATACGTTGCGCTCAAGTGAAAGCTCACTCGCAGCCAGCACGTCAGTCGCGGAGGCCATGGCTGCGCTGCCGCCCGCGCAACGGGCGGCTGTCCGCCTGTTGAAGATCGAGGAACTTTCCCTGCGTGAGGCCTCCGAGGCTAGTGGTCAATCAATACCCGCGCTGAAATCCGCGCTGCACCGGGCGATGCTGTCCCTGCGCTCGGTGCTGACAGGTGGCCGCGATGCGTGAGACAACCAGCGCGCTGATTGAGCGCCTCACCAGTCAAGCCGTGCCAATCAAGCCTTTGCTCTCGCCATGGCTGCGCGCGGCGGCGTTGCTTGTGCCGGTGTTGGGGCTGATGACAGCTATCGCCTTGGCAAGTGGCAACCCAACGCGGGTCACGGATCATTTTTCAGATCCCGTATTCACGTTGGCCTTGGCGGGGTCCCTGCTCACCGGAATATTTGCTTCCGTTGCTGCGTTCATGCTTTCGGTTCCAGGACGGACGGAGTCTTGGATGTGGTTGCCTGCGGCGCCCGGGATGATCTGGCTAACCGCAAGCACTGTGCAATGTTACCGCCACGTCGAGGAATACGGCATTCACGACTACTCGCCGTTCGCCAGCGCCGACTGCTTTGTTTTTATCTTGATGGCCGGCACGCCGATTGCGGTGGCCACTCATTTCTTGCTCAGGCGCGCATTGTCTACGAATTTGATTGGCGTAACCGCGCTCGCAGGCCTTGCCGCCGCCGCCCTTGCAGCGGCGTTGCTCGCGTTCTTCCATCCAGCCGGAACCGACCCCGTGGATTTCATCACGCACCTCGTCGCGGTCAGCGCCTTGGTGCTTTACATGACGACGTTGGGGCGCAACGCGCTTGGTTCGGACTAACCCAACGCATTCTGCAGATCGGCCACAAGATCTTCGGGATGCTCCACCCCGATCGAAATGCGGATCAGGCCGTCTGGAATGCCAAGCCGTTCACGGTCGACCTTGGAGAAACCTGAATGCATCGTCGTCGCGGGATGGCAGGCCAGACTTTCCGTGCCGCCCAAACTGACGGCCAGTTTTACGATCTGCAGACTGTCGAGAACGCGAAACGCCTCTTGCGTGCCGCCCTTGACGACAAAGCTGAATGTCGAGCCCGCTCCGGTACATTGCCGGTCGTAGATGGCACGCTGCGGGTCGCTCTTGGGCAGCAGACTTGGAAAGTTTACCGCTTCGACCTTTGGATGAGTTAGCAGAAACTCCGCGACGGCCTTTGCATTGTCTGCGGCCTTGTTCATGCGCAGCGCCACCGTCTCCAGCGAACGCATCACCATCCAGCACGAATTGGGATCGAGCTGACAACCAAGCCAGCCGCGCAAGTTGCGTAGCGCTGCCAGTGCCGCGTCGCTGCCGGTCACTGCGCCCGCAACAAGGTCGCTGTGCCCGGCCACGTATTTGGTGAGTGAGTAGATGTTGATGTCGGCGCCGTGCTTCAGCGGGTTCTGGAAAATTGGGCCGAGCAACGTGTTGTCAACCGCGAGCAATGGCTTCTTTCCGGAGGCCGCGCCGATTTCCTTCGCCGCCTGAGCCAGCGCCGCGATATCGCAGAGCAAGCTTGACGGGTTGGCTGGAGTCTCTGCCAGGATCATTTTGATTTTTGCTTGATCGGTCTTGGCGAGCGAAGCGCGGATGGCGCCGATGTTTGTCGCGTCTTCGATGGCGACCCACGTCACACCAAATTCCGAGAGGAACTTCTCGATCACCGATGCGGTGGCACCATAGAGCGGCTTCGTGAATGCCACGCAATCACCGGGGCGAAGGTAGCCCATCAGCACGGTCGAGATCGCGGCCATGCCCGACGAGAACACCAGAGCATCGTCGGCATCGTCGATCAGCGCCAGCCGGTCTTCCAGCATTTCCAGATTCGGGTTGTTGTAGCGCGAATAGACGAGGCCACCCGACTGGCCTTCGGGCGCCTTGCGCCGGTTGCCGATCACATCGAATAGAAGCTTGCCTTCCTCGGCACTGCGAAAAACAAATGTCGAGGTCAGGAAAATCGGCGGCTTGATCGCACCTTCTGACAACATGGGATCGTAGCCGTAGGACAGCATCTGCGTTTCGGTGTGCAGCGGGCGGCCGGCGATGGTGCGTTTGTGATAGCGGGTGGTTTTCATGGGCGTACGACTTCCTTGGGGCTGATGGCGCAGGGACGGCGCGCCTGACTCTGGTGCCAATCTACTCCGGACATGGCAAAAAGGGTTTCAATTTCCCACCGTTTTGAGCAATCTTTGTGCGGCATCTGAAGCAATTCCGTTCTCAGGCGCAGAGTCCAACCGTAACATTGGGAAACATCATGGTCCCACACCCTCGCCGCTATGGATTTGAGTTCGCTGGTCCGCGCGACCTACCGGAAACGCAAACGGACTACGCGACGCTGATGCGGGACGGCTTTGTGGTCGTCGAGTGTTTGCTCGACGTGCCCACCTGCCGAGACCTTCGCGCTGAAGGCGAGCGCATGCTCAGCGGCACTGGCCGCAACAGTTTCGAGGGCTTCAAGACCCAACGCGTCTATAACATCTTGGCCAAGACACGGGCGTTCGATCAGCTCATCGATCATCCGCGGCTGTTGGCTCTCATCGATCATGTGTTTGAGCCGAACTACCTTTTGAGCCAGGCCCAGATCATCAACATTCTGCCCGGCGAAGATGCGCAAGCGCTGCATTTTGATGACGGCTTTTACAAAGTCCCGCGTCCGCGCCCCGCTCTTGGGTTCGCAGCGATCTGGGCGTTGGACGACTTCACCAAGGAAAACGGCGCAACCGAGATCGTTCCCAAAAGTCATGAATGGGGTTCCAACATCACTCCGTCACGCGAACAAACGATACCGTGCCTCATGCCCGCAGGTTCGGCCGTGTTCTTCCTGGGCACATTTGTGCATGGCGGCGGCGCCAATCGAACCGCGAGCAGCCGGATGGCGTTCACCAACCAATACTGTGCGCCTTGGTTACGCACTCAGGAGAACTTCTTCCTGGAGGTGCCGCGCGAGACTGTGCGCGGGCTTCGTCCTACGATCCAAAGCCTGTTGGGGTACTCAATCTATCCACCCTTCATGGGTATGGTGGATTCGATGCATCCCAAACGGGTGTTAAGCGACGAAGGCTAAGTCTTCTCCCAAATCGACTCGAAGCCATCCGCGGCACCTAATACCTGCGCGGGGCTTTTCTTGTCGATGTGGCCGATGAGGCCGCGATAGACGCCGTAGCCTACCAGTTCCTGCAAGCGCGGTGAGAACGACTTCACTATGTCGGGTCTTAATCCCAATTGTTGATTTTCCTGCTGGCGGATGAACCCGGCGCAATAGTTCATCGCAATGCCGGTGCGCCGTTCGCCCGTCTTGTTCGCGCCGCCGCCGTGCCAGAGCGAACCGTCCCAGATCAAGACGCTACCTTTTTTCATTTCTGCGGGGATGCTTTCATAGGCGCCGCCATAAACCGGATTGTCCTTGAGGTGGCTGCCGGGCACCAACCGCGTCGCGCCGTTGGCCTCGGTGAAGTCGGTCAAGGCCCACATCGAATTGCACACGATGGGAATATGCGGTTTGGCGAGCGGGATCACCATATCGTCGGCGTGGATGGGTTGCGCAATCTCGCCCGGGTCAATGGCAATCGACGACAGCGACGAGATCAAACAACCGGAGTCGAGAATCTCCTCCACCACCGGCAAGACGTTCTCATGCACCGGCACCGCGTCGAATGGCGCGCCATAAGCAAGCAGATTGTAGATGCGCACTGTGTTGTGCCCCTCGAACCCGTTCATGGCGGGCCTGGCGTCAAGTTCGCGTTCCAGGCGAGTGAGTGCGGCGGCGAGTGCATCTACGAGTTGAGGCGCGAGCGCGTTCTCGACTACACTAAAACCGTTCCGGCGGATGCGCTCTACGTGGGCTTTGCGGCCGGTGTCGTTCATTGTCGAATTCCTATGGTCAATGCTGAGGCGTTCAGTTTAGCCTAGTCGCACGCCAAATGGGGAGTGGAGAAGCATGAGTATTTTGCGTTGGCTTGGTTATACGATTTTGGCACTTCTGGTGATCGCTGTAGGAGCGTACTATTGGCTCTTCGTCGATAGCCGCGTTCCATCGGGCTCTTACCCTATCGACATGGCCGAGGTCCGCAACCTTGCCGATACGATTGCCGGCGACAAACCCTCGGAAATCCGCATGGAGCGAATCTCCTCGTTCAGCTTCCCCTTTACAGCCGCCGTCTCCGGTGCCGGCTGGGGCGAGGTTGAGGTCCCAGTCTACACCTATCAGATTGCTTACACAGACCGCGCCCTCATGATCGACACCGCCATCGATGGCAGCGCATCAAAGAACGATCCGACGTTTGACCCCGCAGCCTACGCCCGCATGCAAACGGCGATGCTCACCGCCACCAACATCGTCATCACGCACGAGCACCCCGATCACATCGGCGGCCTCGTCGCTCACCCCAACCAGGGCGCAGTGCTCGGTCACACGCAATTGACCCAGGAACAGGTTGACCACCCGGAAAAGATGTTCGGCTTGAAATTCAAGGAAGGCGCCCTCGCGAACTATCGCCCTCTCAACTACGACCGCTACCACGCCCTTGCTCCGGGAGTCGTGCTCATCAAGGCGCCCGGACACACGCCCGGCAGCCAAATTGTCTATGTCAAACTGGCTGGCGGTCAGGAAGTGTTTTTCCTGGGCGACGTTGCGTGGCGTTTCGAAAGCGTCGAGCGGCTCGCCGCCCGCGCCCGCTTCGTCTCGGATTATTACTTGGCCGAAGACCGTGACGCCGTGCTGCTCCAGTTGGCCGAACTCAAGCGCCTGCACGACGCCGAACCGAACCTGGTGATGATCGCAGGCCACGACGTTAAGCAGATGGACGATTTGCTGAAATCGGGCGTGGTGGTGAAGGGGTTCAAATGAGAAAAATTTGTTCATTGACTGTACTTACATAGTAGTACATACATAGCGGCACAACGATTTGGATGGGTCGAGTCCAAGCGGCGATCGAACTTCAAGAAGCATGGCATCGACTTCGCAGATGTCGATATCGCGTTCGATGATCCGGCCGCCTTTATCGAAGAGGACACGAGCGAAGACTACGGCGAAGTTAGATTCAAAGTCGTCGCAGCGCTCGATTCTCAGTTGCTCGCGATCATTTTTGTCGAGCGGGACGATGTGATTCGTATTATCT